>Ga0209211_10001191_pt1 | contig 50473 bp, 48 predicted proteins | sample RifGroA2_FD_183992 | JGI IMG/M metagenome (GOLD analysis project Ga0209211, IMG submission 183992) | Groundwater microbial communities from Rifle, Colorado, USA - Groundwater A2 (SPAdes) (version 2) | ecosystem: Environmental > Aquatic > Deep subsurface > Groundwater | place: Rifle, Colorado...
ACATTTTACAGCTTGCTGGTATTCATAAGGGGCATGTGGAGTTTGATAATACCCTTGACATATCTCTTTTTGATTCGATAAAACATCGCCTGCCCTGGCTTTTAATGGGGCTAGGCGGGGGATTGTTTGCCGCATATATAATTCGATATTTTGAGACGACCCTTGAGAAAAATATCATACTTGCCGCATTTATTCCGCTGGTGGTATATATAGCTGATGCCACTCGAACCCAGCTGGAAGCACTCGTCATCCGTGATTTTGCGCTTTTTCGCAAGCTTGATTTCAGCGTCTACTTTTTAAAACAGGTTTATGCTGTTTTCGCAATTACCTTGATTTTGAGCGCGGTGCTTGGGGGAATAAGTTATTTTTTGTATGGCGAATATCTGATTTCTATTATATTGAGTTCAGCTCTGATAGGCGCAACTTTTTCTTCTTTGATTTCCGGCCTTTTTGTCCCATTCATATTTCGTAAATTCAAAATAGATCCGGCTAATGCCAGTGGCCCCATTGGCACTATTATTCAGGATATCGTAAGCGTAGTAATTTATTTCACCATCGCATCTATTTTGATTTAAGGAGTGGGCTTAACAGCATGCGGGATTCGTATAGTGGCAGTACACTTGCTTCCCAAGCAAGGAGCACCGGTTCAATCCCGGTATCTCGCAAAGGCATTCGCGATTTCTAACGGGGCAAGCAGTAGGCACGAGTTCGATCCTCGTATCCCGCACTTCGACTCGCCTTCGATGAACTCAGGCTCGCTCAGTGCAAGCACAACTCGGAGGTTTTTACCCTGAGCTTGTCGAAGGGTATAGAGAAATGGAACTTTTTGTTGCTGGAAAATGAAATCTTCTGAAAAAGAAACGGTATTTTACTGATCCGGCAGAGGTTCTAATAAAAAAGCCCACAAGCGTGGACTCTCAAAAAGAAATGTTGGGATATGCGGCAATCATTTTATTCAATGAATCAACATCCCATAACATTCGTACTGCTTCTGCGAATAGACGTTGGTCCGACATTTGGCTATGATGATCTTTCACCTTCCTCGGCTTATTATCAGCGCGTAACACCGCATAGAGTTTTACTTTTGGATCAACGCCGCCTGAATTGTCCAAAACAATCCCCGCATGCTTGGCGATGTTTTCCGCCTGCCTAATCAGAGATTCATTGAACACTGCGGTTTTCTCGGCTCTTGTCAAAGCGCTTATACAGTCTTTTTCATTTATAATACCGCCTAACTCCTGATACTTGTTATACGTTCTACTTTCTTCGGTTTGACACCGCATATCCGTACTTGTTTCAAAAGATCGCTCTTTCATACAAAAAGCATACCATTGTTATCTCGCGTTGTTAAGAGAGAGGTTTTAACGTCGTCTATAAAAGTGCACTTTATATTTTATATCCATTGACTATTGTTTTGGTATGAGTTATTGAATAGATAACGCTCTTTTAATTCTTGGGAGAATTTTGTGGGTATCCATGGTATTTTTATTGGAGTAATTCTTTTGCTAATTCCTATAAATTCGGCCCGGGCGGCTCAGTCGCCGATTCCGCCGGAGCTTCATGTGTCGCTTGAGATGCGCGAGCGGATGAATGAACTTGCGGCTCAATACGGCTTTCACCGGCTTGAAACCATTCAGAAATTGGATCAACTGCTCTGCGTAGGCGCGATTATACGGGTTGAGGCGCCGCGAGAAATACCGTCATATTATCTTGATTTTAGGAGTAAAGGGGTTCAGCGTTATCCGTACCTGCGGCCATTTGCCAAAAAGATGATGGGAGAGATTGCTGAGGATTTTTTTGCGGAACACAATCTTCCGCCCGTGATTTCTTCTCTGGCGCGTACGGTCCCGTATCAGATATTTCTTGAATTGAAAGAGGTTTCCGACGCGAAAGAATCGAATCCAAGGTTACGTTCGGCGCATCCGGATGCCAACGCTTTTGATATTTCAAAGTCCCTTGAACATCGGCTGATGAATGAAAAAGAATTGAATACGTTGCGGCGCATCCTTGCATATCGGGAACGCGAAGGAGTAATTGATGCGATTGAGGAAAGAGGTTCATTTCACATAACGGTTTCCCCGGAGTATGCGAAATTTCTCTACGGCAATTTTTTAACCGATGATGAACTGATTGAAGCGCAGAAAGAGGAATGCCAGTTTGTTGCGGTATTGGCAGAAAAAAATGAGTATCCGGTAAAAAAGCCGGCCAAGAAAAAATCCCCGAAGCAAAAGCGCTAAGGGGAATTTTGTTGGGTTTCGGGCGAGGAAATTTCCTCGGTATCCTGCCTACTTTTTTTTAAAGCATTGAAATAAGCGAGTACCGCCTTTACATAAATATAGTCATGATTATAGGCCCAAACTGCGTTTTTACGGTCTTTTTCTTTATCCGACCAGCCATGTTCTCGCAAATAATTAGCGGCGCTAGCAATGGCATCAGCCGGATCAAACAGATCAATTACGCCGTCCGTATTACCATCCACTGCAAAATGCCAATATGAGTACGGCATAAATTGCGGTAATCCGAACGCACCCCAGCTTGATCCCTTTAAGGCAAAGGGGTCTTCTTCTCCGATGCGAGTTATGCGTAAAAAATATTCGATTTGGATCAGTGCCTCTTTTCGACGGCGTGCCTCAAGTATATATCTTGTATAAAGTGTGTTGAACACGGAGCGCGTACCGGTATATCCTCCAAAGTTTGTTTCAATTCGCAAAATTGCAGCAACTACCTCCACCTCCACGCCGTACTTTTCGTACGCCGCGTCGAATTCTTCGCGGTGTGTTTCAATATATTTTTTTCCGCGATCAAGCGATGTTCGGATAAGAATGCCGCAGTCAGGATCAAAATAGCCGCGATGATCTCTTTCGGTGTCGTCGGCAAGTGTGCATTTGGGGTAATAGGGTAGAAAAATGTTTCGATCAAGTTGTAGCCGCTCGTCAGAAAAAAAATTTTGCAGTTCGTCCTGGGGGAAAGTTCGCGACAGTTTCTGGATGAGCAGTTTTTTGAGTTCCGCTTCGGAAGAAAGAGGTTTGGCATGTTTCCGGGGAGTGGATTTTTTCTTTATCGCAGGTTTTTGGGGCGAAACGGTTTTTTGCACCGCGGATTTTTGCGTCGGTGATTTCTTCGAATGAGCGTTGGCCTCTTGTGGAAAAATAAATACATATACGGCGAATAAGACAGCTGCCAGATAAAGCAAGCCGCGTTTTTTCATAAAAATCGCTATTCATATTGGAAAGATACCGCATGTATCGTAACAAAGGAAATCCGAATTTGCAATAAAACCCCGTCATTAAAAAAGTCCGATTGCTCGGACTCGGGTTAAAAATCATCCCCTTCGGTTAAATTTGGCGTATCGGCAATGGGTTGTTCTGACGGGGGCGGCGGTTTTTGCTCATATTTAAATGGTTTGAAAGGATCCGTGCTCTCTGGAAAAAATTCTTTGGGCTGGCTCTCATAGAGCACTTTCATAATATCAATCCAGATGGGGAGCGCGGTACTGCCTCCGCTGATTTGTCCGACCGCTTGTCCTTCCAAATGACTGGGCATCAGCGGAAGGCGCTTTTCTCTGCCGATCCAGACCACGCCGCAGTATGAAGGTGTGCATCCGACAAACCATACGTCGGTTGTCCGCGAAACCTCCTGGTCGTCAATAAGAAAAACAGAATTAGCGGTACCGGTTTTTCCTATGACCTGAAAATCAAGTTGGCGTTCGGCTTCGGGAAGAAGCCAGCTTGCGCGTCTTCCGGTCGCTCGGGGCAATTCAATGGTCCCGCGAAGGCCGCGGATAAGCTGAAGCTGTTTTTTTTCGTCCGTTAGCACGTTTCGCGGCTCGTTTTTTGGATCATTCTGCGGAGGATTACGAATTATATTTCCTTCGGCGTCTTCAACCAGCTCAATGGTATACGGGTCAACCAGCCCCCCTAAAAATCCAAGCCAAGCCCGCAGTAGATCTAACGGTGATACATCAACCGATCCGATGATTGCGGTAAGACCTGGATCAACGGTGTTCTCGGGTATTTCCAGCTCTTGCGCAAGTTCGGGCCGGATTAGCATTCCTTTTCTGCGCCCCTCTTCCAAGTTCATAGTTTTCAAACGGATCTTAAATTGTACGAGCGTGCGGATGAAATCTTCTTTGGTAATGATTTGCGGCGCCTGGGAATTTTTTACTCCGAGCACCATACTCATCATGGCGGTATTATGGGACTTAGATAATGCCTCCATCGGGGTGATCGGACCAAGATAGCGCGCTTCATTTGACGGGAAATTCCAGATCCGTTTCCATTTTCCGTCGCCCATGGGAATGGCCAGCGCGGATGGTCCGTCTTTGGCTCCCCGCGAATCATCAAGCTTGCAGGGACCATCTCCTTCGTCGTCACAGCGAAGACGCAGGCCTTTTTCCAGCGCCGCCAGTATGGCAAATGGTTTGGCCGTAGATCCCAAGGGACGCTGAATTTGATCAATGCGGTATTGGCTTTCTTCAAACGAAGGTATTTGCGCAAATACTTTGATCGCGCCATTTAGTCCTGCGAGAATTGCAATGCCGCGCAGATCCGTTGCTTCGTGATTGATTTCAAAGATTTTGGCGAATGCGCGCTCCAGTGAAGCGTTGGCGACTTTTTGCAATTTACGGCTGAGCGTCGTATGAACTTTAAGTCCGCGGTCCACCAGTTGCCCGTCGCTTATTATTTCAAGCCGGGTAAGTTCCGTAAAATGTTTAGCCGGGTTTCTGGGATCATCCGATCGTTTCTCGGGGAGAGGATATTCGTCCCCCTGCGCTTTTTCCTCTTCGGAGATAAGTTTTTCGTCTACGAATTGTTGAAGCACTCGACTGCGCAGACGTTTGGCTTCAATGGGGTTGAGAAATGGCGATGCGCCGGGCTTGCGCAAGAGTCCTACGGCCAAGGCATACTCGGCCGTATTAAGTTCCGGCGGCTGTTTGTTGAAATAATACCAGCTGCAGATCGAAACCCCGTAAAGGCCGTGAGCGCAGTGCGAGGTGTTTAAATAAATTTCCAGAATGCGCTCGCGGGTCATGTGGTAGGGCAGAAGTGCTGCAATATATGTTTGGCGTATTTTTCGTTCCCATTTTACGAATTCGGAGTCAGATTTGCGCTGCTCACGCATTTTTTCTTCGAGAAATACGTTTCGGGCCGTTTGTTCCCAAATCCCGGATGCGCCTTCTTTGGAATCCAGGGCTTTAGCATTTCGGTATGCGGCCCGGATAATTCCAATGACATCAAAAGCGTTTTTCTTGCGCCACCATTTCCAAAAATTGTGGTCCTCGGCCGCAGTGGCGTATTCAGTAAATTTCCCCATGTCTTTGAGCGGGATCACTTTGCGGCAATAACTGCAGTAAGCTCGTAATACCTCGCCCTCTTCATCGTAGATGAAACTTGCCTGTCTCGGATCATCCAGTTTAGAGAAATCCGGGAAAGAAAATGTTCCTCTAAAGTAGAGAACGATTAAAAGTCCTACCGTGGCAACTGTGCCGATAGCAACGAGTCCAAGAAATAAATACAGTGCGGGTTTTAGAAACCATTTCCAGAAGAAATGACGGATTCCTCTTCCCCATTTTTTAAGCTGTTCCACTTAAATCCACTCCTTTTTTAAAGTATGCTATGTAAATGTTCTATCCGTAATTTATCCCTTTTTCGTGTAAAGTCAAATTCCTGCATTTTGTCCTTTGTGCAATTATGTTACGTTGTATATATAAATATGCTGACTTTTTTGAAGGGATTCGGGGTAGCGTTTTTAGCCGGAGGATTGCTTCTGGGCGGTGTTTTATTTTACTCCAAATTTTTAGGCGAGGACGCGGATCCGGCTGCGAAAATGGCGGATATTTTTCAGGCGGCAACGGAGCGTAAAAAAACTCCGGAAGAATTGCATAACGATGCGTTGAAAAAATCTAAAAATATAAAAGGGCTTTATATGACTGCGGATGTTGCCTGGGATAAGGGCGGGGGCGCGACACGGCTGCGGAATAATCTGGTTCGTTTGGCGGAGGAGACCGAAATCAACGGTTTGGTAATTGATGTGAAAGAGGCCTGCGGAGAGGATTATGATGCGGGGCGCGTGAAAGAATTTTTAAAAGAATTGCGTGAAAAAGATATTTGGGCGATTGCGCGAATCGTGGTTATGAGCGATGCCTCCCGTATTTATATAAATCCGGAGTGGTACTTGACGCGTAAGAACAAAATTTCAACCGGCATATCGTGTTATAACAAACGGCATTTGCAGTTAAAGCCGGCTGATGCCAAAAAACTGCTAGCGGTTTTTTGGCAAGATAAGGCTGGCCGTTACTGGGTTGATCCGGCTAGTCCGGGCGGCCGCGAATATATTTTGGAATTTTCCAAGAAAATGATTGACTTGGGATTTGACGAATTGCAGTACGATTATATCCGATTCCCATCAGACGGCGACGTTAAAAACGCTATTTTTCCCGTTTGGGATCGAAAAACTCCGATGTGCGCGGTAATGCGCGATTATTTCCGGTTTTTAAGCACCGGCCTTCGCGAATATAAGCCGGATATTATTCTATCTGCAGATTTTTTCGGTTATGCCTCAATCGGGCTTGACACCGGAATTGGCCAATGCCTTGAGGCGCTGGAAGATAATTTTGATTACGTGTCTTTCATGGTATATCCCTCGCATTATTACAGCGGATTTAAAATGCCAGCGGATCCATATCGCAAACTTCCGATTTTAAATTATACCATGGCGCAATCGCGGGCTAACCCGCAAGATATTGTGGGGCGCTCCATGCAATTTGCCCGGGATTTTTTTGACGGTAAAATTTCAACTAGCACTTATCCGTTTTCATATATTGTCGCTTGTTTAACACCGAGTGTCGCACAAAATTGTGCGACACTCGGTGTTGAAACTAAAACACGCTTGCGTCCCTGGCTGGAAGATTTTTTCCATGAAGAGGATTGCGTGGCCCAGCGGCCGTGTAACGCCGCTAAAGTCCGTTTGCAAATTGACGCCGCCGAGAATTCCGATAATCACGGCTGGATGCTGTGGAACGCGGCAAATGTATATACGGAGAGTGCGCTGAAAAAGGAATAAAAAACCGCCTATTTAAATATAGGCGGTTGCTCAAATAATCTTTATAGTGAGGATATTTCTTCCGGCGAAAATGAAAACTCGCTTCCTGATCTGATCTCTCCTTTGATTATTTTCTCGGCGATTAACTTCTCCACTTTGTCCTGTATAAATCTTTGCATGGGGCGGGCGCCGAATACCGGATCATATCCGCCGCGGGCCACCGCCTCCACCAGCGGTTCGGTTACTTCAAGTTTAATATTTTTGGATTTTTCAAGCCGCGCTGTTAATTTCTGAAGTGACAGGCGTGCGATTTGGATAAGGATTTCCGGTTTCAAAGGATGGAAAACCACGACCGCATCAAAGCGGTTCAAAAGCTCCGGGCTGTAAATTCCTTCATTTTGGATATAGGAGAAAAGGTCGTTTCGCAGGGACGCGGGATCCGCGCCTTTTTGCACCATTTCCCAGATAAGTTTGGCTCCGGCGTTGGATGTGGCAATGATAATGGTATTTCGCATGTTAATTTTCCGTCCCAAATGGTCTGTAAAAAATCCTTCATCCAGAACCTGCAAAAATAAATTTTTCACTTTGGGGTTAGATTTTTCAAATTCATCCAAAAGCACCAGGGTATAGGGCGAAGAATGCATGCGGCTAGTGAGCAGTCCAGGCTCGTTTTTTTCAAATGACCCCACCAGTTTTTCAAATCCTTCCTCGGTTTGATACTCGGTCATGTCAAAGCGCGTCATGGCCTCTTCGTTGCCGAAATATGCCTCGGCCAAGGTCTTGGCGGTCTCGGTCTTGCCGACTCCCGTGGGACCCAAAAAAAGAAACGTGCCAATGGGGCGTTTGGGATTTTTAATTCCCGAGCGCGCGCGCCGGATGGCGTCGGCCACCGCGAGTACCGCCTCGTTTTGCCCGATTACGCGACGGGCCAAAAATTCTTCAAGTTGAAGAAGTTTTTCCTGTTCCTCCGGCATAATTTTGCCCAGCGGAATCTTGGTTTTTTGGGTGATAAATTCCAGCACTATTTCCGGCGCAACATACGCAAGTCCGCGCGAAATTGTTTCTTTCATAACTTCTTCCATCAAATCAATGGCGCGTTTGGGAAGCGCGCCCTGCACCAAATGTTCGGTGGCGCCTTCGGCGATTTTGGCAAGCGCGGGATAAGTGAATATCGCGCGTCCTCCATATGCATATTCAATGGTGGGAGTATGTTCTTGTAAAATTTCAAGCAATCTTTTATCATCCGGCTCGGTAATGTCAATCCGCGAAAAATATTTCATAAGTCCGGCGTTTTGCTCCAAAATCCTGCGGAAACTTAAAGAGTCGGCCAAGGCAAGTATATGGACATTGGAGCTTGAAAGATAGGGCGCTAAAATTTCCAGGGCGTTTACGCCGGTTTTGGAAAGAGAATCCGTAAATTCCGGAAATTCGTCAATCGCCAGAATTATGTTTCCGGCTCCCACCGCCTCATTCATTAAACGGATAAAAAGTTCTTCCACTTCGCCTTTGGTTTTTCCCGAAGCAATCAGGGCCGAACCCTGCAATTTGAAAACGCGTTTATGCTCAAGTTGCGGAAAAATTTGTCCCCAGGCGATCAGGCGTACCAGACCCAAGAGAGTTGTATATTTTCCGGCACCCGGCTCTCCAACGATAATAATGTTTGCTCCGGATTGTTTAAGCAGAGCCGATTCAATGAGCTCTATTTCGCGCTGGCGGCCGATAAGTTCCACTCCTTCCAGGCGTAGGGCTTCGTCCGTCAAGTCATAGGATAATTTTTGTAAAATGGGGGTTGAACCATACGCCCAGTCTTTGCCAAATCCCGGAATGCGCGCCAAATTTTCTCGAAGCCACCATCTGCGTTTGCGGTCCTGCTTCATGAATTCACACTCGAGCCATTCGGCGGCGCGACGTATGGTATCCGGCGGCAGATTCTTGGCATCCAGAAATTTTTTGGCCCCGCTCCCTCCCAAAAGCGCTGCCAACGTGTCCGTAAAAGTAATTTCTCCGGCGTTTTTGTTTTTCTCCGATGTTGCGAACGCGGCGGCAAAATCGTCCAGCGGCATGAATCCGGATTGCTTCCTGAGTGTTTGAAGAAATTCCGTATAATCCTGCGCGGTGATACCTAGACGTGTTAAAGCCGCGTTTCCTATTTTAGTCACGGCAACTGAAGAATATAGCGATTCGGTATCTCCATTTTGGGAAAATCCGGGCCCATTGAACCATAATTCTGAAGCATAAAGATTAAGACGTGATGCGGCATTAGGACTCGCTGGATCGCCATTTTTTTGGTTGGTTTGCGAATTGGCAAATCCTTCAAGCGCCGTAAGAAAAAGGAACGGCGCCAAGAAAATCAAAGACAGGCCGAGAAAAAAAGTATAGTCCGGCACCAGCGTCGGTAAATTTATTTTCAATGATACAAGTATCAGGCAGATTGCGGCAAGTGCGGCAAAAAAAATCGCTCCCGCGCCGCTGAGTGTTAAAAACTGCGCGCGCCTTAATGTTGGCAATATAGCATTTAATGCAAGCGCACCCGCGAATTTGTTTTTTGAGAAGTCGAATCCAGACATGGTCAAAATATAAAATATAGTCCTCCAAGAAATAAAAGGGGAATAAGAAGCGGAAGTATCATCCAGCTTATCAAGACGATTGAAAGCGCGGCCAGAATGAGTAATTCAAAAAGCGCACCGAGAATCAGCATGAAAAGCCGAAGTAAAAATCCCACCAGGCGCGAAACCGTGTTGGCCACAATTGTTTCGCCCAGCGCCTCAAAATCAGTCCAATTTTTGTAGCCCTCCTGAATCCGGTAAAACGGCGAAACAAGGGTCTGGGATAGAAGCGATACGGAAAAAACATTCCAGCCAAACCACAAAAAATCCCGTCCCAGATCCAGTATCTCGGTAAATGCTTGCCCATAGTGCCAGGCGATATATTCGCTTATGAGTATGGCGAACCCCATCAACTTCTATTATATATGCATACAGAAAATTTGGAAAATTAGGAAAAGAATGATATAGTGTTAATGATTTACGCTGAGGTAGCTTAGAGGCAGACCTGCATGCCATGGCTTGAGCCCCTTAAGTTCTGCTTGCCCCTCACTTTTGCCACCTTAGCTCAGCTGGCAGAGCAGCACTTTCGTAAAGTGAAGGTCCCCGGTTCGAATCCGGGAGGTGGCTTTAAAGGTGAGGGGTGAAGTAGAACAGTGGTTTCGTAAACCACAAACGTCAGTTTGATTCTGACAGGGGGCTTTGGCGATGGCAGGCGGGGATTACTTTCGATAGCCGGCAGAAATAAAAAATCCCCGTTAACGGGGATGGCATACTTATTTTTTAATGAAACGTTTCCTACGATAACCAGCCGTTTTACAATATACATCCACTACTTTATCCAGAAGCTGAATAGCTTCGCGGTAGATTTTTTTTAACGGGATTTTTTGGGCATATTTGGAATCTTTTCTCCAACAACTCACGTATTTTTTTATCAAATTTATGTCTATATGCATCAAGCGGCATTCTTTGCATACAAAATACGACAGGCCTTGGGTTTGATTCGAAAATTTTCGGTCGGTGACCGTTACCCAAACCTCGGCTTTCTTCCCGCATTCTGGGCAAAATAGATCATATTGCATGGAGCCCTTTTTAATGAACCGACAACATTGATCTTATTTTAGTTCGCAACCGCGTTAAAATGCAAATTCAAATTAAAAAATGGAATTTTGGGGCGTAAATTTAGCAACAGTGCTTATGGCTACCGGTGTTTATGCAATAGCGGCGGTTTTGGGCGCGCTTGTTTTGCCCCTGTTTTTTGCGCCGAAACGGTTATTGCGTTTTATTTCTGGAATTACGGAAAATGAATTAAATATTCGGGATAAAATTCTTCTTCCTGTTTCTAAGATATTCATCCGTTTCAATGTGCATCCAAATGTGATTACTATAGTCGGAGTGGTGCTGGTGGCCTGGCTTCTGGCGGCGTTTATTCAAGACGCGAGTCCGATCATGATTTTTACTCTGACGTTCCTGGCTGGATTTTCGGATATGATTGATGGCCCGGTGGCGCGGGCATCGGGTAAAGTTACCATTGGCGGAGGAATTATGGATATGGCGCGTGATGTTATGCTGATTTTGGTGGTTACAGCGGGAATTATAATGAATCACCTCATAGATCCGCGCATTCTAATTTGGTTTTTTGGGGGAGAGGCGGTAATTTTTATTTTGAAAATTTGGGAAAGTTCGCGGCGCGGCATAGAGAAAACGATTGTGGATGGATTTTTATGGCGCGCCGCCGGCGAGGGAAAACCCGCGGTTGATCGCATTAAATTTTTCTTTTTTGTAGCGGCGGTGATCGCGGCGCTTTTAAATCCATTGATGGGCTTTGCATTCGCACCGCTCATAAATACCCTTTTTGCTCTTACTATTTTTTCCATACTTTTTTCCATTGTAATTCACGCTTTTTTGATCCGCGCGGTTTCCACAGCCGAAGTTTGATTAAATTTTAATATCATCAGAGGGCATGACAGCCCCTTTATCTTTTAGATTGCCATGTTACAATCAAGAAAGTTATGGATGAATTGCGCGAAAAGCTGAACTTATTAGGTACTAAGATCCGCGGCCTCGCGGACCGCCTTTGAGGTACCGAAGAAACGCGAAGAAATTTTGCGGATTGAAAAGGAAATGCAGCATCCTAATTTTTGGGATGATCGGGAGCGCGCCGCGCGCCAAGCGCAAGATTTGGCATCTTTGAAACGCACGGTTGAAGAGTGGGGGAAGCTGAATAAGGAAGTAATTGATCTTTCTGAACTATCATCATCCGCATCCAGCGATGCAAATTTCACCAAAGAACTTGGCGATAAAGTCGGAGTGGTGTCGCGTGAAATTCATCGTCTGGAAAATGAACTTTATTTTTCCGGAAAATACGACAAAGGCAATGCGGTACTCTCGGTTTATGCAGGCGCGGGCGGCAAAGATGCGGAGGATTGGGCAGCGCTTCTGCTGCGGATGTTTTCGCGTTTGGCCGAACGCCGCAAGTGGGTGGTAAAAATACTGCATGAGCATTGGGGCGAATATTCCGGACCCGGCGGCTGGGGGATGAAAAACGTTACGATTGCCATTCAGGGTCCAGGCGCATATGGATATTTAAAAAAAGAATCCGGCGTGCATCGCCTGGTCAGGATATCGCCTTTCTCTGCCCAGAAATTGCGCCATACGTCTTTTGCCTTGGTGGATGTGATGCCGGAGTTTGTGGCGCCGGATGAAGTTGAGTTAAAACCCGATGATATTAAAGTTGAATTTTTCCGCTCATCCGGCCCGGGTGGGCAGAATGTAAACAAACGGGAAACCGCTGTACGCATAGTCCATACTCCGACCGGCATTCAGGTGGCATCCCAATCCGAGCGTTCGCAGGAGAGAAATCGAGAAATAGCCATGGATCTGTTGCGTTCAAAACTTTACCGCGCCACGTTGGAAAAACAGGAACAAGAACGGCGGGGAGTTCGCAATGAAAAGGTTTCAATAGAGTGGGGAAATCAGATACGTTCTTACGTCATGCATCCGTATCAGATGGTAAAAGATCATCGCACCAATGCCGAGACCTCGCAAATTGATAAAGTGCTTGACGGGGATTTGGATGAGTTTATCGAAGCGGAAGTGAAAATATAATTTTAGGCGTATGGAACATATAAAAAAACACGTCAAAAAGCATCATATTATTTCTGCGCTTGCGGCCGGTGGAATTGCCTTGGCGGCAATTAATTTTAGCGGCCCCCCATTGTTTGAATCTTTGGAGAGTTTTGTTCTCTTCGCCGAAGAAGAAATCAGATTGGAACAAGGAGTTCAGGTATCTTCCGGCGATCTTGGCTCCAATGGGAAAATAGACATTGAAAAAGATGTTATCGTAAACGGCAATCTTTTTGCAGACAGAGTCATCATAGACAAGAATACCATCATCAACGGCAACGCCTCATTCAACAAACTCAAACTCCATAAAGATTCTCAAATCCTCGGAATCCAGACCAAACCCGTTCAACTTCCCATAGCCAATTTTTCAGAAGTGCCTGATTTCCAAGTCGGTACTCAAGATTTTAGATTTGAAGGCCGAAACAACACCCTCACCGCAGGAAGTTACAAAGATATTATCCTTGAGAAAAACAGCCGTCTTGAACTTTCCGGCGGAATTTATAATCTTCACAAACTGGAATTAAAAGATAGTTCCACCCTAATTTTTAATGCCTCCACCACCTTGAATATCCAATTTAAGCTCCGTGGCAAAGACCGCGTTTCCATTCTTCCCGGCTTAAACCTCAAACCGGATGATCTGAAAATTAACTATCTCGGCATCAGACCTAAAAAAGAGAAAGAAGAAAGAGAAGACGACGATGATGAGATAAATTCCGAAATGGATGACAAGGAAAAGAAAGATCACAAAGTGGGAAAAATAGGTCGTCCCGCGGTCTTTGGCAAAAATTCGTTTCTTAATTTCAAACTTCTTGCTCCCAAGGCAAGCGTTCATATCGGAAAAGAATCCATGATAAGAGGTCAGATTTTGGCAAGGAAAATTAAAATAGGGAAAGAGGGGATTTTGAGTTTAAAATTTTACTTCTCCATTCCTTCAAAACCGGAAGATCTTGTGGAGGTGGAGGGAATAAAGTTATTCATCAATGTTGTGGAAGTTAATTTTATTGATAGCGCTACTTTCGAGGATGCGCTACGTGTAGCAGAGCTTATCAATGCAAAAATTCTTGGTTTTGGGTCAGTCACCAACCTCTATGCATTTGAAATACCCGCCCGTATTGTTCAAGAACTTGAAGCCGCCATAGCAAAAGTTGAGGCGTTGAATGATACGAAAATCGAAGATGTTAGCAAATCAATACCTTTTATTCCAGAAATAGTGCCATGAGAAAATCAATGGTTATCACCATTATTATAATAGCGATTCTTGTTGGAGGCATTGCATTCTTTATGTTCCTGCAAAAAGAGAGAGAAGTGCAACCTGCGTCAGTGATTCCGGATGTTCTTTCGCCACAGCCAGTTGCCACTCCGTCTTTTGCTCCGCAACCGGTTTTATCGCCACCTTCTCCCGCAGATCCAAAGCTATTGTGGTTCAACGGCGAGCGTTGCCCTAAAAAAGGATTTTCCATTCCTTCAAAAAAAGAGGATTTGGTTGTAAAAGACGGCATAAATTTCTTTGTGAACGTGGTAGATGTTAATTTCACTGGTGCAGCAACCTGCGAAGACGCAGAGAGGATTGCTTTGCTAATTGGTGCCAAGATAATTGGTTTTGAACCCATTACCAACCTTTACGAATTTGAAATACCTACCCGAACTGTTCAGGAACTTGAAGCCGCTATCGCAAAAGTCAAAGCGCTTGGCGATCCAAAAATTGAAGGAGTATTTAGCGTAGTACCATTTACTCCAGAACCAATACCATGAGAAAATTCCAAAGAAAACTTCATATTTTGATTCTGTTTTTCTGCGTTGCCGCCACGTATGCATTGCCGCATCAAATTGTTTCTGCGCAGGCAGTTTTGCCATTTGATCTTCTGAACCTGAAAGCGCAAGATCCTTCGTTCACAATCCCGTACGATATTATTAAGGTTGCGGAGGCGTGGGACAGAATTAAAAATTCAATGCAGCCGCTCTCCAAAGTGATTATAGGCGTGGTGGATACTGATTTTCAGACCAATCACCCGGAATTGGAAGGCGTGGACATCGGCAGAAGCCCGATTTCTACCGAAGTTATGAATGAGGCGCACGGAACCGCGGTTATGGGAATTATCGGCGCCAATAATATTTCCCGTTCCGGCTCATATACATTTCCGCATATGAACGGGATTCTTTCCGGCGCAACAACTAATTATATTTTGGGATTTCGGAAAATTATTAATTTTAGGAGGGACGAGTTAGAAAGCGCCCTGAACAGCTTAGTTGACGGAGGAGCAGGGATTGTTAACATGTCGCTAGGTCATGTGCTGGAAACCGCACTTACGCCGGAGCAAAGGAGTGATGATCGATTTGCGGGTAAACAAATCGGCCAGACGGAATTTGGCAAATACGCAAACTTCTTTAATGATTATTTTTCCAAGCGCTCAGATATTTTATTTACTGTCGCGGCGGGGAACCAGAACGTGGATGTGGTAAACCATGCGCCGGGCGGGCAGGCGAATAAACAAAATACTATTGCGGTCGGCGCAACCACCATTGTTGACGGCCGCACCGGAGGCATTTTCGGATCTAATTTCGGATCAGGCGTTGCGCTTGTTGCTCCAGGAGAGAAGGTGTACGCGCCTACCGGATTTATAGCGCCGTTGGGTCTGGATGATTACTGGAACCCTTCGGGCCGTTCCGGCAGGTTTTTCGGCGGCACCTCCGCCTCGGCTCCCATGGTTACTGGAGTCGCGGGTTTAATCAAAGCTATCAAGCTAAATCTTTCTCCCGCTCAAATAAAACAAATCCTTCAAAAATCTGCGGATCCGATCACCGCCAGTACGACGGAAGAAATAGATAAGAAGTTGGGATCGGCTTGTAATGACGGCAGGCCCGGTTTCCGTGGCTGCCGTCTGAATGCCGAGCGAGCAGCATGTCATCTGCTGGTTGGGTTGAATTGTGTTATAGCTTCATCACTCTCTCCCGGTCCGCAACCCGGACCGAATGTGGGTGACACGGTTTCTATTCCCATGCTCTCCGGCCGCATTCAGGGAATAGGAATGGAAATGGATGTCACTGGAGTCGCGGTTGCGGCTGACGGTACATCAGCCATCGTCGCCGAGAGTTCCGGAGAACTTTCAAGGGTTAATCTCCAAACAGGTCAGGTAACCACCATTGCTTTGGTAACCCCAAATGGTATCGCAAGTCCGGTGATTGAACCCGGAGGAAACACCGTTCTCGTAATTACTGCACCCATGGCTGGCGGGGGAGCAAGTGGTCTTAAAAGGGTAAATCTTATTACAGGAGAGGTTACAACTATTATTGAACAAGGTATTGATCGCGGAGCTGCTTTGGCTTTAGAATCAGGAGGTACAACTGCTCTTGTTACACGCTCGGAGGGCGGACTTTTCAGAATTAATCTCGAAACCGGAGCCATAAGCGTTATTTCCGGCATCGGTGGCCTCGGCCTTGCGGTTGAGGCCGGAGGTCAAACCGCTCTCATCGCCGCAGGTTTTTTCGGCGGAGGAATTACATTCAACTGCAATCTCGTGCGCGTGGATCTTGTCACTGGAGATTTTACTCCGATTGCTTCAGTATGTCTTTTGGGAGGCCATCCTGTTAGTGTTGCGATAGAGTCAGGAGGCGAAACCGCACTCGTTGCCACCAACGGTCAACTATTAGTAGGCGATTCCGGCGTAATCGCGCGGGTAAACCTCCAAACCGGTACCGTCACCATACTTTCATCCTGCCAGGGTTGTAGCTGGCCGCACCTTACTATGGAATCCTCGGGTCAGAGCGCTCTCTACATCGGCGATCTCAACCAATCCATTATTCGGTTTGATGTGATCGCACTGACGCAAACCACCCTTGCGCATTCTGACAGTCCTAAAGGCGTGGTTTTTGTTCCGAATGGGCAGGAAGCAATCACTGTGGCAGAAACTGGCAATTCCGGTAGAATTTCCCGCATTGCTCTTTCTACCGGCGTTGTAGAATGGCTCGCGTTCCCGGAACCCGTCACCGGTGGCATTACCATCAATCTTGCAGGCACACAGGCGTTCTTCAGTACATATACCGGAAGCGCTGGTTTATTGAAACGTTTAGATCTAACCACCAAGGAGGTGGATACTATAGCCGCAAGCCCCCTTGGTATGCTTGGGCTTGCACTTTATCCGGCAGGGACCAGCGCATTGGTTACAGCAAATGACGGGAAAAGTCTTCTCCGTGTTGATTTTGTATTAGGGAATACAACGGTGGTTACAGACGAGCTTCTAAATCCGGTTGCTGTGGCAATTGAGGGGGGAACCAGCGCATTAGTTGCAGCAGCCGGAAACAATGGTATACTTTTCCGTGTGGATCTTGATACAGGATCTGTCATTCCCCTTGTTATGAATTTTCTCAAAGTGCTCTTCAGTGCCATCAGTCCTTCGGGACTTGCGATAGAAGATGAAGGAAACACTGTTCTTGTTGCGGGAGGAGGCGCATTGCTTCGTCTCAACCTTATCACACACTCTGTTGAGTCTATAAAATCTCTCATCTGTGGTATGTCAAACGGCGTGAGCGGTGTAGTTATTGAAGCTGGTGGATCCACTGCTCTTGTTTCGCATGAGGTGTGCGGGATATTAAGAATAAGGATACATTGATATCATGATTTTTTTCGATAACGTCTCAAAATTTTATAACCACAATTCCGTTGCGTTAAAAGACGTGACGTTGAAAATCCGCCCCAAGGAATTTGTCGCCGTGGTGGGATCTTCGGGCGCCGGTAAAACCACATTTTTAAAATTACTGATCCGCGAGGAGGAACCTTCGCGCGGCAAGATTTTCTTGGACGGCTCCGAAATTTCAGATATCGCCCGCGGTAATTTGCATGTATTGCGCCGCCGCATCGGCACCATTTTTCAGGACTATAAACTTCTTCCCTCCAAGACCGCGTATGAGAATGTGGCCTTTGCCATGGAAGCCGCGGGAAAATCGGATGAGGAAATAGATGAGGATGTGCCTCAATCCCTGGAAATTGTGGGACTTCGCGATAAAATGCACAATTTCCCTCATCAGTTGTCCGGCGGAGAAAAACAGCGGGTGGCGATCGCGCGCGCGATTGTGAACCGGCCGGATGTAATTTTGGCGGATGAGCCGACCGGCAATCTTGACCCTATTAATACTTGGGAGATAATAAAGTTATTGCAAAAAATAAATGAACTTGGGACTACGGTGGTATTTGCATCGCATGACAAAGAGGTGATTAATATGATAAATAAGCGGGTGGTGGTGTTGGATAAGGGGATGGTGGTGAGTGATAAGGAGAATGGAAAATATTTGGTCTAACGTCATTATGCATCGCGCTCAAGAATTTCGGCTCAGATAAATGGAGCCGAAAACGGAATGGGAGCCATTCGGCAAAGCCGGTTTCCCTCATTCCGTTTTCTCACCATTTATTTCTTCGCCTACATTAATTTCGCGCGAACGCATAATGACTCGACCTTGGAGTGAGACGAATTCCATTTTCTGGTTGAAATAGAATAAATTTTAATTATTTACAATTTGTAGATCGGCATAACTTTTATGGCAACACTCAAACGAATTCTAAAAACCGGATTTTTGAATTTTAAGCGCAACGGCTGGTTATCAGCCGCGACCGTAATGGTCATGGTGCTGTCGCTTTTTGTTTTGGGAAATTTGATTTTTCTCTCGGCATTTGCCACCACTATTTTGGCCGAATTTAAATCTAAAATTGATGTATCTGTATATTTCACCGAGGATGCGCCGGAAGAAAATATTTTTGCCGTAAAAAAGGACTTGGAGTCGCATCCGGATGTGGCCGAGGTTGCGTATATTTCGCGTTCCGCGGCGCTCACGCTTTTTCGCGAACGCCATAAAGACGAAGAACTGATTAGCCAGGCCCTGGAAGAACTTGGTGAAAATCCTCTGCAGGCGAGTTTGAACATCCGCGCCAAAAACCCCTCGCAGTATGCCGCAATCAGCGAATTTTTGTCGGGTAAAAAATATCCGGTGGTGGAAAAAATAAATTATTTTGAAAATAAGCTTGTGATTGAGCGCCTGTCATCAATTTTAAATTCGGTGCGCGGCGGAGGATCGGTGCTGGTTCTGGTGCTTTCTATAATTGCGGTTTTGGTATCGTTCAATACCATTCGTATGGCAATTTTCACCATGCGCGAGGAGATCGGCATCATGCGTCTGGTGGGTGCCGCGCGCTGGTTCATCCGCGGGCCGTTTCTGGTGTCTGGAGTTTTATACGGCGCCTCGGCCGCCCTGCTTACCCTGCTTATATTTTTTCCGCTGGTTTGGCTCATATCCCCACGTTTGATTTTGCTTATGCCGAGTTTTGATCTATTCCAGTATTTTCTCCTGAATTTTTTTGAGTTTGCCGCGGTTTTGTTCGGAACAGGAGTTTTAATCGGCGTATTTTCCAGTTTTCTGGCCGTGCGCAAATATTTAGACATATAGATTTTTTTCACATTTTGTGATATTATAAAATCGTTCCGATACCGGAACGATTTTAAATTATTGCGGGATCGTCTAACGGTAGGACACATGCCTCTGGAGCATGTTATCCTGGTTCGAATCCAGGTCCCGCAGCTCTTCGTCGCTACCGCTCCTCAGAGTCTGCGACCGCTTATACCAAGCGACGAAGACACTGAACCCGACGAAGGAGGGTGAAGTGCAATTTATGTCATACTCCGTCTACATTCTCAAATGCGTTGATCAGTCTCTTTATGTCGGATACACAAATGCTCTCGAAAAGCGCCTTAAGCAGCATAATAATTCAAAATGGGGAGCGCATTACACAAAAATCAGGCGGCCGGTGAAACTGGTATACTCCGAACAATTTGAAACACTAATTGAAGCGCGGCGCCGCGAACAGAAAATCAAAGGCTGGCGTAGAGAAAAGAAATTAGCTTTAATTAAAAAATAGTCAGCGCGTCTCAGACCGTCCGAAAACTATCCGTCAACACCGGGTGTTGAACGAAAAAACACCCGGTGTTTACAGTTTTCGGACGGTCTGTACTTGTACGATAACAAAAAACTTTTGGCAGTTTTGAGCCCGCATCGTAAAACCTGCTCGTCGTTCTTGAGAAAGTCGGCAAAAGACAAGATGGTTTATATGGATAATCTGCGAGATAAGTTAGCAAAAAGAAAAAGCACCGCGTAGGGACGGAACCCGTACGAAGTGCCTTTTCATATGAATACTATAATGTTAGCAAATACACATAAGTTGTCAAGTGTCTGATCGCGATCTCGGTACCACAAATCCTATCGGATTTGGCTACGGGACAAGCATTGCCTATACTAAGATTATTTTAACCGTGTCTCGCCCCGTAGTCACCGAGCGTGCGAGGCGTACTATCGGGGTCTGCTTCTAACGGGATGGAAATCAGAAATATAGCCATAATCGCGCATGTGGATCACGGCAAAACGACTTTGACGGATGCCTTGATGCGCCAATGCGGCGCCATCGGAGAAGGGATTTCGATGGACTCAAATACGCTTGAACAGGAGCGCGGCATTACGATTTATTCAAAAAACGCCTCCATAACCTACAAAAATACGAAAATAAACATTGTGGATACTCCTGGGCATGCTGATTTCGGTTCCGAAGTGGAGCGGGTTTTGCGCTCCATTGATTCCGTGCTTTTAGTAGTGGACGCGCAGGAAGGGCCCATGCCCCAGACGCGTTTTGTGCTTAAAAAATCATTGGAACTCGGTTTAAAACCCATAGTGGTTATTAATAAAATTGACAAGCCGGCGGCAGATCCTCACCGCGCCGAGGAACAGGTATTGGAACTTTTTTTGGAGTTGGGAGCCAATGACGCGCAATCCTCTTTTCCGGTTGTATATGCCAACGGACGCGCGGGTATTGCCAAATTAAAATTGACTGACGAATCAAGCAATCTTTCTCCGCTTTTAGACATCATTTTGAAACATGTTCCTTCCGCGTCGGCCGAAGATTTTTCTGTAAAGTTCCTGCGTTTCCAGCCCTTTAATTTGGGGTATGATAATTTTCTGGGACGGCTGGCAATCGGCAGAATTTATGAGGGAATTATGAAAGACGGCCAGAACGTTTTTATAAAAAACGCCGAAAAAGAAACGCGCAAAGGCAAAATCCGAAAAATATATACTTTCAGGGGATTGGAGAAAGTTGAGAGTAAAGAGGCAATCGCCGGAGATATTGTTATGATTGCCGGACTTCCGGATATATTTATCGGAGAAACCATCGCGGCAGATGAAAATTCCTCGCCGCTTCCGGCAATTAAAATAGACGAGCCGACTATATCCTTGATGTTTTTGGTAAATAATTCTCCGTTCGGAGGCAGGGAGGGAAAATTTGTAACTTCCAGGCAAATTCGGGAATATCTTGAACGGGAACTTGAAGTTAATGTGGGACTCAAAGTTGATTTTTTCTCCACGGATAATTTTAAAGTATACGGCCGGGGGGAATTTCATATCGCAATTTTGTTGGAGAATATGCGCCGGGCCGGATACGAAGTCCAGGTCTCCCAGCCGCAGGCGATTATCCGCGAGGAGAAGGGCGAAAAATTTGAGCCATTTGAGGAAGTTGTTATTGATACACCCGCCCAATTCCAAGGCGCAATTATTGAAAAATTGGGCGTGCGCGGAATTACTCTTAAAAATATAATTCATCACGCTGAAACAGTGCGCCTTTTTTTGGAAGGGCCGACGCGTGGACTTTTGGGATACAGAAGCCAATTTGTCATAGATACCCGGGGAGAGGGAATTTTATCTTCCCGATTCATAGGATTTCGGCCGTACTACGGAGAAATTAGAAAACGCATCCAGGGCTCCATGATATCCATGGCTTCGGGGAAATCATCCGGTTTTTCGCTTTGGGGACTGCAGGAGCGGGGAACATTGTATATCGGTCCCGGCGTGGAGGTGTATGTCGGCATGGTAATCGGCAATACTTCCAAAGGAGAAGAGTTGCATGTAAATCCAACCAAAGGCAAAGAACTCTCTAATATGCGTTCCAAGGCCTCGGACGACGCGATTGAATTAACGCCTCCGTATTCGCTTTCAATTGAGCGCGGGCTTGAAATAATGGCTGAAGACGAATACCTGGAAATTACTCCCGGATCAGTCCGTTTGCGAAAACCCCGTTAAAACGGGGGCTTCGCGACCTGCTGATGGGAATATTATTCTATATCGGTAATGTTCTAATGGGGTAAACATCATTTGACCAAAAACGATAAAAAGTTGTACGAAAAGTCGTTTTCGTAGCAAAACCGCAAAATAGTATTTTAAAACTCCCGCGTATGCGGGAGTTTTAAGAATAAAAGATTGTTTGTACCTCAACCCCATCTTTTATCTCAACGAATTCAGGGTCTTTGACATTTCAAGCAAAGCCGCTTTCATCGCCTCAAAAATACTCGCCGTCTGCGAAGAATTTGGAACGAGTCCTAGTGTCGCCACAATTTCCAAATAATTTTCCGTTACCCAGCCGTCAACTCCGGAATCAAAATTTACATTCCACCACCAATAGTCATTCACGTAAGCCGGATAAGTAGTGACAAGAGTACTGAGCGATGAAGTAAGAACCGTTCCAAGGGCTCCGATAGCTTGAGTGCCGAGAATTGGACTAATGAAGTTTGATAAAGACGGGATTCTTCGTACATTAATTTTGGCTGTGGTTTTTATGCGGTCGCCGATTTGGAATTTAGTGGCAGGAGAAACAATTGACACAATACTAAACAGCGCGTCGGATTGGTCTAATGTAGTGCCACGATTCACTTGAATTTTGTACTTTCCCTCTGATGCATTTATATTCCAATTGTAGAGTCCTGTGTCGGACACTCGCGCAATAAGAATCGGCGCCCGCTCCATTATTTTACAGGCTGGGATAGCGTCTAAACAAGTTGGGCGTTCAGGAACAAGATAAATATCTACATCGGCTTGATCAGCAACACACGGAGTGTTTGACGTGCAAGAGAGTACAGGAGCCGGCGACCATTTGATCACTTGTGTTGAGCCGACAGGCCACTGCTCTCCTCCATTCGGAGAAGTAACGGTGATGGAGGGTTGGGTGGATGGGGTTACAACACTCACTTTTGCGGTAGCTGTGTAGGCGTTTGGATAAGGAGCATAGAGCGCCTTGATTTCCGCTGTTCCTGCTGATATTCCTTGTACATATTCAAGTATTTTCGAATCGCAAGGTGATAGAATTCCCATTTCCGGAGAAAGTTGGGGGCAAGTGTTTGAAACAGTATAAACAACTGCAACATTCGGATTACTCGAAGTCCAATGAGCTGACACTTCTTGCGGCACGGGCATTATCTCCAAGCAAACTCCGCCCGCTGGACCACCCGGGCATGGGGGCATCGGCGGCTGATACATGGCGCGCACTCGGCGCGATTGGCCGACATCCACTTTAATGGCATCCGAGGTCTGAATAAATCCGTTATCGGTATCAACTTCAATATATAATCTACCGAGCGGTTGCGGCGTTGTCTCGCCGACATTCACGCTTATGCTTGTTTTAGCGGAAAGGCCTTGGTTGTCGGTTATATAGAAAACAGGAACATATATGCCTGAGTTGGCGTAAGAATGAGTAAACGTTGCGGTTTGTTGAACTGGAACCGATGAAAGCGGCACTGGAGAAGGAACAGGCATTGGTTTAGTTATCTCATCCCCCCAAATAACCCAGTAGTAAAGCGGGCCATTTTCAGGATCGTAAGCGTTAACGCTCCAGGTGCCTGTTTCTCCGACTTTCAGCGATGTCGGACCTTTGACTCCGGAAATAACCGGAGTTTGATTATTTATCGGAGGCGGCGTTGGGAATGGCGTTGGGAATGGTATTGGAGTGGGAAACGGCGGAGGGAATAATGGCGAAAGATAAATTGTCGCAAAAGCCACTTTGCCTGCTTCTATAGAAACACTCCATTTGGTTTTATCGTATCCTTTGGCTCCAGCAACAATTGTATATTCGCCAGCCAAAACGTTTTCAAAAAATGCCGCTCCGCGCTCCGTGGTCTGCGTTCCAATCAGCGCGCCGGACGCGCTATACAAATCAACCGTTGCGTGATAAATCGTCCCGCAGGGCGAAACTATGGAGGGTCTTCCGTCTGAATGTCCTCCGCTCGTTCCGTCGCCGCTTTGAATTTGTTGCGAAGAAGTTTGCTGCCCCAGCATACACACCACATTCGCGCCATTAACGCTAACCTGCAAAGATCCACGATTTTTCGCGGGCCTTGAAAGATCGCGTATAACCAGCGCTTTAATGTTTTGGCTACTATCGGTGTAGGAGCCGTAAATATTCAAGACATCTCCCACCGCTATCTCGAAAAGCGCCATCGGAGACCTATCTCTCTGCAAAATAGTTGTTTGTGAAGTTACTTCAATTAAGTATTTCCTGATAAGGGGGTAATAAGCAGAGCTGGCTTCCATAGCCCCCGCGCCAAGCTGTACTTGCTCTTGAATTTCCAATCCCAGGGGACAGGGCAAAATAACGCCGCTCGGATTATCACTAAAATCACGACAAGGAGAAAAGTATTTGTTCACAACCGTAAAACTTGCGGGCGGGACTCCGGAAGATGGCGCGGACAGCGCTTCCATATTATTTAATTGGACAAAACTTAATCTGACGGGCTTAGTAAGATTCCTCACAATAATGGCATCTATTGAAGACACCCCCGAATCCGTAAATCCGTACACGTTGATGCGGTCTCCAACCTCAAAACTCGCCAAAGAAGCTCTTTGGCGGTTGCGCAATAGCAATCTTGTATCCGAATCCACTTTTATGGTGTAAAGAACGGACGGCGAGAGCGGGCAGGGATATTCGAGTCCGCTCGCGCTCTCTGACTGGAACTTTTGGCACCTTACGCCGACTTCATAAGATGCCCTGATTTCGGCCGGAAAAGACGGACCGGAAACGCCGCGGATAATAAGGTTATTAAACTGGACTATATCTTCAAAATCGCTATCGTCTATGGGCTCTATGGGAATAGTCGGAACAGGCATGGGAACAATTCGGTTAGGCGCTCGCAGTGTGTTTATTTGGGCTTGCAGGGCTTGAAGTTTGGCCTGCAATGCGGCAATGGTAGCGGCTTTCGTGGCGGCGGATTGGGCCAATGAAACGGTTGGCATCAATAAGCCGGCTCCGATAACCGCGGAAATAAGCAGAGTTGATAATTTTACTGATTTTTTTATGGTCATAAAATATAACTTGTTGAACCGGCAGTGAGTAAATGTAGAAAATATCATTACTCGTTACCCGGTTTGTTATGTTAATAAAAATAGATTTCTGCGACCTTTTTCAATCCTATCATATGGGGGGGTGGCGCAAGTGGTTGTAATTATTAGGTTGGGCGTGTTATGGTGGTTTGAGAGTTCTTTCCAATAGGAGCGTTGTCCGATGGGTAGTTTGAAAAATGCGTTGTGGGAAATCCGCTGCGCCGTCCATCAGGCGTGGCTTAGCATTTGGCACTCTTTTTTCATTTTGGAAGAAGGAAAATTTTTGGCGGATCGGACCAATGTGGTCTTGCTTTATGGATTCAACGGTCTGCCCGGAGGCCTTGTGCCGATAAAAGAGAAATTAGAATCACTGGGCTATAACGTTTTGATTCCTAATTTAGGCCGTGGGACAAAGCGCATTGATGCGTTTGCGCGTAGCTTAAGAATTTTTTTGCGGAAAAAAGAAGCGCCATTAATTTATTGGAACGATTGCACACTCGAGAAACTTGGTTCGAATCTCGTGTTTTTGGGATATAGCATGGGTGGATTGGTGGCGCTTGAACTTTTGCGTAAATATCCGGAGTACCGAAGTGCCCGGGTGATTGCCTTAGGAACTCCTTTGCGCGGCACTAATTTTGCCTATTTGTCTTCGGTATTTTTTTCTGCCAGTCAAGATCTTATTTCCGGATCGGATTTTCTTAAAGGGATGCACGAATACCTTATTGAAAATTTACCGGATTTGTATCAAGTGCGGGCGCGGTATGACGAGATTGCGCCGCGTTCCTCCACTGCTCTTCCGGAATTTCCGGCCTACATCGTATTTTCCGTGGCCGGGCATGCGGCCCTGCTATATATAGACAAAGAAACGCTCCAATATGTACTTTCCAAGCCATGATCCCCGGTGGGGATTTTTAAATTTGTATTGGTTTTTAAAAGGATGTATAATGCGGTTATGTCTAATTACATAAGGAATATTGTCGGTATAGCAATTGTGATTGTACTTATTGCGGTATCCTATGCCGCAGTGGTGTATGTCGGAACTTACTCCCGTTCCATTGAGCCCGGATCCTATCGCAGTTTTTCGGTATCGGGTGAAGGAAAAGTCGTGGTTGTGCCGGATGTGGCATCATTTACATTTTCTTTGATTACGCCGGGCGGGAAGGATTTGGGTAAACTCCAGCAGGAAAATACAGAGCGGGTGAACCGCGCCAGTGGATTCGTAAAATCCGAAGGAATTGATGTTAAAGATGTCAAAGCTGAAAATTATTCAATTGAACCGCGTTATCAATATTTTAATTGCAATCCGGTGATTTTGCGTGAAGGCGGAAGCGAGAATGCGCGTCCGTGTCCTCCTCCGGAAATCGTGGGATATACTATAACGAAGACGGTGTCTGTAAAAGTGAGGGAGAAGGACTTTTCCAAAATCGGAAATCTTCTTTCCGGAGTAGTGTCAGCCGGAGCAAATTCTGTGTCGCAGTTATCCTTTGCCGTGGATGATCCTACCAAACTGGAAAATGAAGCGCGGGGCAAAGCCATTGCGCAAGCACAGGAAAAAGCCGAAGATATTGCCAAAGCCGGCGGATTTAGCGTTGGACGTTTAATTTCCATCCAGGAAGGAGGCGGGTATTATCCACAGCCCATGTATCGGGCGTTGGAAGCCAAAGTCGGTTTTGGCGGGGGAAATGCGGCTCCGGCGCCGATAGTTGAACCCGGGTCGCAGGATATTAAGGTGAATGTTATGTTGGTTTATGAAATTGAATAAATTATGAAAAACATAGAATCACATCGCAATCTAATGGTGGAAGGATCAGGCAAACGCGCAAGGCGGGAGAATGAAGGTACTTTGCGGGAGGATGAGAAGAAACTTGCCGAGATTAATTTGCGTATTGAGCGTGGCGAGAATGTTGATCTTGAAAAAGAAGTGGGGGAAATTAGAAAACGGCGCGGATTGATCCAGAAAGACGAGGAGCTGATTAATCGCGCGGATATGTAAATCGGTTTATTGATTTTTTTGCAAGATCCGTCATAGTAGCAAGTGGATCTTTTTTTGGAGATTTACCCCGTTAAAAAGAAACAAGCACAGCTTATTTTAGACGTAAAATATGTTTTAATACAAGGGTAATTTTGGCAAAAATTACATCTCCTGTTTCTTTCTAACGGGGTTATATGCAAAATGCGCGTGCTTTTAAAAATTTCGGGCGAGGCGTTGTCGGGCGAGGCCAAAACCGGCTATAACTTGCCGGATATTGAATTTATTGCCCAGGAAATTAAAGGCGCGGTTGATGGCGGCGGAAAGAAAATCGAGCTTGTGGTTGTGGTCGGGGGCGGCAATTTAATCCGCGGAGCGCGCCTAAAAAAGGAGCTTGGCCTTGACTCGGTGGTGGCGGATTACGCCGGAATGCTTGCGACCTTGGTGAATGCGGTCGTGTTTCAGGATATTTTGGAAAAAAAATACGGGCTTGTGGTTAGGGTTTTATCGGCAATCGAGGCACGTCAAGTCGCCGAGCCCTATTTGCGCCGCGTGGCCATGAGTCATCTGGAAAAAGGCAGAGTGGTTTTGCTGGCTGGCGGCACGGGCAACCCGGATTTTTCCACTGATACCGCTATGGTCTTGCGCGCGCATGAGATTGAAGCAGATATGGTGCTCAAAGGCACCAAGGTTTCCGGAATTTTTGACAAGGACCCGAAGAAATTCAAAGACGCCGTAGAAATCACACAGGTAAGTTACATGGATTATCTGAACAAGCATCTTGAAATTGTGGATGCAACTGCCGTTACTCTGGCACGTAAGCACTCATTGTCTATCCAAGTTTTTGATATTTTTAAGAAGGGAAATTTGAAGAAGGTGATTGCGGGTAAAAATATAGGATCGGTGATACAGGACTAATAATAGTAAGCTTGAGTATTGTCAAAGGTCTGCCATAAAGGCCTTTTTATTTTTATAATAATTTGATAACATGATAAGTGTCAGTTCAAAGGGTTATCCTGAATGTAATGAAGGATCTTAAAATTTGGATTCTTCGCTTCGCTCAGAATGACTTTCTGTTATCGCAATGAATAAGAAGCAGAAGATGGCGCTCAAAAAACGCCGCAAAAAAGGAGGTAAAAAATTTGAAAGCATTCGGTTTCGTTAACAGGCCGTATCAAGCTAAGTTTTGGCGATAAAAAAGCTTAGCTTGGAGTTGACTCGTGTTTTATGGAATTGCTCGGTATTGATTTGATAACCTTGCTTAAAACCGCGGGCTATGCGGGTCTTTTTGGAATTGTATTTGCGGAATCAGGTCTTTTGCTCGGATTTTTTCTTCCCGGGGATTCGCTTCTTTTCACCGCAGGATTTTTGGCATCGCAAGATTTTTTCAATATTTGGATTTTGATTATAGGGTGTTTCTTGGCCGCGGTGATCGGTGATTCGGTGGGATATACATTCGGAAAAAAAGTCGGACCGAAAATTTTTACGCGCGAGGATTCGTTGATTTTCCGAAAACACAATCTGGAACATGCCCGCATTTTTTATGAAAAACATGGCGGTAAAGCAGTTATTTTGGCAAGATTTTTGCCCATAGTCAGGACATTTGCTCCGATTCTTGCGGGCGTGGGCGTTATGCGCTATGCCTCGTTTCTTTTTTATAATGTTATTGGCGGGATCATGTGGGCAATCGGCATGCCGATTTTGGGTTTTTTTCTCGGAAGCATAATTCCAGACGTGGACCGATATCTGCTTCCGATTATAGCTGCAATTGTTATTCTTTCCATCCTCCCCACATTTTGGCACATTTTTAAGGAGAAAGAGTATAGGGATTATATTTTCTCTAAAATTTTCCGTAAAAAATCACTATAGAGGCGAAACCCCTATAGTGGACTTGACTCAGATTTCGCAAAGAATTATAATCGGACTATATATGTCCGATTTATTTTTATGAGGAAAAAGATTGATTACTCAATAATTTTGCTGGAGCGAATGAAAAATGCCGGAGATAAATTTATGGATGTTAAAGCCGTGGCGCGCGAGTTTAATCTGCCCCCGGCTTTCTTGGAAAAAGTCGCGCAGGAATTGAAACGTGTCGGATGGGTTGAATCGCAAAAAGGCCGGGGAGGCGGGTATAGAATTTCAAAAATGGGAGAGACAATAACCATGGCGGATATTATCAATTTTTTTGAACGTCCACAGGAGGTATGTCCGGTATTAAGACAAAAATCCGAAGTACGAAATCCTAAATCCGAAACAATATCAAAATTCTAAATCCTAAATTCAAAATACGTTTATAGTTTAGAAAATTCGAATTTGGAATTTATTTCGTATTTCGATATTCGAATTTCGAATTTTATGAAGGAGATTTATCTAGATTACGCCGCTACCACTCCGCTTGATCCACAAGTAAAAAAGGTCATGGAGCCGTATTGGAGTAATGACTTTGGTAATCCTTCAAGTATCCATTCGCTAGGTCGCGCGGCAAAAATAGCGCTAGAGGGAGCCCGTAAAACCGTGGCGAAAATTTTTCAGTGCCGTTCTTTGGAAATTGTATTTACCGGAAGTGGGACCGAATCAATTAATCTTGCGATTTTTGGTTTGTGCCGTACTAAGTTCGGCACAAACCGTGCCGAACTTAGTACGGCACAAAACCGTAGACATATAATCACCACAAAAATTGAGCATCATGCGGTGCTTAATGTAATGCGGGCGTTGGAAAAAGAAGGATATGAGATTACTTATCTTGATGTTGATAAAAACGGTTTGGTTAACCCGAAAAAACTAAAAAGCGCGTTGCGTCCAGAGACAATCCTGGTTTCTATAATGTATGCCAATAATGAGATCGGCACAGTTGAGCCGATTGTGGAGATCGGAAGAATAATTAAAGAACACAGAAGAACTATCAACTATAAGCTATCAACTATAAGCTATCCTTATTTTCATATCGACGCTTGTCAGGCCGCAGGCTATCTTGATTTGAATGTAGAAAAACTTGGCGTAGATTTGATGAGTGTGAACGGATCCAAGATATATGGTCCTAAGGGAGTCGGGGCGTTATATGTGCGATCTGGCGTAAAACTTGAATCGATAATTTACGGAGGAGGGCAGGAAAATGGCCTGCGTTCCGGGACCGAAAATATCGCGGGAATCGTGGGACTTGCCAAGGCCTTGGAAATTGCGCAGAAAATTAAAGAAAAAGAAAGTGCACGGCTTGCAGAACTTCGTGACTATTTTATCCGCGAAGTTTTGACGCTTATTCCCGATGCGGTATTAAATGGCCACCAGACAGAGCGGCTTCCCAATAACGCAAATATATCAATTCCCGGAATTGAAGGAGATGCTGTAGTGCTTTATTTGGATGAAAAAGGAATTGCCGTATCCACCGGAGCCGCCTGTTCCGCAACTTCGCTTGAGCCCTCGCACGTGATTTTGGCGCTTGGCAAAAGCCGTGAGTATGCTTTAGGATCCTTGCGATTTTCATTCGGCAGAGGTACGACAAAAAAGGATTTGGATTACACACTAAAGTCGTTCGCAGAAATTGTACGCCTTCTGCGCCGGCGGTGAGTAATATAAAAAATGCCACGAGGAATAAAAATATACTTACAAACTTGAGAATATAAGGATGTTATTGAAAAGAAGTATAAAAAGTATCATGGAAAATTCGCTGATAATACAAAATCTCATAGTCACTGTAGAAAACAAAGAAGTCGTGAAAGACGTGAATTTAGAAATTCGTCCGGGTGAAATTCATGCGCTGATGGGCCCCAACGGCTCGGGGAAAAGTTCGCTGGCATATGCGATTGCCGGGCATCCGGAATATAAAGTTACCAACGGAAAAATTTCGCTCGGTGATATTGATTTGTTGACGCTTGCGCCTGAAGAACGTGCTAAAGCCGGACTTTTTTTGTCGTTTCAAGAGCCGCCCGAAGTCGGGGGAGTGAGTATGCGAGTATTTCTTAATGTTATTAAAACAGGGATCGGATCCCTGTATACAGGGATCCGATCCCTGGAAATGGCATTAGGCATTTCAGATTCATTTTTAGATCGTTTCTTAAATGACGGATTTTCCGGCGGGGAAAAGAAAAAATCAGAGATTTTGCAATTTTTGGCGCGCAAGCCCAAATTCGCGATTTTTGATGAGATTGATTCCGGACTGGACCTTGATTCATTGCAAGTTGTTGCCGATATTATACAGAGTGCCGCAGTTGGAGGAACTGGAGTGCTTTTGATCAGCCATGCCCCGCGGATGTTTTCGCGGATTGTCCCGCATCGTATCCATGTGCTGATTAATGGAATAATTGCGGCATCGGGCGGCGCGGAAATTATTTCCTCTCTTGAAAAGAGTGGATATGACGTTTTTTATCATGTCGGTAAATTCCCAGAGATTGTCTCTGTGGCGTAGGAAAGAAATATAAGAAGCGCCATGGTGCGTAGGGACAAAAAAGCCCGACTTTAGAAAGTGGACCTTAGAGATACATTTATTTCGTGAGTTTTTTGCCACATTTTCGGCAGACTCCTAGTTCAGTAGCACAAGCAGTACAGTATTTGAGAGTATGCCGATCTTGATCACTACTTTTCCCGCATTTCTTGCACATTTTAAGCTCCATTGTGTGCGCGAGACTCTTGCAACCAGAACAGAGAGTCATATTGTCTTCCTCAGTTGAAAAATGATCTATAAATTAGTGTATACTATTCGTGTGGGGTAGTCAATAAAATCTCGTGAATACGAAATCACCAAAATTATCACCAACCGAATATCGTTATGGTTTTCACGATTCGCATAAGCCGGTGTTTAGCGCCGAGCCCGGACTTTCGCGCCGCAGCGTGGAAGAAATTTCCCACATTAAAGATGAGCCGGAGTGGATGCGGAAATTCCGGCTGGATGCTTTGCGAATTTTTGAGGCAAAGCCCATGCCGACCTGGGGCGCGGATTTATCCGGAGTTGATTTTGCAAAAATAATTTATTATATCCGGCCCTGGGATAAAAAAGCGAATAATTGGGATGAAGTTCCGCCGGAAATTAAAACCACTTTTGAACGGATAGGAGTTCCCGAAGCGGAGCGCAAATTTTTTGCCGGAGCCGCGGCGCAGTATGATTCGGATGTGATTTATCATGCGATCCGAGATAATCTTGCGCGCAAGGGCGTAATATTTTGCGATACCGATACCGCACTTCTGGAATACCCGGAAATTTTCAGAAAATATTTTGGAACCGTGATTCCGGTCGGCGATAATAAACTGGCGGCCTTGAATTCCGCATGCTGGTCAGGTGGTAGTTTCATTTATGTGCCCAAGGGTGTCAAAGTTGAAATGCCGCTTCAGGCGTATTTTCGTATCAATTCTGAAAATTTTGGGCAATTTGAGCGCACTTTGATTATTGCGGATGAGGGAAGCGAGCTTACTTATTTAGAGGGTTGTACTGCTCCTATATATTCAACTGATTCTTTGCATGCCGCGGTGGTGGAAATAATCGCGCACTCGCATTCGCGCGTTCGTTATATAACGGTGCAAAATTGGTCAAAAAATGTTTATAATTTAGTAACCAAACGCGCTCGAGCCGAGGAAGGAGCTTTTGTGGAATGGATTGACTGCAATCTTGGGTCAAAAGTTACCATGAAATATCCTTCGGTTATACTCGCGGGGCGCGGTGCGCGGGCCGATACGCTTTCAATCGCGCTTGCAGGATCTGGTCAAAGTCAGGATGCGGGCGCTAAAATGATTCATATAGCATCCGATACTATTTCCAATGTGGTTTCAAAATCGGTTTCATTCGGAGGCGGCAGAACTTCGTATCGCGGACTTTCGCGCGTGGTTCGCGGCGCAAAAAACTCGCGGATTAGCGTGCGGTGCGATGCATTGATCCTTGATCCGGAATCGCGCGCCGACACATACCCAACCCAAAAAATTGACGAGGAACAAGTTCGGGTTGAACACGAAGCGCGGGTATCAAAACTCGGGGAGAAAGAATTATTTTATTTGCGCTCCCGCGGACTTTCCGAAATTGAAGCATCTTCCCTGATTGTTACCGGATTTTTCGAGCCGCTGATGAAATATCTGCCGGTGGATTATGCGGTGGAAATGAATAGGTTGATTGAATTACAGATGGAGGGGGCGGTGGGATAATTTTGTGCATTTTCTCGGCATTTTGTTTTCGCGACACGCTCGTTCCGTCCAGCGACGGAACTCGCTAAGGGTCGAACCGAATTTTTCGCGAGCGCGCGAAAACCATGCAATTCGGTTCTCCCATTGTCGCGAGAAACGAAATGCCTCAAGTGCACAAAATGATTGAATTATAAAGAGTGGGGGTTTTCGTAAGGTAGCGCTTCGTGCCATCAAATAAATGAATAAAGAATTTAAAATTTGTCAGAATTGTAAAAAAGAATTCCGAATTGAGCCGGAGGATTTTTTGTTCTACGAAAAAATCAAAGTCCCGCCGCCGACGTTTTGTCCGGAGTGCAGGATGGTGAGGAGGATGAATTTTAGAAATGAAAGAACTCTTTATAAAAGTAAATGTATTATGTGCGGCAAGAATATATTCTCCGCATATCCCGAAAAATCGCCTCTTCTAGTTTATTGTCACGATTGCTGGTGGTCTGATAAATGGTCGCCACTGAACTATGGCACAGATTATGATTTCTCAAAATCATTTTTTCAGCAATTTAAAAATTTGATGGCACGGGTGCCGCGTCCCGGACTTTCATATACCAATACGGTTGGTAGTGAGTATTTAAATTATGCCGTTAATGTAAAGAGTTCTTATTTGGTTTTTGGGAGCCATGATCTTGAGAATGTTAGTTATGCAAAAACAGCGGCTCACTCTAAGGATTCAATAGATATTACAACAACTTTATGGAGCGAATCTTGTTATGAAACGGTGGATTGCGCGAAATGCTTTGCAGTTCTTTTCAGTAGATATGCTGAAAATTCTCAAGATGATTATTTTTTATTTGATTGTAGGAATTGTTCAAATTGTTTTAGCTGCACCAATCTACGGAATAAAAATTATCACATTTTTAATCAGCCCTATACGAAAGAAGAGTATCAATTGGCGCCGGATTGGATTCAGAATTGCTTTACGAAGAAGTTAGCGCGATAGGAAGGAGATCGTATTTCGGGGTGAAAATTTGGTATAGTTATGACGTCATCTTGTCGGAGGATTGCCACAATTCCAACAATCTCTTCGCCTGCATCGGATTACGCAACAAATCCTACTGCATCCTCAACAAGCAATACATCAAGGAAGAATATGAAAGGTTAGTCCCCAGGATCATAGAGCATATGAACTCCATGCCCTATATAGACCAGAAAGGCAGAGTATATAAATACGGTGAATTCTTCCCTCCGGAACTCTCCCCATTCGCATATAACGAAACCATAGCCCAGGAATACTTCCCTTTAACCAAGGAACAGGCACAAGAGCAGGGATACTCCTGGAAAGACCCGGAACCCCGAAACTACGAGATCCAGATTAAAAATAACCAGATACCCGACCATATTAAAGATGTAGGAGATGATATTATAAATAAAGTCATTGAATGCGCTCATGCTCAAGGAAGCCCTGCGACCGGCTCAGGGCAAACTGCCAAAGCAGTTTGTAACGAACAGTGCACCGAGGCCTTTAAGATTATCTCCCAAGAGCTTGCCTTTTATCGTAAAATGAGTATTCCTTTACCCCGTTTATGCCCCAACTGCCGGCATTATCAGAGAATTAAACAAAGAAACCCCTTGAAACTGTGGCCAAGGAGATGCGAATGCGAAGGTCAAAAGTCAAAAGATAAAGGACCGAATCAATATACGAATACCGCTACTCATATCCATGGCGAGCATACTTGCCCGAATGAGTTTGAGACATCCTATGCGCCGGAGAGAGAGGAGATAGTGTATTGCGAAGCGTGCTACAATGCAGAGGTTGTATAATGAAAGCAGGCGGAGTCCCGCCTCAATTCAGATATTAATTGGGTTTTGAGATGCGATAAGTCGTAGGCGTTGCCGCGAGATAACCCTAATTTTACTGCTGACTTCGTACGGAATTGGGGCGGGACGAAAGTTGCTATAATAGTGAGGTTGTATAAATGTACATCTTAAACGTGATCGCGTTTAAGATGTACATTTATGAAGTATTTATGCAGGAGCAAGAAATAATTTATTCCAAAAATTTGCCGCGAGTTTGGCGGGATGAGATTACGGTTAAGGACTCATTGACGCAAACCCTAATTTTCAGCGGCAAAATTCCTGAAAAAGTAAATTTAAAAATACGGCTTGCAGAAAAAGGGGCGCGGGGAGAGATTACGTTTGTTTATTTGGGCAAAGAAAAAAACAGTACGCAAATAAACATTATTCTGATTCACGAGGCGCCGGATACTTATGGAAGAATTTCGTTAAAAGCCGCGCTTTTTGATGAATCGCGTTTGAATTTTCGCGGGATGCTGGAAATCGGGACAAATGCCAAAGGCGCGGATTCGTATTTATCGGCCAAAGTGCTTTTGGTCTCGCCTCAAGCACGCGCGGAAATTTATCCGCAGCTGGAAATAAAAACCGACGAAGTAAAGGCATCGCACGGCTCAAGCATCGGGCGGATTGAAGAAAATCAACTTTTTTATCTGCAGAGTCGTGGAATAAAGAAAGAAGCGGCGCAAAATATTATTTTGTCGGAATTTTTTAAAGGGATCCCGAAAGAAGTTTTTTCTAAGTTTGTCCCCATGGTATAGGAAAGAAGTGTAAAAGGCGTCACGGGCAATGAGAATGGATTTTGGCAAAGAAAAAAGAGTGGTTTAGAGTGACGCTCACAGCACTTGTTTGCTAGGTTGTCGCGCTGGACTTCCCCAGCTCCTCCTTGTCGAGGCACGCACGGCACGTCTCGAGAAGCAAGGTCTTTTCTACGGCATTGTACAAGCCGGTCTTGTCCAGCTCCTCCTTGGAGTCGGCGATCTTCTGGCCGGTGAACTGCTCGCCGCAGATGCAACAGGTCTCCGTAAACTCCCGAATGTACTCCATGGCACACCTCCTTCAAAAGGTTTATTGAACTGATCACAGTATAGCATGGAAGTATGATACTTGTCAAGTTTTTGCCACCATGGCATTTTCAATATTTCGGTAAATCCGGCAGTGATGCAACGGAAAAAACGGCTTAAAATATAGAAAATTCCTACGGTTGGTTATTGAAAAAGTAGAGGTATCACGGGCAATAATAACATCCTTACAAACTTGAGAATGTAAGTATGTTGTTGGAAAGAAATATAAAAAGTTCCATGGAAATAAATTATAAAAAAGATTTCCCGATTTTTGAAAAACGTGGCGGTGAAAAGCCCTTTGTGTATTTGGATTCGGCGGCCATGGCGCACTCGCCCCGCGCGGTGATTGAGGCGGTCGTGGCTCACGCGGAAAAATTTCGTTCCAATGTTCATCGCGGGGTATATGCTTTGTCCGAGGAGGCGACCGAAGCGTATGAAGGAGCGCGCGAAATTGTGCGAAAATTTTTGAATGCGCGATCAACCGGTGAAATCGTATTTACCCGAAATACCACCGAGGCGTTAAATCTGGTCGCTTCATCATTCGGCAGAAACTTTTTGCAGGTGGGCAACCATATTTTAGTTTCTCGCGCCGAACATCACTCTAATTTTCTTCCTTGGCAGCAATTGCGAGATGAGAAAGGAATTATTCTTGACATTTTAGACGTAGATGAGAACGGCGAAATTACGTTTGGGGCGATTGAGCGTGCTGTAACGCCGCAAACCAAACTTGCTGCTTTTTCTTTTGTCTCAAACGTACTCGGAGCCATCAATCCGGTTAAAGAAATGGGAAAATTTTTTCGCGAGCGCGGGATAATATTTGTGGTTGATGCGGCGCAGGCCGCTCCGCATATTCCCATAGATGTTCAAAACATCGGCTGTGATTTTTTGGCATTTTCCGGATATAAATTGGGTGCTCCTACAGGGATCGGATCCCTGTATGGAAAGGAGGAGATACTTGAAAAAATGCCGCCGTTTTTGCGCGGAGGGTCTATGATACGCGAGGTAACTGTTGAAAAGGCGGAGTGGAATGATCTGCCGTGGAAATTTGAGGCAGGCACCCAGAACATCGAGGGCGCAGTAGGGCTCGGTGCGGCTATTAAATATATAGAAGGGATTGGATTTGAAACAATTCGTAATAGTGAAGAAATTTTGCTTAAAAAAACTTTGGCGGTTCTGGAAAATATAAAAGGAGTCAGATTCTTTGGCCCGAAAAATGTTTTGTGCCGCGTAGGCGTTGTAAGTTTCGTGATTGACGGCATACATCCGCATGATCTGGCATCTATTCTTGATCAGGATGGCGTGTGTATTCGCGTGGGGCATCATTGCGCTATGCCGCTTCATCAATGGCTCGGAGTTCCGGCAACCTGCCGCGCGTCATTTTGGGTATATAATGAGCCGGAAGATGTTGCGCGATTGCGGGAGGGAATTGAGAAAGCCATCCACACTTTAAAGTATTAAGTATTCAGTATTTAGTATTAAGGGTTTCCGCTTTCGACTCCTTAATATTTGATTCTTAATATTTGATACTCGTTTATGCCAAATTCTATTTATCATGATTTTATTTTGTCTCATCACCGCAATCCGCAAAACTACGGCCTTGCGTTGAATTTTGATATAGAAATAAAAGGGTCAAACATGATTTGCGGGGATTCAATGTATGTACGCCTGAAATTTGACGGAGATTCTGTCATGGGTGTTTCATTTGAGTCGGATAGCTGCGTGGTAAGTCGCGCCGCCGCATCACTCACCTCTGAATATATTAAAGGCAAAACGCGGGATGAAATTTGGGCAATCCCGCCAGAAAAAGTCGCGGAACTTTTGCAAATTTTATTGACTCCGTCACGAATGAAATGCGCCACGCTTTTTCTTGATACTATACGTAAAGCGATTTAGAATAAAAATAACCCGCTGCACAGGGCGCAGGCATGGAAGATTTTTCTGTTTTGAACGCAGGAGGGACCGGGGCTGGTGCCGGTTTGATTAATGGGAGCAAGCGATATTCATCCAGTTCGGCGGCATAGGTGTGACCAGTTTTCAAGAATACTCCTTTGATTACCGCCACTTTATGCTTAAAGATTCTTGTATAGTAATCAAATGGTTCGCTTTCACCGATGGTTTCAACTATATCTCCCAGTGGCGATTGAAAGATTAGTCCCCTGGCTATGGATTTCTGATGGGCGTAGTTCATTGTAGTCCATCCGCCGGTTAGAGGAGCTGGTAATATAATACGTTATAATTTAAAATGAGTCAAGATACGCAAGAAAATCAATCTTCGTCGGATAAGGAAATCCCTCAACATGCTTGGGATGATTCTTCTGGCGAGAAGAATCAAAAATCCGTAAGAATCGGTAAAATTATTGTGGACAGAAATTTATGCATTGGTGCCGCGTCTTGCATAGCGGTGGCACCAGGAGTTTTTCAATTGGATTCCGAAAATAAAGCTGTAGTATATAATGAAAAAGGAGCGGATGATGAGACAATTTTGCTTGCCGCAAAATCCTGCCCCACTCGGGCCATATTGGTGTTTGACGAGGAAGGAAATCAAGTTTACCCATAAAACGAATGGGCACGAATTTTTAAACGAATCAGCACGAATCACGAATAATTTTTGATTCGCGTAAATTAGTTTTTGATTCGTGAAAATTCATAAAATAACTATGAAATATCAAGAATCAATAAAAAAGGTCCTAACAAAATTTATATCCACCATTTCTGTAGATGCGCATTGTGATATTCCCTGTGGAGTTTACGATCCTACTCCGGCTAAAATCGCGGCCAAAACAGTGCAGAAAATGGTAATGCAGATAAATGAATTAAAAGCGCCGGACATGATGGACGAGCTTGCCATAAAGTCCTATTTTAATTCAATTGGACGTAGAGTCGCGGTAAAAGAAAATCATGCGGAGTTGTGTAAAAAAGAGCTCCAAATTCTTTGGTCGGATTTTTTTAAGCCCGAACATGTTGAAAAATACTCCAATCTCCACGATATGTTCTGGAAGGCATTGAAGTTATGCTCCAAAAATAAGCAGGAAATCAATACGGACGCGGCAGGCGATTTGGTAAAAGCCGTGGATGAAATTGCAAAAATGTTTTATGAGATTAAAAATTCGCCCGATAAATATGATGCGTATAAAAAAATTACTGACACGTTGTTTTGATTTTGTGCCAATCAAGCGCGCCATTTTCTTGATAAAAATTGAAGGTGAAAGCATGTGGCCCGTATTAATTCCCAGGCGGCAGTATCTGGCGACAAATATGCTGCCGATCCGGCGTGGAGATTTGGCGGTATTTTATAACCCGCAAAATAAGCAAGAGATTTTTGTGAAGCGGATTTCCAGAATTTCTAATGGCAAATATTATATGGAAAGTATGGTCTCGTGGGGAAGTTCTTGCCGCGATTTCGGATGCGTTATCCGAAAAAACATTTTAGGCAAAATTTTATGATAGAAAAGATAAAAGCAATACTCGAGGAAGTCCGACCGATGCTCGCCCAGCATTTGGGCGATATTGAATTTGTTAAATTTGAAAACGGCGTTGTTTATGTAAAAATGCTTGGAACTTGTGTTGGTTGTCCGCTTTCGCAAATTACCTTGAAAGCTGGGGTAGAAGAAATTTTGAAATCAAGAATAAGCGGGGTAAGCAGAGTAGAGGCAGTCGTGTAATTGATCCATTAAAATATCCCGCGAAAGCGGGATTTTTTAAAAAATTATAGTCGTTGCGGAAAATCGGAAATTATTCCGTCAACTCCAAGCCGTTTCATCCGCCAAATGTGCCAGCGGGAATTTACAGTCCAGACATGTATGCGCATTTTGGCACTGTGGGCAACATTCACCAGATCCGGCTCCTCCAAAATATATCCATATGGAGGGTGAATCGCATGTGCGTATTTTTCTTTTGCCCTTGCAACAAATTCTCCATATCCAAGATATTTAATTTTTTTGGTGGTTGCCAAGAGCGCAATGGGAATATTCGGATACAGCACTTTCATTTTAGTAAGATCTTCCCAAGATGAGCTAGAATCTGGGTCGTTATCATCCGTATCAAACGCTGAAACAATTACGTTTTTTTCCATTTCCCAGGCGCTGGCAATTCTTCCAATTTCCTGCGCAACTCCGGCCTCTTTTGCCTCGGCATTTATAAAGATGAATTTTTCGTCGAAACGATCCAATACTTGGGCAAATGTGGGTATGGTTTCGCCATTATCTGTTTGAAATAATTTAAGATCGCGATACAGGATGTCTCCGACTTTGCCGCTGCCATTTGTGGTGCGGTCAATGGTCTCGTCGTGTATAACCACCGGAACGCCATCTTTGGTCCTGCGCACATCAAGCTCTATGGCGTTGGCGCCGCATAAGAGCGCAAGACCAAACGATCCAATAGTATTTTCTCCATAGCGCGGGAATCCCGGCGCGCCTCTATGCCCGAATTTCAGCATTTCCGGCCTCGTAAATTATTAAGATACTGGCATTAAAATATCACCTCTGATTTTAAAAGTCCAGATTTATGGGTATTGTATCTGATCCGAAACTTTTGTAAAATATTTATAGTAATAATAAGAGACCGTTGAATAAATACCCTAAAACGTCATTCTGAGGGAGCAAAGCGAGTCCTGAGCGACAGCGAAGGAACCCTCTGCAATATAGTTGGATCCTTCACTACGTTCAGGATGACCTCCGGGGTCAGATTCTTAGCGGAGTTTACCTTTAGATTCTTCACGGAGTCTGCCCTGGGATGTTTCGCTTCGTTCAACATGACAACTGAAGGGTTCAGAATGACGGACGAAGAACTCAGAATGACTTAAAACAATTATTCAATGGTCTCAATAAATATCATGGGTGATAATGAAGAAAAAAATAAAAATCTACAGGCCCTGAATGAAAATCAGCCCACCACCCGGCAGGTTGCGGTATTTACTGTTGTGTTGAGTTTTATCGTGTCTATCATCGGCACGGTTTTGGCTTTGGGGGTTTTTGGTCCTTTGTTTGGAGTGGGAGAGGAGGGCGGCAGTCCGCTTGTATTCAATAAGCCCGGAATTTTGGAAAGGATCGTAGAAAGGGTTTCCGAACCCAAAGAAATACAGGAAACCGTTTTACGCCAAGATGAACTGGTGATAAATGTGGTGGAATCGGTCTCTCCGGCGGTGGTCAGCGTGGTTGCGACTAAAGATGTTCCGGTAATTGAGCAGTTTTTTATTGATCCTTTCGGAGGCGATCCATTTTTTGAGAGATTTTTCGGGGACGGAGGTTCCGGATTTCAAATTCCGCAACTTCGACAAAAAGGCACGGAAAAGCGAGAGGTGTCTTCCGGCACCGGATTTATTGTATCGGCTGAAGGACATATTGTGACCAATAAGCATGTGGTCTCCGATGCCGAAGCGGAATACACGGTGCTTTTCAACGATGGTAAAAAGGGTCCGGCCAAAATCTTGGCGCGCGATCCGATACATGATATGGCGGTTTTAAAGATAGAAGGATCCGGATATCCGGCACTGCGTCTGGGCGATTCATCCCAGATTAAGATAGGACAGACGGCAATTGCCATTGGAAATGCGCTTGGGGAATTTCGCAATACGGTTTCGGTCGGAGTTATCTCGGGTTTGCAAAGAAGCATAGTCGCCGAAGGAGGATCTACCGGTCCGGAAACATTGCAGGAATTGATTCAGACCGATGCGGCCATTAATCCGGGTAATTCCGGCGGCCCGCTTCTTAATTTAAGAGGGGAGGTGGTGGGAATAAATACGGCCGTGGCGCGCGGTGCCGAGAATATTGGTTTTGCCATTCCGGTAAATAAAGTTAAGCGCGCCATTGAAAGCGTACGTGCCAGCGGCCGGATAATTTATCCGTTTCTCGGCGTGCGCTACGCGCTGATTACTAAAGAACGGGCGGCGGAGGAGAAACTCGGCCGTGATTATGGAGCGCTTCTGATTGCCGGGGATAAAGAACCCGCAGTAACATTGGGAGGTCCGGCGGATAAAGCCGGACTCAAAGCCGGGGATATTATTTTAGAAATAAACGGCGAGCGTATTGATCCGGAACATGCGCTGGCTGGTCTTGTGCAAAAGTATCAGGTAGGGGATGAAGTTACGCTTAAAGTTTTTCGGGAAGGCAAAGAGATGGAGGTGAAGGTGAAGTTGGATGAACGGAAATAATACACTCGGTATCATACGTTTTTTAACGGGCTTCAGCCGCTCCAGCGGTGGCCTGCAGGGTCGGCGAGCCACTCGCGCGAATTCGCGCGAGACCAAGCTGGCGCGCTTTCCATTGCCTCACTTATTTTATTTCTTTACGGAGGAACGGAGGACGAAATGTGCAACACTCGGTGTTTAACATCCTTGGAAAGTTGCGGAAATATGAAAAAAGTGCTATAATATTCATGATGAAAAGTTTCTCCGCAATCATATTGGTTTTGCTATTGCTGGTCGTTGTTTCTTTGCCCTTCTCCGTGTCAGCTGCAACAAGTCCGGGCATAAAACCCGGGAGTTTCTTTTATTTTTTTGATACTGCTTTTGAAAAAATAGGATTATTTTTTACATTCAATCCGGAAAAGAAAGCAAGGAAGGCGTTGGAGTATGCTGATGAGCGATTAGCCGAAGCGGAGGCGGTTGCCGGAGATGATAATCTCGAGGCCGTGAAAACAGCAGTAACAAATTATGAGAGCAATATGGCTTTTGCGGCGGAAAAAGCAAAAGATGTTGGAGATAAAGAAAAAGCCAAAGCGTTGTTGACTTCAATTGCCGATAACACCTCAAAACACCAGGAAGTTTTAACGGCTGTTTTGGTAAAAGTGCCTGACGAGGCAAAGGAAGCAATAATAAGGGCAATTGAAGCAAGCCGAAGGGGGCAGGCGGAAGCAATTAAAAAAATCGTCGAGCTAAAAGGCGAGGTTGAACAATTAAAGCAAGAAGTAACTGACTTGAAGGTTAAAGACGAGGAACGAGAAAAAATGATTGAGGAGCTGAGTAGGCGGAAGCCACAAAGCACGTCAACGCCAGCATTTATGCCAGTTCAATCTTACACTTCTAAAACTTCAGAAATTACTCCAGCTCTTAAATCAGAAGCGACCAAGGCCCCAACAAAAACTGACGAGCCACAGGTTACACCTCTAGTTAATCAAACACAAGATAACAATACCAGCGCGACCACACTGCCACCTTCGCCAACGCCTCTCCCCGTTACGCCACCGCCAGCAACCCATCAGATAGAAGCACTTGAAATTACATCGGCGGGTGCCGTGCCTGATGTAATTTCGGCCCGAATTGAATGGCAAACAAATAATCCAACCGAAAGTAAATTATATCTTTCTGGCGGTGGTCTAACCTCAAAACTATTCGCTTCAGAGGCCGGTTATGCTACTAAACATTTTGCGAGCATAAACCAGCTTACGCCTATGACTGATTATTCCTTCCAAATTACGGCTATCGGCAATGCGGGTTTTGAAAGTTTTTGGGGAAGCTTCAAGACAAAAACACCGCCACCAACAATAAAATTTAACCAAATATCCCAAAATGTGAGTTTGGGAGTTCAGGGTTTCAAAATTTCTTGGATATCGGGTTATGTTGACTCTTGTTCAGCATTTGGAGCGTGGAGTGGCTCAAAACCTATAAATGGCGAAGAAATTTTATCATTCAATCAAGCTGGAGATTATACCCATACATTGACTTGTGCCGGAAAAAATGGAGAGAGTGTCAGTGGAAGTATTGTTATTACGGTTTTAGAGATGCAACCTACCATTAAGGTGTCTCTTTCTCCTACTAATCCCTTGGGTAAAAATATCGCCAAGGGAGAAAAAGGAGTTACGGTTTTGGGACTCGATATTGAATCAAATAATGAAAACGTTAAAATAAATAATCTCAAGATTAAGTTGGTTGGGACATCGTTTAGTAATTTACAAGATTTGAAGGTTAAAGTTGGAGGACAGCTATACAGTGTGGAATCCACGGACGGAGATATTAAAATTTATGTTCTGAACTACACATTAAGTCAATTATCTATCCAGGTTCTCGTGCAGGCCGATATCGCACCGACCGCAAATAGTGATTCTTTCCATGTTGAGATTATTGAGGTATGGAGAATAAATACAGTTACTGGGGAAAGCGCTAAGACTTCTGACGTTATAACTGGAAATACATTCACCATTTATTAACCGCCGATTACTAATAATTCGCCAATCTTATCGTTGGCACCAAATACAGTTTTTGGATTGACCAACAATCAATGCGAAAGTGGATGTTCTTGTATCGGAACAATACTACGCTTTGACGCAAAAAATAATCCTTTCTCAATATTAAAGCTCGCCATGACATTTGATGGTGTAAGCGAATCGGATATTAAAAATGTAAAACTTCTATGGGGTGGAAATGTCTATTACAATTTATATCCCACAGCCACGAACTCAGCGACTGGTCAAAAAATCGCATATATTGAGGGGAATAAGATTATTTTTCAAAACTTTAGTCCATACGAATTAACCCATGTTAATCCAAACGAAATTCTAGACCTAACCGTAAAATTTGAATCTAATCCGACTGGAATTGGAAAAACTATTCGCATAGATTTAGTGAATCCGCTCACAGATATTACAGCTTCGAATTATGAAACGGGACTGGTTTTATCAGTGGACGGCTCGGCTGTTGGTAGCACCATATTTATTAACAGATAGTAGATTAAAATGCTCTTGAATGATATTCTTTGGAACTTTATTGTTAAGAAAGATAGTAGTTATTTTGAGAAATATCTCGATTTTATTAAAACCACAGTTCAACAAGACGAGGAACGGGTAAAGCAAGAGGAAGCGAAAATCAGTAAAGTAGTTACAGAAAAAGAAGAAGTTACCGACGAAAACAATTTCATATCCGTGGATGATTATTTGGCCGATTTATTTGGAGATCACAAGCAACTGGAACAGATAATGTATCGATCTTTTGTGATTAGTATTTTTGCTTTTATAGAAGCGAAAATTGTTGATCTTTGTAAACATATCAAGGAAGAAAGGGTACAGTTATTTTCCTACACTGATTTGTCTGGTGCACGTGGAATTGGTCAAGCAGTTAAATATTTAGAAAAAGTGTTGATGTTGGACAAGTTTCCTATCAACAATAAACTCTATGATGAATTTAATATTGCTCATAAAATAAGAAATTATCTTGTGCACGAAGAAGGAAAAATCAAATCAGAAGATACAATTAAGATAAAAATAAATAAGACGCATCCAAATATATTGCATATTGATCAATCGGGGGAGATAATAATTACATTTGAATATGCAAAATCACTCATTGCGCTCAATAAAAATATTTGTAATGAAATTTCACAGAATTTGAAATCTCATTAATTTTTCCGCAACCATTTCCCGGTGAGCGGGCCCCGGAAATATCCAGATTTTGTAGGGAACTACGAGGCGAGCAAAAAATGGAGGGGAGAGTTGAAATCAAGCGAAGGATCGCGCGGTGGATGCATGCTACGGAAAGCATTTGTTTAAATCCGAAGCCGGACGCTGGAATTTTTATTTCGGCGGTACGAAAAGTATATAAAGGAGTTATGGCAGAATACGTAACTAATATGTGGCGAAGGGGTGTGGATAGATTTTTTGGAAAGTTAGTGCTCTAAAGATTAAGATAAGTATAGATGGGGCTTGCGCGCCGAACTCAATCACTTGTAATTTAAGTTAATTTATGTTATAATAAAGAAAATGAACTACGACAAGAAAAAATTTAAAAACGCAGTTGTTTTTTTGGCAAAAAATGGAGGTTGGGACGTGGGCAAGAAAAAACTTGCTAAACTTTTATACTTTATTGATTTCACTCTATATGAACTTCGTAAAAAATCTTTAACCGAAATGCCATATGCTAAAATGGATTACGGTCCAATGCCCGAACCAAAAACTTTTTATGCGGCACTGGGCGATCTGCAAAAGACTGGAGTAATAAATATAGAGGAGCGAAATTCTGTTGGTCTTGAAAGAATTGTAACTCAAGAAAAAGTAGATATGGATGTTTTTGACGAAGAAGAATTGAAGGTTATGAATCAGGTTGTGGAAAAGTACCGTGCCGAGAGCGCGGGAAATCTTGAAAAAATAGCTCAGTCAGAACCACCCTATAAAATGGTTGAATACGGGGAGCAGATCCCTTATTATTTGTCATTTTATCGTAACAGTTTTGGTGAAATGGACATCGATGACACGAGTTCTGATACACCGGAATATTTGATGATATCGCTTTATGCGTAAAGAAGCGTTGGTATCAAAGTCTCGGCACGGAAATGCCGAGAATTTCGCGTCTTTTACAGCAAGATAGCAGACTCCCCGGAGAGGGGACTTATTACTATATAAAATTACAACCGATTCAAAATCGGACTTTTCACGCTAGAATAAACCTCCCTGACGAAAACATGGGTAAGCGGGGAGGAGCAAGGATTATTTATGCAAAAGAAACGCTCGAAGTCGTTAAGATACTTTATGTGGGTGGCCACAAAGACCATCGTTATACCGATAATCATTTCATGACCACTTTGATTGAACAAAGATATTCAGAAGAGAGGTTTATTGAATATATAGACAACCTCGATTTTAATAATCACCCAAAAGAATAAGCTTACGTTGGTCAGGTTTATTAATTATAAAAAATCGCCAAAAGGCGACGCCTTTGGCGAATTAGTGGTTTTGATTGCTGTGGATCACCGAGTAAGCAAAATTGAAAGCAAACTTTTTCCTGTCATCTCTTGCGGTTTTTTTATCCCCAGAATTTCCAGCAGAGTGGGCGCAATATCCGTTAAAATTCCGTCAATCTCGGATTTTTTTTGTAGGATTTCTTCTTTGGTACGCAGTTTTTCGCGCCGCAATTCTTTTGCCACCAGAAAAAACGGCACCGGGTTTACCGAATGTTTGGTGGTGGCTTCCCCGGTTAGAACATTTCGCTTGCGTTCAATGTTGCCGTGATCCGCGCAAATCGCGAGCAGGGCGTCCGAATTTAATACAGCATTCATAATTTCTCCCAGACATTCATCCGCGGTTTCCACAGCCCGTACCGCAGCGTTAAAATCTCCGGAGTGTCCCACCATATCCGTGTTGGCAAAATTGGCTATTATCACGTCGAAATCGGTGAAACGCTCAAGAATTTTGGCCGTGATATCCCGCGTGCGCATTTCCGGAATTTCGTCATAGTGAGCCGCAACCAGCGAAGGAATTAAAATTCTTTCTTCATGCGGAAATGGATTTTCCTGTCCGCCGTTTAAAAAATACGTTACGTGCGCATACTTTTGGGTTTCGGCAATGTGAAGATGCGAGAGTCCGGCCTCGGCCAGTACCCGCGCCAACGGCCAGGCAATATTCAGTGTGGGAAATGCCGGCAGGGCGCCGGTTTCTTTTTGGTATTCGGTCATGGTGACCACCAATAGATTTTTAACGGACCCGTGCGGGAACTTGGCGAATTCCGGATCCGCAAAGGCCTGCGAAATCTCGCGCATGGAATCCTCGCGAAAATCGGAAAAAATAAGAGCGTCGTTTTCGCGAATAAGTCCGATCGGATTTCCGTCCGCTCCGGCTATGGCGGCCGGTTCCACAAATTCATCCGTAATATTTTGCGTATAGGATGCGGCAATATGCTGGGGGATTGAGGTTATTTTTTCTCCCAAGCCCTCGGTTAAAAGTTTATACGCTTTTTCCACGCGATCCCAGTTTGAATCGCGGTCCAGCGCAAAAAATCTGCCGATAACAGATGCCAGGCGCGCTTGGGGCCATTCTTTTTTCATACGTTCCTCCAGCATCCCGATAAATTTGGCGCCCTCTTGCGGGTAGGCGTCTTTGCCGTCGGTAAAGACGTGAATAAAAACTTCCGGCACATTTTCACGCTTGGCAAGATCCAGCAGGGCGTAAAGATGGTCAATATAACTATGGACCGAACCGGAGGATATGAGTCCGGCAATATGCAGGCGCGAGCCGTGTGTTTTTACATGCGCGGTTGCCTGCAAAAAGGCCTTGTTTTTGAAAAACGAGCCGTCATATATGGAATAGACGATTCGCGGCAGATGATGGTAAATTACGCGTCCCGCGCCAATGGTTAAATGTCCGACCTCGGAATTGCCGGATTCGCCCCAGGGGAGCCCGACCGCGACGCCGGATGCTTGTAGCAGGGTGAAGGGGAATTTTTTTTCCAACTCATCCAGAATCGGTTTTTTAGCAACTTCCACCGGATTGCCTACTTTTTCGGTTGATACCCCGAATCCGTCAAGGATTAGTAATATTAGCGGTTTGGGTTTTTGCATGCAAGTAATTGTATCAAAATTTGACTCCGGAAACAATCTTTGCTACGCTATATGTTATAGAATATAGAAATGTAATGTCGTAATAAATTCTGGAATATTATTAACAACCTAAGGACTTGAGAAAAACGCAAAGAAATGAGCCAAATGCTTAATAAAAACTCGATAGATTCTCTGTCAGCCCGATTTTTAATCCTAAACATGCTATTCAAATTTCTCTCATTCCGAGGCAATAAGTTTTTATTCTCCGGTTCTTTGGGCCGGTAATTAGTCATTTCTCTTTGGTTTTTCTCGGATTATTTTTATGAATCCGTTATTTTTGATTGGCGTATCAGTTGCCGTACTTGTCATTGGAATTGTAGGCGGATACTTTTTGCGCCAAGCCGTTGCCCAGCGGCGCAAATCATCAATTGAGGCAAAACTCCGAAAGTTCGTTGAGGATTCCAAGGCCGAGGCCAAAGAAATTCTGTTTGATGCCAAGGAAAAGGCCGGGAAAGTATCGGATGAGGCCAAAAAGGACGAGAAAGAGCGCCTTTCGCAAATTCGTAAATTGGAGGAAAGGGTTTTAGAGCGTGAAACCGCTACTGATAAGCGGCGCGCCGATTTTGAGCATAAAGAAAAGGACTTGGAAGATAAAATTGAGCGCCTGAAGGGCATAAAAGTTGAGATTGAGGAAGCCAAAGTCAAGGCATTTAAGGAACTTGAAAGAATTTCCGGGCTTTCCAAAGACGAAGCGGTGCAGACGGTTATGCAGAGAGTGGAGAAAGATCATGCCGAGGATTTGATGGTGCGTGTGAAAAAAATGGAGCAAACCGGAATGGAGGAATTGGAACGCAAGGCCAAAAATATCATCGCGGCTCTTATCCAGCGTCTGGCCACCCCCACGACTTCGGAAGTGACTACTACTACGGTTGCGATTCCTTCGGACGACTTAAAGGGTAAAATCATCGGCCGCGAAGGTAGAAATATCAAGGCCCTGGAGCGCGCTGCCGGAGTTGAAGTCATTGTGGATGATACGCCCGGATCAATTGTGATTTCTTCTTTTGATCCGGTCAGGCGGCAAATTGCCAAAGCATCGCTGGAGATGCTGATCCAGGACGGAAGAATTCAGCCAGCGCGGATTGAGGAGACCGTAGAAAAAGCGCGCGAGGAAATTGAGAAACAAATTAAGGATGCCGGAGAAAAAGCCGCGTATGAGGTCGGAATTTTTGATTTGGATCCGCGGCTTTTAACCCTGGTGGGACGTTTGAAGTTTCGTACAAGCTACGGCCAGAATGTGCTGCAGCATTCGATTGAAATGACGCATCTGGCCGGAATGTTGGCTTCCGAAGTGGGCGGGGATGTGGCCATTGCTAAAAAAGGCGCGCTTTTGCACGACATCGGCAAGGCCGTGGACCATGAAGTAACCGGAACCCATGTTGAGATCGGACGCAGAATTTTACAAAAATTCGGGGTGGACACTAAAGTTGTTCAGGCCATGCAGTCGCATCACGAGGAATATCCGTATGAGACGCTGGAATCCATAATTGTGCAGACCGTGGATGCGATTTCAGCATCGCGTCCCGGAGCGCGGCGCGATACGATTGAGGCGTATCTGAAACGTTTGGAGGAGCTGGAGCGGATTGCGGCTGCAAATGAGGGGGTGGAGAAGGCGTATGCTATTTCGGGAGGGCGCGAGATTAGGATTTTTGTGACACCGGAGAAAATCAGCGATTTTGAGGCGCGCGAACTTGCGCGGAAAATTGTCTTGCAGGTGGAGGCGGAATTGAAGTACCCGGGGGAGATAAAAGTGCATGTGATAAGGGAAACGCGCGTAGTTGAATATGCGAGATAGGCGCGGTTTTCGAGGCGATTCTTTTTGAAAACACGAACAGCCGCCCCAGCGGGCGGCTGTTCTCAATGATCGGCCGATTGCTCCGACATCGGTCGGAGACCGTGCCAATCGGCCTCCCAATGGTTTTCAAAAAGAACCGCCTCGACCGCCGCACTTATTTTAAAATACCGCGTCATGGGGGAAAATAGGATTTTCATAATGTAGCGCTTCACGCTTTTTGTGTCTTATTGTGAAAAAGATTGCATTTATTTGTCAAAGAATGTAAAACATGTTATTTTTTACGCAGTTCATTTCTGGAGAATCGTGATGAATTTTATCGTTGTGGCGGCAATTTTCCTATTTTCATTTGCGGGAATCGCCAAGGCGGAAACGCTTAACGTATTTTTTGGTTCAGTACTTCGCGCCGGGGATGTATGGGGTGATGTTATTTGTAGGAATCCGTCGCGTTGTTAACACTTTTAACCTTTCGGGGTAAAGTACAAACAACATGACAATTCACAAATCTACACGGCTCACTCCCGTTC
>Ga0209211_10001192_pt1 | contig 50386 bp, 49 predicted proteins | sample RifGroA2_FD_183992 | JGI IMG/M metagenome (GOLD analysis project Ga0209211, IMG submission 183992) | Groundwater microbial communities from Rifle, Colorado, USA - Groundwater A2 (SPAdes) (version 2) | ecosystem: Environmental > Aquatic > Deep subsurface > Groundwater | place: Rifle, Colorado...
AATTAACAGGAAAAGTACAAGGCGTTAGTTGCCGCTCTTATTGTGAAGATAGTGCACACGAGTTAGGCATTGGCGATGGTGAAGGGTTTGCAGAAAATCTTGTTGATGGCTCAGTAAGGGTTGTTGTAAATTCCTACCACGCTATTATTGAAATGTATCACTCCAGATTAACATTATTTTATACTAAACCAACAGTTGTTGTTCAAAACACATACAAGAAAATGCCTCAGCCTTTTGAAGAAGAGAAAACACATGTGTTCTAAAAGTGATACTTTAAAAGAACGTTGAATAATTCTACTTTTGAATGAGTTTATAGTTTTAAACGTAAAAAAACTATTTAGACTTTAAAAAATTCATGTAACAGTGGACTGCGTCCTACAAACGGATTGTGAGCGGTAAACAAGAAGGAGAGCAGGAAAAAAAATAAAGAGCGAAAAACAGAAATTAATTAAACAAATATAAATAAATAAAAATAAAAAAACAAACCTTATCTACTCAACAATAAACTCTGGCGGCCTGTTGACTTCTATCTTTACACTGATACTTTTTTCTTCTTTGCCGTCGCTTGCTGAGATTGTTACTGTGTGTAATCCTGCGTCATTCTGTGTTACTGTTTTTGTCTTTGTAATCATCCATCCATCATAAGTTATGGTTACTTTATCGCCGTCTTCATCACTAACAACTGGCTCTAAGATTATTGTTTTTGTCTGGTCTTTGCCAACAGTGATGCTATTTGCTCCAGTCATGTCAGCCATTGGCTTTATTGAAGGTGCCTTGTTCTTGAGCTTTACTATAATATTAAATGATTTCTCGTCGCTGTCTTTGCCATCGTTTGCAGATAATTTGACTTTGTATGTGCCTGCATCTCCAACCTTTGTCTGCCATTTGCCGTCTGCGCTTAATGGAGCGCCGGTATATGCATAAGTAAGTGCGTCTTTATCTTCTTTATCAGCGTCAATTGCTTTTGCAGATACTGTGACAAGCTGACCTTCATAAACTTCAACATCAGGTACATTATTTAATGATGGCGCCCTGTTAAGATTTTGTACTGTAACTGCAACATCTTTCGTTGAGGTTAATTCTCCATCATTTGCTTTAATTGTAACTTTATAATCACCGCTGTCTTCATACCCTGTTAATTTTGAACTAGTTGTCATCCATCCGCTGTATTCAACAACAACATCCTTTCCTTCAGGATCAGTTACTTTTGGGCTTAGAACAACTGTATCGCCTTCTTTTACAATCAATTTGTCATTGATGTCTATTACTGGCGCTTTATTCTTTGCTTTAATAACAAGCTTAACCTCTTTTGCTACCTCACTCTTTCCGTCAGTAGCTGTGATAGTTACATAATATGTTCCTTCATCGCCTTCTTTTGTCTGCCATTCACCATTATTATTTAATGGAGAAGAAAATTTGAATGTTACTTGATCATTATCTCTGTCAGTTGCTTTCGGAACAAGTTTAACTAATTCTCCTTCTGTGTATACTTTTTCAAGAACAGATTCTTTAGCTGCGGTGTCGTCTGTTTTTGCTGCATTTGTGTCAGCTATATCTTCTGCATTAGTTGTATCTTCATCTGTCTTTTGAGTGTCTGCTATTTCTGGAATTTCTTTTTTAATCTCATCTGCAACTTTTCCAGTAACACCTACTTTCGTGTTATCTTCTGCAGAGTTTGCTGTATCTGTTTGAGCTGCATCTGTTGCAGTAGCTGTGCCTTGAGCAGTATTATCAGCATCCTGGGGCTGCGTAGGCTGACAAACTAATTGCTCGCCTTCTGCCTTTAATTTATCTATCTCGCTTGTAGAACAACCCGCAAGTATGCTCAATCCAAGCAAAGAAATCACAAATAATACCAACATAGAAATCCTTAATGTATTTACTCTTTTTTTCATGTCTCTACACCTCACTTCCCTGAATTATTTATTTTCTTATAAGTATACCTTATTAAATATATTCTACTAAAACTTTCACTACTATTTAAAATTTATTGTTCTCGAGGAGAAAATGCGGGAAATTCGTGAGCATGTGGTAATGATTTAAAGGAACTTATTATTTTAATATCTATCAATAAAATAATGGCATAACTTAATATGTAACTTCTATGAAGTAGTTAATAACCAAAAACTTTATATATATGTAAAACAAAATAGCCCTATAATGAGCACAAAAATATTCACTCCAGAAAAAGTAATTAAATATGCTGAAACAAGGCTTTTTGGTAGAAATGTAGCTCCAGAAATGGCAGCAAAGATTGAGCTGCATAACGGCGCATTACCTTCACAGTTAGAGCAAACACTTGAAAAAAGATATAGTTCTAAATCCACTACGCAATTAGTTACAAGAGTTCAGCAAACAAACGGCAGAGAGCCGATTTATTTTGTCGATGGAACTTTATTTATACCGCAATTCAGCGGATTCGGCAGAAGCATAAGATATGAGCGAATGATTGAAGCATACATACAGGCAATTAGCCAAAGAGATGGCAGAAATATTTTGTTTGAAGTGCATGATTTAGAAAATGACTCAAGAAAAACAGACCAATCTTATTCTAACAATGCTTATGATTTTGTTGCCGGAATGTTTATGCCGCATGGAAGATATGAAGACAGGCGTGTTTTTGCTGGTGATGATATAAAAGATATCACCACTATTATATTTGGAACACCAAGTGCGGTTAGAAAAGCAATCAGAGAAAATGGAAAAGATGCAAAAAATGCTAACGATGCAAAAGGTGCAAAAGTTGTAGCGTATGGAAACAGCGAATATCTTGAAGCGCAAATACTAGAGGTAAATAATCAAAGAGTTCTTAATATTGGATATGTATTTGCAGACCAAGCAGGAATAATAATTGAGAAAATATTGAGAGAATATAATTCATTGGCATGCAAAGCTCCTCAAAAAGATAAAGCTTTTTCACATAACCTTGAACAATTCACATCAACAATAAACCAATCATCTGCACAAGAATGTGAACAACATCCACAACATCCATTAGAAATAAATATGTATATGTTTGGCAGAGTTGGCGGCCTTTCAGATAATGCACAAAGGCATCAGCTTGTTTATCCTGTCGGCATTATTGATTGGATTGACCTTAATGAAGGAAAAGTTCTTGAATATCCAATGCATAATGTTTTTGCTCATAATCATAATAGGGATGCCAGAATTAATGAATATCACAGAAGTAACGATAATAATAAAAGTAACGGTGATAACAAAAGTAATGAACGCAGCAGAACACCTAATAAAATTAATGGTTTAACGGGGCTAAACCTTAATGTAGTCTCAGTTGTAGACGAGACAGTTGAGCAGTTAGAATTAGCTAAAGAAAAAGGGTGTATTTGTATAGAAATGGAAACAAGAGAATCTGTAGAAGCAATCAACCAAGCAAGAAGAAGATACCGACAATTAAAAATAAATTTCGGTTTTGTCGGCTATGTTTCTGACATTCCTCTTATAGGAGATACATTAGAGCAAGAGCTTGAATCAGACAAAGGAGAGCAAGATGCTGTAAGAGTTGTTTTTGATAGAATACAAATGAATGAGCATCGATAACTGATAAAATGTAATTAACAAGTCTTCCTGTCAATATAGAGAAAGATGATGTGAAGATTGAAACTTGTTAATCATCTAAAACTTTTTCTTTTCTCTTCTAAATCTCCAATAACATTAAGCGGCTGTCCTCTGGTTACATACAATTCTTTTCCAAGTGGGAAATCATATTTTAAATGAGGACCGTCAATAAAAATACATAATGCCCTTGTTAGAGAGGTAAGCCTTAGCTCTTCTGCAAAATGCGAGTGTGCATTTCTCACTCCTCTTTCAATGTATTCAAAATGAGTTGCACTCAAATCCATAATTGCTCCATTTTCATTATACATCCATGCGCTTGAACCTGCAGTAGTGCATACTAAAATACCGCTTCCTTTATGCTCTACTGTATCTTTGTTTTTCATTGCATCATAAGAAGTTATCAGTCTGCATCTTGTATTCGCTGCAGGGTTTTGATGTGCAACGAGAATATCGTTTAATACCAATTCAGGGAGAACTTTTCCGTCTAGCTTAAGCTTCATTCTTGCTAACCTTGTTCTTTTTACTTTTTCTATGTTTTCTATATTATCTATTACATATTCAAAATTATAAGGATTATCGACAAAATTATTAGTATTACTGCAGCAGAAAAAACCTGTACTTTTCTCAGGATCTGAGTTGACACCTAATAAAGGTATGTTGCCAACATAATGAGATACTTCTAAAAAAGTGCCATCGCCTCCTACAGATATAACAAGATTCTTATTTAACATTTTATCTGCTGTAATATCTGCTCGATATGTTGAGTCAAAGTGTATCTGTTTTGTGGTTAGAACAGAAAGTATAGATTCTAATGAACGCATTTGAACGTCATGGCTATGCCTAATAGAAACAGCATCAGAGCAATCAGAGTTGACAAATTTTACTACATCAGGGTCTGATGATGCTTTATACATTTCATATACACTTTTTTTGTAAACAACTAACACATTATTCATATTCCCCTCACGTTTAATGGTATTTACTTTTAATGATATTTACGTTTAAAGGTATTTTAAGGTTTAAAGGAAATCATACACCTTTTTTAAAGATATTCAAAAAAAGATTAACTTTCGTACAAATTAATCTTTTCAAACATATCTCTCAGCCATTGCACTAAACAGATTTAATGCTGAAAGCAGGGATTCCCTTCTCATACAAATATCATCTCCTAACATGAATGTTTTATACCCCATTCTAAGCAAATTATCCACATCACTTATATCACTGCACGTCGGTTCAAGGCTATGTGAAAATGAATTAAACAATCTTGAAGCAACAATAGCATCTTTATCTTTCTTGAGGATTGTTTCAACTGCATCAATTATCTCATGCGGTTTTGACAGCTCGACGTACAAATCTCCTCTTGCTGCCATTAATCTTGGCTTAACACCTTTATTTTCACCACATACCTGTTTAACATAATTCATGCCTTTTTGCGATTCAATCTTTGCAACAGTCTTTGCTTCTGCATCAAGCTTGTACAGCGCTTCTATGTCTTCCTGCATTTCTGTAAAAGAAAGCATGTAATTATGAATGCCAACCTTACACGCAGATTCAATATAGCGCTTGTCAGTTTCTGTCAAAAACCCTTCAATTGAAAGCGACGGGTGAACAATGTTAATTGACTCGCCTGGTCCAACAACCCTTTTTGGCCCTTCAAGCATAATGAGCCTGTCACCATCCACTTCTACAACAGTTGCCTGCTCATTTCCGTCGCTAAAATATGCTGTCACTGGTGTTTCAACTTTTATGTTGTGGCTTATTTTTATTTCTGTGTATGGCGGAACCCAATATTCTTTAACTCGCAGTTGTCTGCATTTTAAGTCAATCCACAATTCTTTGTTGCCTGCATTTTTTGTTTCATCATCTAATCGCTTAAGCATGTCTTCAAGCGGGCCTTTGATAGGCATCACAGTATTTAATCTAAGACCGGATACTATTTGATGTCGAGCCACCTCTCTAATAAAAGGCGCATAAGGTGGTATGGTAACAATTGCTCCTATACTCATTTTCTCACCTCGCTGTGATTATTTAATTATGATGTTAGACGTAAGACGTCGTTGACGTTTAGATGTTAGACACGACGTCAAACCTATGTCAAAGGTCATACGTAAACCATTTTATGTCGAACATCAAACGCGAACGTAAACTGTTTATTGTTTATGTGTCATCGTCTAGTCTTCTGCTCATTTTTATTTTGCTACCTTTGCTTCCCTTACTACCTTTGTCAACAAGCAAAGATTTGCCGGATGCATTTGGGTCAGGAGCAGGTATGTACCTAATTGAGTCCACTACTTTTCCAACTGTTCTGCTGTCTTGTCTTGCAAGCATACTTTTGCTGAAGTCGCCAAACTGGCCCCAATATCTTGCAACAATTGCCATTGCAACGTCTACTGCACGGTCAGCGCTTGGAATGTCGACGATATGCTGTATGCCAATTGCATCAGCCCAGTATTGTTTAACTTCTTGGGTTATTCCTTCGTTTCCGTGCCCGTATGGCTTTTGGAGATAGAACAGATTGAATTTTTGGTTTAATGCCTTCCATACATCCTTGGAGCTTACTTCTCCCTCCAGTTTTATGCCTAGGAAATGCTCTGCTTGCTTTTGGGTAACTATTTCGTAAAACTTCTCGTCGCCAAACACAAACAAGAAAGGTGATTTTGCTTTTGGTGTTTTGCAATTGTTCAAAATGTGGTATGCAGCTAACTCATAACTCTCGCTAACTTGCCCGCCACCACCACCTTCGGGGTAAAGCGCTTTGATATGGTCGTCAAGAGTTAGCCCTTTTCCAAAACTGTTTATCTGGTAAGGAAACCTATCGCTGTTTACGTCGCCAATTACACCAAATGCAATCTCTACATCCTGCCTGTACTGTGATAATGTTTGGTATAACAATGGCGCTCTGTCAAAAAACTCAGCAGGCCATCCAATCATTGAGCCAGTGCCGTCGACAAGAAACACAATAGGGTTTTCACTGTCTGTGGTTATTATCTTGTTCTTTGGGCTCACCAGTTTCATATCTGGGCCATTTGGCCGTGTATAAGTTCTTGGCCCTTTTTTGTCTGCATCTGCAGCGAGCTTGTCTAAATAAGGGGCTCTTGCAGAGTCATACTTGTATGCTCCTGGATCTTTCCAGTTCTTTGTATCATCTCCCCAGCTGTACATATTCTCATCCTCCAGAGCTATCGCTAGCTCTAATCTTGTCTAATTTCGTTCTCGCTTTATTTTCGCGTTTTTTCTTTCAGATTCTTTTCAAATCTCTTTCAAATCAAATTCAGATGTTAAGCATGTTTTAAAATACAAATTTGATTTTAACTCATTTTTGTTTTAGCATAGGCATCAGTATGTCGTCTGCCAAATACTTCCTGTCTCACATCTGAAAGCGCTTTAACCAAATTCACTTTTTCCCAATTTGGCCTGTCCATTGGGTTGTATCTTAGCAATGCATTGCAAAAATCCTTAATAGGAATAGGTATGTCTGAAGGAAATTCTTTTGTAATTGCATTTCCGCCAAGCGCATATAACATAACAATTCCTGCACCATAAAGATCTGTTTCAGGAACTGGTGGCTTGCCTTCTAAAATTTCGGGTGCGACAAATGCCTCTGTATATCCTAATGGTTTCGTCGAACTTTTTGGCTTGTAGACAGACAACCCAAAGTCAATCAGCTTAATGTCACGCTTTTTTGGCTCAACTATCACATTTCCTGGCTTTATGTCGCTGTGGACAACACCCTTGTAATGGCAATAAAACAATGCATCAAGCAGTCTTTCAGTAATCGAACAAACATCCTCTGGATGCATTCTTGAATTATCAGGGATTAAGCTATCCAAGGTTTTTCCGTCGATATAATCCATAATCATTACGTGACTCCCATCTTTTATTCTCATAAAATCTTTAGCGTGCGGTATAGAATGGTGCTCATTTAATTTCCACAATATCTTAGCTTCCTGTCTTAGCAATTCCCCATGATCTATTGAATCAGTCTTTGTTTGCTTGACGCATGCAAGCTCTTCCAACACCATATGTTGAGCGTGGTATATATATGCAAAGCCACCTTCACTAATTAATTTCCCGACGTGATAATTGCCAATAGTTGCCATTTTCAAAACCTCCTTGTGTTTATCTTTACAGATTTGTTTTCTTCCTCTTTTTTCGTTTTATAACATCAGCACATATTATTCTCAAATCATAAATTAATTCTCACACTTCCATTGTATGCGCTTTTTCCTGCGCAGATGATTCTTGACGCATATATTTCATATCTGCAAATGTGCTTAATGTTTCAAGCCCAAATTCTTTCCTAAATCTCTCGTCGAGTTTATTCTTGCAGATGTAATCTGCTACTTCTTTTGGCACATATGCTTTCCATGCATCTCCACCTCTTGCCATCTCAGCCCTTACCATGCTTCCTTTGATGTAAATCCATTTTTCTTTAGGAATCATGTCAGAGGAATGTATTATGTTGTAATGCTGTTTGAGTAAATCAATCACATAATTATCTCCAGAAACAAAACCATCAAGAGCTCCATAATTTGCAGTAATTTCCTGCACCCATTTCTTTCCATCTTTGTATTCAGGGATATGAGCAAAATCAGGAATCTCAACAATTTCATAATTAGAAAACTTTGGCGACAATGCAGCATCAATCATTTCCTTTGTTTCTTGCGGGGTAAACGGATTTCTCAAATTATATTTATAATTTTGACCTGCGCTACCAATGCCGATTACAACATGCTCTGCACTCTCGCACATTGCTTCAAGCATTGTAAATGCACCAAGATGAAATGGCTTAAACCTGCCGATAACTCCTATTCTTGTGTAAGTTTTCTTTCCTTCTGCTTTTTTATCTAAATATCCTTTATATTCAAGATAATCTCTGAGAATCTTCTCGTGGTCAAAGGCTAATTTTACTTCCTCTTTATTTTCTTTTCCTCTTTCCCCTTCTCTTACATTTCCTTCTCTAAGGGTTCCTTTTCCAATAAGTTCAATACATTCACCAATTGAATACACTCTTGCAGTTTTAGCGTCGTCACCTGCTTTAAGCACACCATGACCTTTAGCATAATAAGTATTGCTGATTATATGTCCACGAGGATCTCGTTTTGGGTCAGAATAAACAAAAGGCCTGTTAGGATTTTCAATAGTTATATCTAATCCTGTCTCTTCTTTTGCCTCTTTTACTGCGTTCTCTTCTAAACTTAATCCTAACTCTGCAAACCCGCCTGGTATTGCTAATCCGTGTGGTGGATTCTTTCTGGTGATTAGAACAATACCTTTTTTGCCCACACCTTTTTTTGTTACATCATCTTTAGTTTCATCAGCATACTCAATTATAATGTCTGTTGTCGGAATTGGATTTTTGTATTTCTTGAAAAAGTGAAAATATTCTTCTATGAATCTTTTGTGATCAAATGCTAATTCTGGGAGAGAACGCTTGTCAAATATTCCTATCTCTTTTGCATCATCACCATTTCTCAACTTTTTTTCAATATCTTTTACATCACCATGAAACTGAACTGCGTAAACAGTTGTGTTTCCTCCTCTTGGATCTTCTCCTGAATGATATGTTCTTACTTGATCTAGAAAAGTTTCTTGGTCAAAAACACTTAATGGGAAAGGAAATTTGTCTTTAAGTAATTCTAAGTTTATTCCTGTTTCTTCCTCAATCTCCCGCACAACTGTTTCTTCCAATGTCTCGCCAATGTTTTGCCTTCCGCCCGGAAGCGCCCAATAATTCTCAAATGGCTCATGGTTTCTTTTAATCAGAACAATATGGCTGCCATTAATGTCAAAGATGCAGTCGATTGTTTGGTTTGTTATATGGTTTGGTGTATAAGATGATTCTTCTCCTTCAGCTGGTCTTGTTGGTATCGTTGATATTGTTCTGTGAGCTTTCATTTGTATCACCTCATTTGTCTCGTCGGTATGTCAATGCACCATATGTTAATGTAACTGGAGCGATTGGCGGGTGAATTATCTTTGCTTTCTCGTCTGCGATATAATGCCTTCTAACAATATCGTCAACAACTTCCCTAACAGAATTGAATTTTTTATGGCAGTACATAGATTCATACTGTTTAATCTGGCGCTCGATAATTGGCTTTACTTGTGAATGAACAATAAGCTCTTCTCGTGTAAAGCCTTGGCTGAATCCTTCAGAAACCAACTCAACAACATCATAGTCGTAGCCTAAATCTTTGTAATCAGTTTGTCCTGGCTCTAATCCTGCAGTTGGGATTCTTTTTGCTATCTCTTCAAAACCAAAATAACAAGCAATTTGCCTGACTAATCTTTTTGATAAATTGCCGATAGGGCTGATATGCACTGCTCCGTCGCCAAATAATGTGTAATATCCTATGCCAAAATCCTCGTCTTTATTTCCAGTTCCAGCTAATGTTTTGTTCTCAGTTGCTGCTTTTGTCGAGAGAACATTCGCTCTTATTCTCGACATAAGATTGCCTTTGTCGTATTTTACAGCCAATGCTTCTGGGTTTGTTGACTGGAATGCTTCAACTATTTTTTCTATACTATGCACTTCATGCCTAATTCCCAATCTTTCAGCAACACTGATTCCATCTTTTGTATCTTCAGGATTATTTGTGTCTGATGGAAGGATGTATCCGACAACCTCTAATTGCTTTTTTTGATTATCTGCACTAACAGATGAATTGTATCTATCAAACGCTTTTTTTATCAAGGCAGCAGTTACTGTTGAATCAACTCCTCCTGACAAGCCAATCACACATCCAGTCGAGGAATGTGAAAGAACTTGGGTTACAACAAATTCGCCTATTTCTATTGCAGCTTGCTCAGAATTCATTTCTGGCAGCAATATTTTTCTTTCAAGAGATTTATCTGACATTTTAGACACCTCCAGAGTTACTAATTTCGTGTGTACATTCTTTATGGCATTGCGCTCTTTGTTCTTTTATCTCTTCAATAAGCGCTTCTGCTGTTTTGTATTCGACACCAATGTCTTTAGAAATTCTAGTGCAGGCATCTTTCACTTGAAGCTTGTCTTCAAATCCTAAGCCAATCCCTGCAAGCTCTGTTGTCGCGCCTTCAAGATTAATTACTCTTGCATACGGAAACATCTGCCTTAATCCTGTTGATGTATAATGCCTGCAAATGTTCTCGACAACACCTGTGTTTACAAATACAAGGTTATAGCTGTCCTGAGGGTATTTGGCTGTGATTAAATCAAAAACAGTATATTCTCTGTCTGGTATTTTTTTAACTGCGTCGTTAACATCTGCTGATAGTTTAATACTTGGTGATGGCTGTGAATACTCACTCACTGTTCTCGTCGCATCAAAATGCGTTTTTGGAGCAATGATGTAAGTGAACATCTCGCTGCAAAATTCTTCTGGTGTTATGATTCTTTCTTCAAATGCCTCTTCTATCTCATTTGGCGTAAATAATGCAATTTTGCCGTCTTGATAATAAACATGCCTTGGCACAACAATTCCTGCTTTTGTTTTATCTATTGCATCGTCAATTGTCTTTGTTTGTTCTGGGCTGATTGTTGTTCCTTCTGCCAAACCATAATCTTTAATTTTTATCGCACCAATTCTTTTATACTCTGCTACATTATGCAAAGGCCACATTCCGCCATTCAGCTTAAACTCTAAACTTTTTATTGAATGAAAATCTGTTGTGTATACTACTAAATCCATGTGCTGCATTATTTTTGCAGTAAGGTCTTTTTGTTCCTGAGTTGTCCCGCAATAAAATGCGCCGTTCTCATCGACAAATGAGGTAGACCAGTCGATGTTTACACCGACGTAAACTGTTTGTTTTAATGTTTGAACTTGGTTTAATGTTTCGCCTTGTTTTATGTTTTCATCTTTCATCTTCTCGCCTCCATCTTGCGCTTATACTTTTTTATTTTACAAATAATTTCACAAATCATACTTCATTCCCCAATCTGGTTCAGGTGAATATCCTGCTTTCATTGCGTCGAGGACTGTTGCTGGTTTTGCTGTGGCCGTTGTACCAGATGTTGTTGTACCATTTATTATTGTATTTTTTACACTAAGTCCTTCACTAAAAAGTGCGGTATTTTTAGCTTGAAACCTTTCTGTTGATGAATTAATAAGAGCGCTTAAACCAGTTGATATCCTCACGTCATACTTGTCATATTTATCAGAAACCTTAACTTTTTTCAGTTTGTCTGGCAATTTTTTGACATAATTTGACACATATTCCCTTGTCTCCGCTAAGCTGATTCTTTCCCTAACTCTTTTCCCGTCACAGACTACTTGCTCTAACAGTGGCAGTAGGGTTCCTTCAACTTTTTCATCTTCTAATACTTCATTCTCTAAAGCTAATACATCATAAGCATAAGTTCCATCTTGATTCTCGACTCTGTAAATCTGTTTTTTTCCAGGATATGTCTTTTTTCCAGACGATAATTTTATTTTTGCACCTGCCTCATCTTCAACAAGCTTGTAAACGCCAGAAACAGCTGCAACTGGCTTTGCAGTTATCATCTCTGTTCCAACACCATAGCCATCTATTCTTGCGCCATTTTTTACCAAGTCGTCAATTTTGTATTCATTTAAATCATTACTCGCAAATATCTTTACATTATCAACTAGTTTTACATAATTTAATCCCCCCTCGTCAAGAATCTTTCTGACTTTTATTGAAAGATCGCATAAATCACCAGAATCTAGTCTTACAGAGCCAAGTTTTTTTCCATCTATTTCAAGCTCCTTTGCAATAATAACTGCATTTCTTGCGCCTTGTAATGTGTCATAAGTATCAATCAACAAAGTTGCATTGTTTGGAAATGTTTTTACATACGCTCTAAATGCTTCTATTTCAGAATTAAAACTCATCACAAAACTGTGCGCATGAGTTCCGCTGATTGAAATTCCATATTCTTTTCCTGCCTTAACATTGCTTGTAGCAGCTGCACCGCCTATGTATGCTGCTCTTGCGCCTTTCATGCCGCCATCTTCTTCTTGTGCTCTTCTCAATCCAAAATCTACTATTTTTGCAGGATATGCTGCATTCACAATCCTGTTTGCTTTGGAAGCAATCATTGTCTGAAAATTGATTATGTTAAGAATTGCGCTTTCAATAAATTGCGCCTGAGACCTTTTCGCAGTAACTCTTAATATTGGCTCGTTTGGAAAAACAGGTGTACCTTCTTTTACTGCATAAACTTCTCCTTCAAACTTAAAAGAGGTCAAATATTGTAAAAACTCTTCTTTAAATGTACCCTGCTTTCTTAAATACTCAATATCTTCTTCAGTGAATTCAATATTAATAATATAATCAACTGCATCTTCTATACCATTGGCAATAAAGTAGCCCCAATTTTCTGGAAGGGTTCTAATAAACATGTCAAATGTTGCAATATCTTCTTCTTTGCCATTATCAAGATATGCTGCCATCATAGTTAATTGATACAAATCAGTAAGCATTGTTTTGCTGTTTGTTTGATTGTTCACAACCATTTTTGGTCACCTTGTTTGTTTATTTTGTTTACCGCTTATTTTTCTTTAATTTTTTTATATTGTTTAATTTTGGTTTCTTTATTATTCCTTGAATGGGGTTTTTGTTTGATTTGGTTTAATTGTGGTTTTTGTTTAATTGGTGTTTTTCGGTGTTTATCCTCTCCTTTTTCTTCTTAGTGTTAAATAGACACTAACTCTTTTACAACATAACCTATTTGTTGTTTATCTTAGTGTATAGTATACACTAACAAGTATATAAATATTGTGTAAGTGTAAACTATAGGTTGGGAGATATTGGTTGGAGAATATGAATCGATGAATATGATTATGTAACTTATTTGTCTTTGTTCAATTAATCCATGATTCTCTTGTTTCTTGCTCTCATTCTTGTTTTTTGCTTAAAACACGGACTAGGGCGCAGCCACACGTCTTATGATTTTTTTGAAATAACTATATGAATTGTATCCTCTTTTAGAAGAATAAAAAAATAACTTAGGAAATCGTAGTGAACGAATAGCTTCGCCTAGAACTGAATAAAAACTAAAAATAGGGCAGTGATCTTGATACAGAGCAAAATCTACGTTCTTGAAATGCCATTGATAGAAATAGTTTGGGGAAGTAAATCTACGTCTTCTTTTTTTCTCTCTTCGATATACTTAGCTACATTAACCTTGAAAACCGTTCTTGTGGAATTTTGTGTATGATAACCATCATCAAAGATTGCCTTCGTTAGTTCATAGGGGAAATTAGCATAATCAATATCAGGATCAAACGTTGCTTTTGCACTTTGTATTGAGTAATGATACCTTCCTTCACCAAATTGTTCTTCAACAAGTTTGTTATCGCCAGCAATTTGCTCAAAAGCAACATCTTCATGTGCTATCGAATTATACTTTTTGGAAGCCTTTTCTACAAATTTTATGAAACTTCTTGGAGCACAAGGTTCACCATTCTTATATTTGATAACAATATCTTCTGCGTTTTCATATCCTTGCTCTCCTATTTTCTTTACCGTGCCTTCTTTCATTCTCACAACAGCGCCATTAGCATCTCTTACTTTCAAGTCTATGTCATCAATCAATAAGTATTCTGCACGTGCATCATGAGCTGTTTTGACCATGGCATCTAAGACATAGCGGTACGTTTCTGCTGGACCTAATGCTGTTCTGATTCCAGGATTAGCCTCATAAGGAGAGATAGAAAGTAATACTCTTTTTCCTTCTATCATCCCTGCCTTTAATATAGAAAAACCCAATTGAGAGTCTATTCCCTTAATGAAATGTGTTAGATAGGTATACGTAGGATTGTATATAGTCATAAAGGTTAAGTCTTGCTTATCTCCTCCTAAGGCTGCACAGCAATGCATAAAATCTTCACGTGAGAAATCTTCAGGGATACGATGCCATGGGCGTGAATAGAGCATGCCACCAGTAGGTCTGCCTCCAAATTCCAATTGTATTTCTAACTGTTCCAGTTTCTCTTCAAGGTCTATTAATACTTTGTCACTTTTCTCATTCTTTCTAGTCCTGCAATGATGCAACATCCCCTTAACTTTGTTTAATATATAGGGAATACCTTTCTCTCTGGTATTTTCAACACTCTTAGATAAACTAAGAACTTTATCTCGCAATGCTCTATCTATCTCCTCTTTTTCACCGATACTATGCGTGAAGAAAACATCATAAAGAGGCTTATGTAAATCCATTATCAAATCATGGAAATTTTCTTCCCAAGATTCAAGGCTCATTTGCTCTCTGGTAAACGTATCACGACTAAGATTGTCGCTAGTGAATATATCAATATTAAATCCCTTTTTTCTCATTGTGGAAAGTACTATCCCTGCTGATGTGCTGTCCATGGACCGATGATAGGTATTGAAACTTCCATATCTGAGCATAAGTTTGAAAATCTTATCTAAATCAGAATCTCGACTTTCATTTGAAAGATTTGATTCAATATCAACCAATGTGCGAAGGAAGCCATGTTCAGAATATCTTGAATCAACTAATCTACTCATATTAATCCTTTCTAAGTCCTGATATCTGTTACTTATCAGTTTTAATTTTTCCATAATAGCGACTGCGCTACCATACTGTTGTAAATTTTCTAAAACTTCTGAAATAGCAGGAGGAGATTTTGCAAGCTTATTTCTGGCTAAGACAACAGAACTGCGCACGAAGTCTAAGGTGTGATACAAGGTCTCTTTATCTCTCTCATCTATCTCTACAAGCTTGCCAATAAAAGCAGTAAAAGCATTATGATCTTTAGGTCTGGATAGCAAATCGTAGCTAAGTTCTAAAACTTCATCTACATGTACTGCTACCTTTAAATCAGCTTTTGTGCCAGACCTTTTCGATACATCAACATACTGTATAAATCGTGCTAAGCTTTTTAAAAGGGTAAAATGTTGCTCTTGCAATGCCTGCAACTCAGCAAAAGAAGCAATGTCTTTTACTGCCCTATACTCGATGCCAACATCATCGCCTACATGAAATGTTTTATTTCTTGGAGCCTTTAAATTTACTTGCTTATCAGTTCTAGCATCTATCATGGGACTTAATGAATCTTGTATTCGTGGTATTCTTGGCCTACAAGAGTCTATAAAAGAGTGTATTGCCCCCCAGTAAATGGAAGCGTGATAACTTTCAGAGTCAGAGAAAAGGTCATGATCTAGTACTGCAGTAAGACCATTAACCTCTAAAGTGCTTACATGTGATTTAAACAGATCCAATTTTTCAGGACGAACGTCTCTATCTATATCGAGAGTGATAGTAACTAAGTCTGGCTTATTATCCCTCTGTATAACTTCAATGCTCATATAATGATCATCAAAATAATAATTATTTCCATTTTCTTCGTTCTGGTGTCGAGAATCAAATGGGCGTGCATATCCAAATCCTGCTAATCCTTTTATGAGAGCATCTATATCAATATCATTCTCATTTTGAAAGTGTGCAAATAAAACCATAGAAAAGGGGGTATCATGGAGAGTTTATAAATCTTTCTATATGTAACTACTATTTAGTTAATATAAACCAGTCAAAAACTGCATTTTGATTGCTCAAATTTGTCAGCTTTGTTATTGAATTTCGCCAGACTATACGAGAAGCGAACTCCATTGATAAACTCTAATAGTCTGCTTTGCATTGTTCTTTGCGTTTTCACCAAAGCTGAAGGGTAGGCTTAGTAGTTGCAAAAATATACCCTCACAGCATTTTATACTGTTTTTCTTTGAAAGAAAATAGTTTGGCAGGCCTATGCGCCCCTTCCATCTTGGTTTCACTGTGCTCTTTTAAAAGGCTCAATTCAAATATTTGTTTTCTGAAGTTTCTTTTATCAAGCTGTTTGTCTAATATTATTTCATACGCTCTTTGAAGCTCTGTTAATGTGAATCTTTTTGGCATGATTTCAAAAGCAATGTTGGTTTCTTTGAGCTCAAACCTTAAAAGTCCAAGAGCTTCTTTAATTATTTCTTTATGATCAAATGCAAGCTCATGTTTTGGCAAAGAATCAACAGAACCCCATTTTGCCAGTTCTGCGTCGTCAGTTGCGTGAAGCTTTAGCTCTTCTGCATCAATTAGGGCAAGAAAAGGTATAGAAATAACTCTTCCTCTGGGATCTCTGCCAACATCACCAAATGCATGCATTTTTTTTAAGAAAATGTTTTTTACTCCTGTTTCTTCTTCAAGCTCACGTTTTGCAGCATCTTCTAAATTTTCATCCCTCTCAACAAAGCCGCCAGGCAAGGCAAATTTGCCTTTGAATGGCTCATTCTTTCTTTTGATTAAAAGCAGCTTAAGCTGATTGTGCAGAATAGTAAAGACTACTGCGTCAACTGCAATATAAAACTGGTTTTTGTCTAATTCAGCCATAAGATAGTGTTAATAATACAATTAATATTTAAAGTTTACTTGGATTGGGGATAAAAGTGTTACTGAAAAACAATTTTGGCAATCTTCTATTAATGTAAAAAATCACAAAACATATATTTATAGGCAAGAAACAATGGCTAATGACAAAAGTCCTAATCTTCGGAACATTTGACAAACTGCACAAAGGCCATATTTATTTTATAAGAAAGGCGAGCGAGATAGTTAGTGATGCAGTGCTATATATTGTCGTTGCCAGAGATGAGAATGTAAGAAAACTCAAAAACAAAGAGCCAAGAGATAATGAGATTACAAGATTAATGAATGTTTATATGCTAGGGATTGCAAAGAAAGTTATTTTAGGCGATAATAATGATTTCTTTTTCGCAATTAAAGAACACAAGCCAGATATTATCTGTTTAGGATATGACCAAGAGGATCAGGGCTTAGCGGAATACATAAAAAAGCACAAGCTGAAAATAAATGTGATAAAAATTGATGCATTCGAGCCTGAGACGTATAAAAGCAGCAAGCTGTAAATGAAATTTAGATTTCTTTTAATGCTCTTCAAAAAAGATAGTATTATATTTAATTTTTAAACACATGTTTAGAATTATGAACTTCTTAGAACGCCCCAAAATCTTCTAATTTTAATAATCCTTTGTTTTTCAAGAAACTGATTTGTATCGGCCTGTACTTAAAGATGACGTCGCCTTTTTCATCTCCTCCAAATTCCCATGGCTCTACAAGCAGTGTGTCGCCTTCTCTTACCCATAATCTTCTTTTTAATCTTCCTGGTATTCTGCAGACTCTTGTTTTTCCGTCCATACACCTTACTTTCATTCTGCTGCCTCCTAATCTCTGCTCGCAGATACCTATCACTTGTTTATCTCTGGGTGTAGGAGTTCTTCTAATCTCCATCTGCTGCTGCTCTTCCTGTGCTAATTCTTCCTTTTTCTTACTCATAGTATTATATATAAAAAGCAAAGTATTTATAAATGTTGCTGTAAATGGCTTATATTAGAGGTGATAAACATGAAAGCAAGAAATATTCTTTTAATAATATTTATTGTATTTTTAGTTATGTTTTTACTTTTAGGCTGGGGAATAAAAGCACTATTTAAAGGAGCAGCTCAGGGAGAAATTACAGAAGGCGCTAATGTTGCCTTAATATCAATAAATGGCCCAATTGTAGTTGGCGACCATGAAAGCGCATTTTCATCAGATTATATAACCAGCACAGAAATAATCAAATTTATTGAAGACGCAGAAAAAAATGATAATATCAAAGCAGTTATTTTTGAAATAAATTCTCCAGGAGGAAGTGCTGTTGCCAGCGATGAAATTGGACAGGCAATAAAGGATTTAAAGGAAACAACAAACAAAACTACAGTATCATGGATTAGAGAGATCGGAGCAAGCGGCGCTTACTGGGTTGCGTCTAATACTGATTACATTGTCGCAAACAGAATGAGCATGACAGGCAGCATTGGTGTAATTGCATCTTATCTTGAGTTCAGCGGACTTCTTGATAAATATAACATAACTTATGAGCGTCTTGTTGCTGGAAAATATAAAGATATGGGCTCTCCATTTAAAGAGCTGAGCGAAGGTGAGAAAAATGTTTTCATCGAAGAGCTAAATCAGATACATGAATATTTTATTGAAGAAGTTGCAAATAACAGAAAGCTGACAAAGGAACAAGTAAAAGAATTTGCAGACGGCAGAGTTTTCTTAGGGGAAAAGGCAAAGACACTTGGACTCATCGATGAAATCGGCGGGAAAAAAGAAGCGCTAACCTATATTGAAACAAAACTTAATATTACTCCTGAGATTGTCGAATACAAAGAACCAGTTTCATTTTTGCAGTTATTAACTAAATTAATGAGCGAACAGGGATTTAGTATTGGAAAAGGTTTGGGAACTGCGCTTACAGAAACAAAAGAAAAAGGGATTGTGACGTAAATTTTGTAGATAATAAGTCTACTCAACTTCGTTTTTAGTCGTTCTTGGCATGTCCAACCAGTTCACTATGAAAACTAGGTGCTAGGTTCTAGGTGCTGGGTGCTAGTTACGATGAATTATCGCCGCTAGCACCTAGCACCCAACACCTAGCACCTATTTTTATTTTTCATGAGACAGTGGACTGCGTCCTACAAACGGGTTGGGAGCGGTAAATAATATTGAAAGCTAAACCAAGATATCAAGAAGAGCAAGAAACAGAAAATCAACTAGATAAAAAAGTTTAACCTAAAAACTTATCCACCTTTATTTTCCAACGACATTGTCTATGCCAGAAGTATCTAATCTAAATTCTACTTTTGTATCTATAGCTGAATCTTTTGTATATATGACTGAATTTATTGAAGAAGGGCTTGTTGAATGAGCAGGTGCAGTTAGATGGTTACCTTGATGTTTATTTTGCCCACTAATATCAAAATAATCAATATTGCATTTACTTGCGAATTGCAGGATAACAAGAACAGCGCCTAAAACAACAGCACCCTCAATAGCTAATGAGGCGAGAGAACTTCTTGGTCCACTGTTATAATCTTCTCTATCAGGTATTTGTTGCCCATATTGATTATAATAATTGTTTGACATACACACCAACTATAACAATAGGAATATAAATCTTTTTGTTGTAGTGGGGAGGACGACTGTAAGAAATATGTTAAGCGAAGAAGCCAACTTGTTCACTACAACACCATTTAAATTTTACCAGTTTGTTGCGATAGTTGGAAACTTAATTTACAATAAATTTATAATAATAAAAACAACTCAAGAAATAATCATGTTGATGCCCATGATGGCACTTTAACACCAAATGGCATTTTTTTTGGTTCTTTTTCTCCAGAATCCCTATCTAGATATATCAAACCATTTCCTTTTGGAGTAACTTGATAAATCAATTTATCAGCTACACCAAGCAAATATAAGTTTGTTTCATATCTTTCATAAATTCCTATTTTACTAAATGCATGACTATACGTAACCCTTTCCACAAATCCCCATTTTAAGAGTTCTTCAATAGTTGGACATACTATTTGAATAAGATCTGTAAAATCCACTGGGTCAATGGTGCCAATAGACGTGTAATCGTTGACAGATTTATCTAAAGTCTCTGGTAATGGAAAAGCAAATAATTTTGCATCTGTTATATGATTTGTTAAGTTTTCTATTCCTAATATGGATCTACTTGTATGATCATAACTAGACCATCTTCCACCAACAGAAGTTAGATATTCTAATGAATCACCTTTTTCATTTGGCATATATAATGTGTTGTCAAAAATTGCACCTTCAAGTAAACCTACACGTTTACGATAATCAAAAAAAATATCTCTAAATTCTTTGTCAAGCCAAAAAATAGGACGCATAAGTAGCGTTAAATTAATTACAACACGTCCTAAAGAATTTGCTACTATTCTTGTTATTTTGCCTTTCCTAATTTCATTCCACCATTCTTTATCCTCATTATCAAATTGCGCTTCCATAGACTAATGGAAACTAATAACTAAATATAAATCTTGCTAAAAAGCAGAGTAATTAAAGCTGTTACTGCATTTTCATATAAAAAAGATGAGAAAATTAGTGAAGACTCTTCCTTCAATCAAACTTCAAAACAATCTCCCAACAACATCCATGGTATACAAAATCATTGCATACGTCTGTTGTTTTGAAGGCACAAACAATTCTTTCTTTTTATGTACAGAAAAAATGCGAACATTATTTATTAAATGTATCTGGTGAGTTAATCCAGGGTCAAGCGTGATGCCTTTCTCGCTGATTTTCGCGATAAGATTGCCTAAACCAATTCCTGGAGATTTTTCCAGAAGGTCATTGCCAGTTGCTTCGAAATATATTCTGTGCAGACAAGTTTCAAGAATTCTCCCGCATAAAATAATTGACGCCCTGTAACAGCCAGCATTAAACGCACTTTCTAACTCGCTTATGTCAAGACTTACCTCGCTCTTTATATCTGCTGGTATAGACGCAGGAACATTTATTTTAAATGCAAACGGAACAGAAGAACTTGTGTTAATAACAGCGACAATATTTTTTAACTTATCTAACTGAGTTTTTAATTTATCTAACTGAAGTTTTGGATTTTGCAATTCTTTTGATAAACCCTCTTTTTTTGATGAAATCTCTTTGGCAATATTAAATATCTCAGTAAATTCTGTTTCAGACCTGTTCTTGTTCTTTTTATAATCTGCACCAAGGCCATAAAGCAGTTCCTTCAATTGTTCAATCTGTGCGTCTAAAGACTGCTGATAGAATGCAGATGTTTGTGTTTTGAAATTAAATCGGTCTTTTGCTGAAGTTATAGATTGATTCACTAACGAGTTTGTTGAAGACTTTACTGAAGAGATATTATTATTAGTATTTTCTGAAGTCACACTATGGGCTTTATTTTCTGAAGAGGGGGATAATTTAGAAATATCTGCGGAATTAATTGTTTCTTCAATATTTTTAATCAATATAAGTATTTTATTCTTCATTATACCCTCAGAAATTGATTTAGTATTTTAATTTTGTTAAACTAGAAAAAGATAAAATATTAATCTTTCACATAGTTACAGGCAAAATAAGAGATATCCACTCTTTGTCCTGGTTTTAGAAGATTTACATTTCTCAAATTATTGTAATTAGCTAGATTCTTGTATTTATGCTCATCACGACAATTTTTTTTAGCAATGTTCCATAAAGTGTCTCCTTTTTTTACTTCATGTGTGGGATGAAGATAATCAATCCCGTTAGTACTACTAGAAGAATCTATTACAATTACTTCATCTCCAAATATCATCCCTAGAGCAGAAGCTGGCTCAGGTGCACTTAAAGCAAGAAGAGCACATAAAGTTGCAAATGTTTTAACCATTTTATCAGGGAAAGGAATTGATAGTTATAAATATTTTCTTTTTATTAAGGGCATAACAAAGGAGATTATTTTAGTAAAATTTAAATATTCAACAATTCATCGAGTTTAACTATGGAGAAAATGAATAATTATTGTTTTAATGAAGAGTTTTGTCTAGAGAATTAAAAATGGACAAAGATAAAGCACTCGTGGTTTTTCAGGATAAGAAGATTCGTAGAATATGGTATAATAGCGAATGGTTTTATTCTGTTGTAGATATAGTTGAAGTCTTGACTGATAGTCCAACACCTAGGCAATATTGGGGTAAAGTTAAAGATAGAGAGTTTATTGCTCTTGAACTGTCCCCTATTTGGGTACAGTTGAAATTATTTGCTGAAGATGGTAAATTAAGATTTACAGATTGTGTAAATACAAAGAACGCATTTAGGCTTATCCAATCAATACCTTCAAAGAAAGCAGAGCCTTTCAAGCAATGGCTCGCCCAATTAGCTCAAGATCGTATTGAGGAGATAGAGAATCCTGAACTTGCTCAAAACAGGGTTAGGGAATATTACGAGCTTAAAGGATACTCAAAAGATTGGATTGAGAAAAGACTTCGCGGCATTGCAATAAGGCAAGAATTGACAGATGAATGGAAAGACAGAGGAGTTACTGAAGATATTGATTTTGCGATATTGACAAATGAGATTACAAAAGCAACATTCGGAATGACTGTTCAGGAATATAAGGAATTCAAAGGGCTAAAAAAGAAGAATCAGAACCTAAGAGATCATATGGTTGACTGGGAACTTATATTTACCATGGTTGGAGAAAAAGCCACAACTGATATTGCAAGATCAAGAGATGCCAAAGGATTTGAGGAAAACAAAAGTGCAGCTAAGCGTGGTGGGCAAATAGCACATAACACCCGAAGAGAATTAGAAGAAGAAACAGGAAATTCAGTAATCTCAAAAGAAAATTTTTTAGGTCTTACGGAAAAGAGAAAGCTTGAAGATAAGAAGAAAAAATGAAAATCAAGTTAGTATCCCCTACTATTAAAAGAGAAAACTTTCTCTACAAACACAGAAATAATACGCTTTTTATGTTACACATGACGAGGAGTATAAAATAAATACTCTCTCAAATCTTTCTTTTCTTAATCCTGTAGAAAGTTAATCCATCTCTCTTTTCAATCTGCTTGTGGATTAAGATATTGTCACGTATAACTAAAAACTCATATAGATTTGCATTGCAACAACTTAATTCATCCATTTTTGTTTAAAGATTTAGAATCACAGTATTAACTATCGTATTAACTATCGTATTAACATATAGTATTAATACACTATATAATACAATATTAGCTCTCGACAAGTTTTAACTGTTAAATAATTTAGTTAAAATAAATTAACAAAACTATTTTAAAAACTGCCTTGAAAACTGTTTATCTAAATCTAACCCCCAATCTAATCTATTTTATGTAAATGATTCTTTAAATACTTTTTGGTGATTAGTTTAGGAAAAGGTATACTAATACTCTAATGAGTGATACTAAATTGTGGTTTTCACATCAATTAATCCCTATTCAATCATGAAAAAGGGTATATATTATAGTAACTGCATTTTTAGTATATCCTTTCCTGCAAACACAATAACTAACTTTATATACCTCTCTTTTTTATTTTAGTGCGATGGCAGATTATAACCCAAGAATTAAAGAAATTGAAGATGAATTAAAGAAAACAAAATACAATAAGAAGACTCAGTATGCTATTGGTTTGATGAAGGCAAAGTTAGCTATGCTCAAAGACAAAGAGCAGGCAAGGGCAGGCAAAAAAAGCCTTCACCAAGGTTATGCAGTCAAGAAATCAGGAGATGCCACTGTAATTATGATTGGTTTCCCGAGTTCTGGCAAATCAACACTGCTCAATTCTTTGACAAATGCGCAGTCTCAAGTTGCAGCATATGAATTCACGACGCTGAATGTTGTGCCGGGAATGATGGAATATAAAGGGGCGAAAATACAGGTGCTTGATGTTCCAGGCATCTTAAGCGGCGCAGCATCCGGCAAAGGAAGAGGCCGAGAAGTTCTCTCAGTAATGATGAGTGCAGATTTTGTAATCATGCTGATAGATGTTAACAGGCCTGAGGCGCTTGAAGCTATTAAAAAAGAAATCAATGATGCGCATTTGAGGCTAAACCAAGTAAAGCCTGACGTGAAAATTAAGAAAACAATGAGGGGCGGGATAAGAATAGGAAAGACAGTGCCTTTGCCTGAGCTTAATGACGAGACAATAAAAGCAATAATGATGGAGTTTAAATTAAATAATGCAGATGTTTTGATAAGAAGCCCCCTTACAGCAGATCAGTTTATTGATGTTGTCGAGGGAAACAAGAGATATCTGCCGGGTGTTATCGTCATGAACAAGATAGATGTTTCTGATCCAACTATAACCAATACTGAAACCAAAGAAAATAAAGACAAGCTGGTAAAACTTGCAAAAGAATACCATGTAGATGTATGCATTTCTGCTGATAAAAAGATTAATCTATCTGCATTGAAAGATATGATTTTTGACCGAATGAATTTTATCAGAATCTATTGCAAGGAAGTCAATAAAAAAGCAGACCTCGGCGAGCCAATGATATTGAGAAAAGGCAACACATTAAGAACAATGTGCGAAAGATTACATAAAGATTTTGTTATGAACTTCAGGTTTGCAAAAGTTTGGGGCAAATCAGTAAAATATGAAGGCCAAAAAGTTGTGAAGTTAGATCATTTTCTTGCTGACGGAGATGTTGTCGAGCTGCATATAGGATAATATATGAATTGGAATAAAACAGAGATTAGAATATAATAGGAATCTACTCAAGAATTAGTTTCTCATTCTTATAACCGGTTCAGAATAAGGTTCGATTGATTCAACAACAGCGCGATAATCAGGTTTAACTTGAAATAGTTCATAGCCTGTCGGTCCTTGAGGTGTCTGACCTAACTTTGAATATAATCTATTAATAATTGTTTGGTCTGAAGAAAACACACCTTCCTGATGTGGTAGTATGAAAATATTATCATTTATATTAAAAATAACAACTTCTTTTTCGCTCTCAGGAATAAGCTTTTCTTTTAAAAAATATGCGACTGCGATATAGCTCCAATAGGCGGGATTTTCTGTATGTTTATTCTCCAGTTCTTCTTGCTCTAAAAAATATTCCAAAGTGCCGCGTTCAACAAGAAATTTTTGGTCAATCCCTTCTATTGTTGTTTTTTTTTGCAATCCCTGCCATTATCATTCACTTCCGTTATTATTAGTAAAATTGGATTTGTATTTAAATAATTCGGTGATTAAGTATATACCTATTTTTCTTTATTCGCTTTCGCAGTTATTTTTGTTTTTTTCATATCTCAATTATTTTTCTAATCTTCTCTAACTACTATTTCTTACTCTTTTCATACGCTCTTTTCCTTTTCATCTATACACAGCTTCTCTAACATGCCTTACTCCTTTAATGCCAAGTTCGCCTATATTTGGATAATCTCTGCCAATATTATCAAATATTCTTTCAGCAGTATCTTTTCCAACAGCTCTTTCTAAACCAGCGCCGTATTGCGCAACCTGAAATGCAAGTCTTTGAGGAAGAACCATGCCGTCAACATCAGATAAATGAATTTCAATGGGTAAGATGGAGCGTCCGTTTGTATAAAATCTTGCGAGTTCAGCAGATAATCTATCAATAGGTATTTTTCTTTGTTGTTGATGTTCTCCATCAGGGTAGAGCTCATCATACCGTTCTCTTAATAACATCAAATCTTCTGGTGAAGGAACGTGAAAGTCGCATGTATATACGCAATCAGGCAAGGATTCATCTGCCAAATGATCTAAAGAATACATCGTTACCTTTTTTCTATGAATATTTATACCATCATCAACTATTACTATGACAGATACATCACGCGATGTTCTTGGTGAAATAACTCTTCGCGCTGGATCTCTTCTTTGTTCGCCAGATTGTTCAAAATCAACCCCACACATACTAAGATATTCATCTCCTAATTTTTCCCCATCTAATGGATTAGATGTAGTTAAACCATTCATTTTTAATCACTCCTTGTTTATTATTTCCGATTAGATGAAATTACTAATAAATTAATAGTTTATATAATTTATATAATTATTTTTTAAATAATACATCTACACTTTTAAATCTTTCGGAAACTTTGATTAAAAAGTAAAGAAATCAATATAATTCTAATATTCATATTTCAACATAAACCTTTATAAATAAATCCAATTTAACTATATTATAATAAGTAGTTATAAAAACAATACAATATGGTACTGGAAAAACTCGGCGAATCACTGAAAAATACCTTGTCAAAGATAGCTTCAGCTGTATTTATTGATGAAAAACTGGTTAATGAATTAATTAAAGATATGCAGAAAGCGCTTTTGCAGAGCGATGTTAATGTTGGGCTTGTTCTGGAATTATCACAAAAAATCAAGCAAAAGGTATTAAAAGAAGAAATTCCCGCTGCACTGACAAAAAAAGAATATTTAATTAATGTTGTTTATGAAGAATTAACTAATTTTTTAGGAGGAGAAGGGCATAAAATAGATGCTTCTGCAATCTCTGCGCATAAGCCATTTAAAATTATGCTTGTTGGATTGTTTGGAAACGGCAAAACAACAACAGCTGGCAAAATCGGCAAATTCTTCCAAAAAAGAGGGCTTAAGGTTGCATTATTGCAGACAGATACATGGAGGCCTGCTGCTTATGAACAGCTTATGCAGTTAGGCGCTCAGATAAAGATGGAGGTTTATGGAAATCCTAACGCAAAAAATCCTGAGCAGATTTATGCTGAATTTGCTCCAAAATTAGCAAAGTATGATTTAATAATAATTGATACTGCTGGAAGAGATGCATTAAATGAAGAATTAATAACAGAGCTGAACAACCTCAACAATATTGTCCAGCCGCATGAATCATTGTTGGTAATGTCAGCTGATTTAGGGCAGTCTGCGCAAAAACAAGCTGAAATATTTCATCAAACCTGCAAGATTACCGGTGTTATAATCACAAAGATGGATGGCACAGCCAAAGGCGGTGGTGCATTGTCTGCATGCACAGTTACAAATGCGAATGTAAAGTTTATTGGTGTCGGAGAAAAGATTGATGATTTTGAAGAATTCAAGCCTAAAAATTTTGTAGGCAGACTGCTTGGCATGGGTGATATTGAATCATTACTGGAAAAAGCAAAGGAAGCAATTACAGAAGAAGATGCAAAGGACATGGGCAAGAAATTTATGTCCGGCAAATTTAACATGATTGACCTTTATGAGCAAATGGAAGCAATGACAAAAATGGGACCATTAGGAAAAGTGTTAGATATGATACCTGGTATGGGGCAATTAAAGCTGCCAAAAGAGATGATTGATGTTCAGGAAGACAAACTTAAAACTTGGAAATTTATTATGGATTCTTGTACAAAGGCAGAGCTTGAAGATCCTGATATTATTGATATTCCACGAATAGAAAGAATTGCAAAAGGCTCTGGCATGTCACAGACAGATATTAGGGAATTATTAAAACAATACAAGCAGAGCCGAAGAATGATGAAGATGTTTAAAGGCGCAGATTCACCAAAAGCAATGGAAAAAATGATGAAACAATTTAAAGGCGGGAACATTCCTGGTATGGGTAATATGAAATTTAAGTAATGATGTTAAAGATGTTAGCACGAATTAGTTTAAGTAGAGATGTTAGCACGACTTTTTCGAAGAAAAAAGTCGTGCTAGCTGATTTTTCCCGAGGCTTTTTGCTACGCCAAAAAGGCTCAGATGAAACAATTTATTGTAAATTTAATTAATTTTAAATTTACAATCTTGCAGATTAAATACGAAATAATAAATAATTTTTCATTTAATCTGCAATAAAGGAGGGAACATTCCAGGTATGGGAAATATAATGTTTAAGTAAGGTGCTGGGTGTTAGGTGCTGGGTGCTAGTTACGATGAATTATCGCCGCTAGCACCTAGCACCCAGAACCTAGCACCTAATCGGAGGGATTTATCATGAGTGACGAAATGCAGAAGAAATATGTAGAGTTTCAGATTTTGCAGCAGCAACTGCAGCAGTTATACCAGCAGATTCAGCAGATTGACACACAATTAACGGAGTTGAATAATGTCATTATTTCTCTGGATGATTTCAAACTTCTAAAACCTGGCTCTGAAATGCTTGTTCCGTTGGCATCTGGCATATTTGCCTACGCTGAATTAAAACAGACAGAGATGGTTAGAGTTAATGTCGGCAGCAATGTTTCTGTCAAGAAATCTATAGGCGATACTATAAGTTTAGTTAAAGCGCAAATAAAAGAGCTTGATGACTACAAGACAAAACTTGTGGCTAATTTTACTCAAGTAAATGAATATGTTCATATATTACAGCATGAATTAATCAAACAATCAAAAAAAGATGAAACAAAACAGGTAGCAGAGGAATAAAAAATACGACGGGGTAACTAATGTTTGCAGCATTAAAAGAAAAATTAAAAGGGGCAATTAAAAAATTCAGCAAGGATGTTGAAGAGAAGTCAGAAGTAATTAAAGCTCCAGAAACTGAACATCCAACTGAACATGAAACAGAACATAAAGAAATTCTTGATAAAACTTCTTCTGAAAAAAAAGAAAAGGAAGAAGAACAGAAAGAAAAACAGAAAAAAGGTAATATAGACGAAAAAAAGGAAGAAAAAACAGGGTTCTTCGGCAGACTTAAATCAGTATTCTCGGGAAAATCAAAGGAAGAAGAGATAAAAGAAAAAGTTCATGAGATAGAAACAGCGAAGGAAGAAGATTGGTCAAAAGATGATAACGAAGATAAAGAAGTATTAATACAACAGAAAGAAGAATCAACAAAAGAAAAAAAGATTCAACCACACGAGAAAAAAATAACACATTCACACGATGAAGAAGTTCTCGAAGAATATATTACTGATATGGAGGAAAAGCTGACATACGGCGTTGATATTGGTGAGAAGGGCACAAGAGAGAAAAGCATTGAAGAAAAGAAATTTGAGGAAAAAAAGATACAAGATAAAAAGATAGAAGAAAAAAAGCCTGAAGAAGCAAAAAAAGTTGAAATTCCTTTTACACATTATACTGTGCCTTATGTAGATGCAAAAAAACATACTGAAAAAGAGACTGAAAAGGAACTTGAAAAAATTTCAGAGAAGAAAGATGAACCAAAACAAGAAAGAAGATATGAATTTCCCTATAAAACAGAAAGATCATGGGCAGAAAAAAAGAAAGAGCTTGATATAAAAATTGAGAGAAGAAGGCGGGAAATAGCTCAAGATCAAAGATTGAAACTAGCAGAAGCCCAGAAAATAGAAGAATTTGAAAAGAAAGTAGAGTCAGACAAGAGAATAGAGTTAAATAAAAAATATGAATTTGATGAAAAAGCAGAGTTAGATAAAAAAGAAGAATTGGTTAAACTGGCAGAATTCGACAGACTAAAAAAAGAAGAAGTAAATGCCACAGTCAAACATGAAGCACCTGTTGTACAAAAGATTGAGGAAATTTCAGAAGAGAAATTACATCCAAGTGTCCAAAAAACAGAAACAAAAGGAATTAAAACAGGACCGAGCCAAGAGAAGGAACAAGAGGAAAAGCCGGAAAAAGAAGAAAAGGCAGAACAAAAGGAAGAAAAGAAGAGTGGCTGGGGTATATTTACAAAGATTACTGATTTAGTAACCAAAACAGTTCTTAGCGAGGGCAAGTTTGAAGAAATTTTCTGGGAAATGGAAATTGTTCTTTTAGAAAATAATCTTGCTGTCGAAGTTATTGAAAAGATTAAAACAGATTTAAGGAAACAAATAGTTGGCAAGCCGATAAAAAGAGGCAAGGTTGAAGAAGTTATTATTGAAGCAATAGATAATTCAATAGATGATTTGTTCAGCGTCGAAAAAATAGATTTGATTGATAAAATAAAGGAAAAGAGAAAAAGAGGAGAGCCATTTGTCATTGCTTTTGTCGGCGTAAATGGCTCAGGAAAAACAACAACAATAGCAAAAATGGCAAAACTTTTCTTGGATAACAAACTTAAGCCAGTTATTGCTGCCAGCGATACGTTCAGGGCAGCTGCTATACAGCAATTAGAAGCGCATGCAATTAAGCTGGGTGTAAAATTAATAAAGCATGATTATGGCTCTGACCCTGCTGCTGTTGCTTATGATGCAATCAAATTTGCGCTGCAGAAAGGAATGGATGTTGTGATGATAGATACAGCAGGAAGACTGCACAGCAATGTAAATCTGATGGATGAGATGAAGAAAATAATTAGAGTTGCCAAGCCAGATATGAAGATATTTATCGGCGAGGCAATAACTGGAAATGACTGTGTTGAGCAGGCAAGGCAGTTTAATGAAGCAGTTGGCATAGACGGCATTATCTTGTGCAAGGCAGATGTTGACGATAAAGGCGGCGCAGCTATTTCTGTGAGTTATGTAACAGGAAAACCAATATTGTACCTTGGCGTTGGCCAGCAGTATGATGATTTAAAAGAATTTGATAAAAACATTGTTCTAAAAAGCTTGGATTTAAGCGAGGCTGTGGAGTAATTCATTCTTTGAGTGGAAGCATGTATACACAAAAAACACAATTCAAACCGTATGTGCATAGCTCTCATAGGGATTATGCTACTGTCAGTTTTCTTCGCCGAAAACTTTATAATTTATTCTCTGCAGTTGCAACGAATATACTAAAAGTCCTTAGCTTCCGAACAAAAATTAAGGACTTTTGTATATATCTTATAAGTTTTCGGCCACTTGATATCTTACGAATAAAACTGCTCAGAAAACAAATTTGAGGCAGCAGCATCCTCCTTAAAAGAGTTATGCACATACTTCAAACCAAAACCTTTATATACTAACTATATAATATTATTCATTTAGTGTATAATATGAACAAAATATCCATTTATGAAGACACTGAAAACAAGATATTGGGCAATCTGCTTAGAACTCCTCTTGAAAGCAAAAGTATGCATCAGATTGCCGAGGAAACCAAATTATCTTATGTCACAGTATTTAAGATAATTCCTATTCTGTTAAAAAAAGAATTAATCAAATTAGAAAAAAAAGGGATGTCTTCATTAATTTCTGTAGATTTAGAAAAAGCAGACATCAGTAAATTAAGCTCTGCAGTGTTGTATGAAAAAAGGCAGTTTTTAAGGAAACACCTTGATATACGGGTTTTGCTGAACAATCTTGAGGAAGCGCTTTCCGGTTTGTTTTATATATTGATTTTATTTGGAAGTTATGCCAAAGGAACATATAAAAAAAATTCAGATCTTGATTTGCTTTTTGTAGTGCCTGATAGAAAGATGATTGAAAAATTTAAAGATAAAGTTAATAAAGTACTAGAACTTAACCCCAAAAAGAATGTTGATATCGGTGTTGTGATTGTAGAGGATTTAAAAGAAATGCTTAACCAAAAATATACTGTAGGAAGGGCAGCTTTTACGCATGGTATTGTGCTTTTTTGTGCAGAACATTATTATTCATTGGTGAAAGAGTATGTTAAAGATAAGGGATATTGACGAAGCAAAAACAATTTTCAAGGGATGGGATAATAATCATATGTGGGACACCCCTAGCTTAGATTTTCTAGAACATACAAAGAAAAAAGCAAGAGAAACTCTTAAATTGGCCTCTTACCTTCTGAATAAAATTGAAAATACCCATGAATTGGATGATATCAGCATTGCATCAATGTGGGTTATAACAAAGTGTTATTATTCAATGTTTTTTCTTGTGGAATATTTGCTTGGATTAGATGGGAAAAAAATTCCTGAAGGAACACAGGATACACATAAGACAATTTATTTGGCATTTCTATATTATTATCTTATCAAGAACTCTGAATTAGAGCAAGATAGTAAAAAAATAATAACAACAAGCAGAATGTCCAAGGCACTTGTATTATTTAAGGATAGTCAGGATGAATCATTAGTGCTTCAAAGAATCAAGAAGAGTGCTTCAGATTTAAAATCACAGAAAGAGCAAAGGCATAAATTCACCTACAGAGAAAACAGACCCGCTGAATTATATGAAGCTAAGAAAAGCTTTGAAAAAGCAAGAGAATTCAGAGAGATTATTGAAGAGTATATCCAAACTAAAAAGGTATAAAATGCCAGAACAAATACCAAAATCCGAAGAACTTGAATTTAAAGATAAATTTGTTGAGAAATATTCTAAGTTAACTGACTTTAATAAATTTAAAGAATATTCTCTTGCTTTTTTAAGGCGTTCTATCCGTGTAAACACTTTGAAAATTTCAGTCAATGAACTAAAACAAAGGCTGAGCAAAAACTGGAACCTTGAAACAATTCCATGGTGCAAAGAAGGATTCTGGATAGAGCATAAAGGCGAAGAAAAAGAAAATAAAGAAGGGGATATTGAATTAGTGAAAAGAAGGGACATCGGCAATATTACAGAGCATATGCTTGGTTATTTTTATGTGCAGGAAGCAGCGTCGATGATTCCGCCGATTGTTTTAAACCCTGTTCTTGGAGATGTTGTTCTGGATATGTGCGCATCGCCTGGCTCAAAAACAACACAATTAGGTATGTATATGGAAAACAAAGGAATTCTAGTTTCAAATGATTACAAGCCAGACAGAATAAAGCCTCTTTCTGTCAATATCCAAAGATGCGGATTAACAAATTGCATAGTCACATTAATGTTTGGCCAAGGCTTTAAAAAAATGGGGCAGAATATATTTGACAAGGTTCTTGTCGACGCACCATGCAGCGGAACAGGAACAATAAGAAAAAGCCTGAAAACACTGCGTATATGGAATCCTGAAATGGTTAGAAGACTGGCTAACCAGCAAAAACAGCTGATTGAGACAGGATTTAATCTCTTAAAGCCAGGTGGAACTCTTGTTTACAGCACCTGTACTCTCGAGCCTGAAGAGGATGAAGGTGTTATAAGCTGGCTGTTGAATAAATATGAAAATGCACATACTGAAAAGATAAACCTTCCTGGCTTGAAAATATCCCTACCTATAACAGAATTTGAAGAGGTCAAATATAATCCCCAAGTAAAGAACTGCCTTAGAATCTGGCCGCAGGATAATGATACTGAAGGTTTCTTTGTTGCGAAGATACGAAAGGTTTAGTATTTTATTATTATTATTATTATTATCATTTTTGTATTTTTTGTTTTTTCAGTTCATGGGCGAAGCCACACGTCTCATGATGATAGTTTAGTTTATTGTTTAACTTTCTTGTTTTATTAAATTAGTGGAAGTTTTCTTTATTCCCGTTTAAAAAAACGTAAAAAAACATCCATGAAACGGGGGACTGCGTCCTACAAACTAGCTGGGAACGGAAAAAAGAAATTGAGAAATGCAAAATAAACTAAACAACTACTTTTTCTCGAACGCAACATCATACAAAATGTCTGCGTTAGATTCAGCTTCCTGTTGTTTGTATCCTAATTTGATAAGCTGCCTTACAAATGGGTACAGCTTATCCTGTTTGACTGCGAGGCATCTTGGCGAGAGCCTTATGTATTTTCCCTCTACAAATAGTGGAAAGTTTTTGCATGTGCTTGATCGATTTTTGCTTTTGTGGATTGTACACTTGAAATTCTTTAATGCAGGGCATGGCTCGTCTTTTCCGCCAAAAAATAATGAGTATTTGCCATTATCTAACTTTTTTAATATTGGTGTTTTTTCTAATTCTTTTTGTCTGCCATGCGTTACAAGTTTAATTTCCTTTTCTGTGAGAACAAGATAGCCTTTTCTGCAGCAATATGATTTGCATTCTTCATAACAGAATTTGCTTATGCTCTTTCTGGCTTTGTTCGCTATTAAGTTTGCTTTCTTTACTGCATTTGAATCTATCATATTATTGAGAGATGTTTGATGTAAGTATATAAATTATCGTGTTTTGAAGAGAATATTTGAAGAGAATCTTCATTGTTAGTCCTCATTTTATGTTTTAGTTCCTGGGCGAAGCCACGCGTCTCATAATGATATTTTTTAGTTAAGTAGTTTAATTTACAATTTTTAAAATATTTAAAAAAATTCATGAGACGGGGGACTGCGTCCAACAAACGGGTGGAGAGCTTAGACCTTGTTGAGAGCGGAAAAAAGGAGAGTGTAATGATTTTTGTTGAAACTCCATAAACTATAAAATCAGCAAAGGTTGAAAAAATGTATGGAAGTACAGCAAAAATCATTACACTCTCAATTATATGAATATTGCCTTTGCGGCCTCTTTGTCTTTCTCTCTCTTTCTTTTTGTTTTTGCTTTAATTGTTCATATAACTGTTTGTCTTCATAAGTAATAGAAACATCGCCGTTTAAATCGTCGTCTATGCTGATTGTCATATCCTCATTTATGTCTAATGGATCAAACAAATCCTTTCTCATTCTATAAAAACATTCATTTCGCATTAATTTCTTTTCGCTTGTAGGGTCGTCTATATCAAGAAGCTGTTTATATGCTTCATTATTCATTAAAGCAACATCAACCATTGGCTGAATTAGTTCGCTTGGTGTTATTATTTTATCTCGCGCACCATATCTTTTTGTTCCTCTAACATAATTTCCTGTTTGAGAATTATAACCTATAATTTCTTTTTGGTAATCATACACAAGAACAAATGCGTTTATATCTGAAATGCATTTCATATCGATTTCTGCCACTTCATCGCAATTTGCCTCATAAACTAATTGAGTTGGTTGTGTTGGTTGTGGTGTTTGCTGTAGTGCTGGTTGTTGTGATGCTGCTTGTGCTATTTGTTGAGATTCTGATTGTTGTGGTCCAGAATCTGCCTGTGAAATTGAAGGTGCAACTAATGAAACTGCGTACAAAGCACAAATTGATAATAGATTACGGGTTGTTTGGGTCATTTTTATCACATTGACTGTTTATTTTGATACTTTGAATATTAGTTTAATTTTTGAAATAATAAATTAATTTAAAGAACTTGCTAAAAATCCTTATCCCATAACAATCAATATTCCCAAAACCACATACATCACAAACACAAATCCATAAAACGCTTTTAGCTTGAATATTAAATCATTATCAATTGTTTCTGGAATCTTTGTTGACTCACTGTCCTTTTTTAGATCTGAAAACATATTAACCAACTCCGTTAATTATTTAATATTTTTTTGTATATCCTCTGTACTATCAATTTTTCTTATTCTAATTACTGATATTCTCACTCTTTCTTAAACGCATCTTTCTCAACAACAATATCATACTTCTTGCATTCCTCGTCTTTGTCATAATCATCCCACATTAAATTTTCAGGATTGAATTTCTCGTCTTCGCAGGTTATTGCAACTTTATGACACCCGTCTTTTAGGCAGGTTTCAGTGATAGTAATGCATTTCAAATATCCGTTTTCTTTACAATACTCTTTAATCCTGTCTTCCTCGCTCCAATATTCGCCGTTATTCTTCTTTTTCTTTTCTTCATCCCAAATTGATTTCATAGTATTGTATTTGTCTAATTCTTCTTTTATCTTCTGTTTTTCCTGCCATGCCTTGAAAGAATCATATTGATTGCTCTCGATTTCATAGGTTTGCATACTTGCGCCTTTTTTATCAGTTTCAATCTCATAAACAATCATGTTTTGTGACGCTGAAACCAAAGAAGCATCTTTTATGACAGGAATATTTGTTGTCACGCCGCTATTTTGGTAAACATCTTTATTATAATTATAATTACTATTACTATTATTGCTGCAGCTAATTAAAAGAGATAATAAAACTGTAAGTAAGATAATTAATAATAATTTAACTAATAATTCTTTTTTGATATAATTCATTTAAAATAACCCCCCATATAGATGTAATTTCTAACAAACCTCTTATTTATAAAGTTTTCGTTTTATCATCACTTTCGAGTGGTTAAAAATAGAAAGATTAGATTTGGCTAATTCTTAACAGCTAATTTTTTGATTAATACATAACACAAAAAGCGAAAAGTATATATAATACTTATGATAAATAACATATTGTAGTACAAAAAGCACGAAACTCTAACTTCCAAAACATACCTATGAACAACAACAAGAAAAAAAGAATGAGCCAGTATGAGCTCTTATATACGCTGGAAGGTCTGCATACTGTTGAAACTATAATGAAAGAATTAAGCTTAAGGAAACAATCTGCCTTGAACTTAATTTCAAAATTGAAAAGAGAGCAGCATCTTATTATTTGGGCTGGCGGAAGGAAAAAGATTTACAAAATTACCATAAGAAAGCAATTGCCGAGAGTTCATGGAATGTGGGACATCATTAACAAATACTCGCCAATGAAACTTAATCCTTGGTATGACCACCAAGTTCATGGTGTGTATGGTCCAGAAGAGGCATTGGTTGATGCAATAGAAACAAAAAGTTTTAGAGTGATACTTACAAGCATGCATTTATTTAGGCATATTAAAGACTGGAAAAAGGTATATAATTTGTCTAGGAAATATAATAGCTGGCAGAAGATTTGCGCAGTATATGATGTATCAATGTTATTCATCAAGGTAGGAAGAATGCCAGAAAAATATATTCATTTTAAACCACAAAAGTGGCAACAACTAACACAGCTAAAAAAGAAAAATTTTCCTGAAATAGCCAATAAATGGAAGATTTATATTCCCTTTAATCAAAATGATATGAGGGAGATATACTAAAAGCAATTAATTTTCGAACAAATTAATTGCTTTTGTATATACAAAAGCACAAAATAATGTTCGATTATTTTGTGCTTTTAGTATACAAAAAACAGAATATAAGGTGAATTAAAATGATTTCACATAAAGGACAATTGGATTTGTTTAGTTTAATAGCTAAAGAGATAAAGCAAGATATTGTAGTATATGTATTCGGCGGCAATGCAATGATGTTTTATGGATATAAGGATGAGACCAAAGACATTGATATTTTGTTTGAACACTTAGAGGAAAGAGAGGAATTTATTAGAGTCATCAAATTAATTGGTTTTCAAGAAACTAGCCCGATAAAGATATATCTCCCTGAGAAATTGCGTGATCCTCACAGGCCATTAATGTACTTAAAGGAAGATATACGCTTTAATCTCTTTGTAAAGAAAATATTCAAAACACTTATTAGCCCAAAAATGAAAGAAGATCTTTTTGCGGTTCATGAGTTTAAAGGCAACAATACATTAACATTAAGAGTTTTAAGAAAAGAACATCTTGTGATCCTAAAAACAGTGACGGAGAGGGATAGGGACTTTGAGGATATAGTAACTATATTTAGAAAGGACAAGGATTTTGACTGGCAATACTTGGTAGATGAGGTAATCTGGCAGTATCAGCACGGCGATAGTTGGGTCTTGCTGGATACAGAAGAGATGCTGAAAGAGCTGAAGAAATATATCTTTGTTAATGAAATCTATCTGAAGCAGTTGTATGATGCAGCAGGAAAATAAGTTAATTCTTTACTTTTAAGTAGTTAAAAACACAAAATTTAAAAAGGAGATGATATTTCAAGTGTTTATGAGCTCAATTTATAATGTAAGTAATCTAAGGAATGGAATTTTATCTTTTTTAACTTGTTTAGTTGGAGCTATCTCTGTTGATGGCTGTGCTGCTGTTATTCCTCTTTCTGAAGAAGAGAGTATCGCTACATTCAGCCAGCTAATATCTTATATGAAAAAGCAACAAACTTCAGAGTTAGAAAAAATGATTTTAACCCAAGCAGAGAAAAATCAAACACTTATTTTAGGGGAGCATCACGATGTAAATGCAGATGATTACTTTGCAGGAGATTTACTTTTAAAATTAAAACCTCTTGGTTATACCCATTTAGGAATTGAATTGGAACAAAAACACCAATTAGACTTAGATAAGTTCATGAATGAAGAAATAAGTGAAGAAGAGTTTTTAAAGACAGTTTATTGGAGAACAGATTATCATCATGGTAATCTATACTTGTTAAGCAAAGCCAAAGAAGCAGGCATGAGTGTACATTGCATAGACTCTCACGATTGTATAAATGATCCAGATGAAGAAAGTGGTATAGTAGCTCATAGAGACAAGTTAATGTATCAAAGTTTAGAAAGAAGAGTTTTTTCAAAAGATCCAACTGCTAAAGTAGTAATCTTTGTTGGTGCTCTTCACGGATTAGAACAGCAATCTTCTCACAAATGTATGGCTGTTGAAGGAGATGTAGGACGTTGTGAAGTAGATTGCGGTAATCCTTTAGGTTTTTATCTTACTCGAGCTACACACGATAAAAATTATTCTGTCTTTTTAAATACTGTTCGAGCAAAACGATATATCAGGCGTATATGTTCACCTGAGGATACTGATTGTTATCTCAAAAGAGGAATTGATGAAGGTGTGGATGTTGACTTAATAGCCAATCCTCCTTTAGAATATTTGGAGGGATATGATTCACAGAAGGTTGATACAAAATGATGGTAGATGGTAAGGAAGGTCATGAACCTGGAATGGTTGTAGTCAAAGGTGTTGAAGTAGTTAGAAAAGGCATTTTTGAGCGCAGGGAAGAAGATATTGTGCGTACTTTGAGAAGAGCAGTTCACGCGCAAAAAACAGTAGATGCTAGTTTAGATTTAGTTTTACAAGCACTTCAAACAAGAGGATATGAATTCCCAAGAGTGTATCGTAAAAAAGGAGAGGTATGTATTCTTATTCAATCGTTAGGACTTCCAGAAGAGTATAGGCATGGGACCAGTTTCAGTATGAATCATCCTATTTTAGAAAGAGTCATAAACGATGAAGCAGTTTATGCAAACAGCGACGTATTCTCTTCTTCAACTGTGCTCGAGCCAATAGATCCTTTATATTATATCCGAGAACAACAACCAACCCTAACAGGATTAATAGGTATTCCTTATATTGGGCATCCAGTTCACAGAGAAAGAGAAGTAAAGGGTACAATCATTGCAAATTATGACCCAAAAAGATTACCAACTCTTATTAAAGGTGTTAATGCTAATGGTGAGGTTGAGGATCGTGAAGGAATGATACTATCAGATATTGGAGAAATAATCGGAGAAAAAGTAGCTAACATTGTTGATTTGGAATTTTTAGCTCGACAAAACGAGCAATTAAGAAAAACAACAGAAGCATTAGAATTAGCAAACAGACATCTAACAGATCAAGCTTATACAGACGAGCTTACGGGAATGCCTAACAAAAGAAGATTTGGTTTAGACTTAACTGAATACATGGCAGCTATAGCAAAAGGATTTTATTATAATCTGTTGATGTATGATTGTGACGGTTTTAAAGGTGTTAATGACAGTCCAAATGGAGGTCATCCGCGCGGGGACAGATTTTTAAGAGATAAAGCAGAGCTTCTTTTAAAAATGCAGAAGAATGATTCAAGAATCATAAAAACATATAGATTAGGAGGAGATGAGTTTGGGGTTGTTTATAATTCTGCATCTGTTGATGAGGTTACTTTTTTTGCTGAAATCCTTAACAGATGTATATCACAAATTCCTGTGCCAGAAGACTGCAAGCCAGTTACTGCAAGCATAGGTATTATGACGCCAGAAATGATAAGGGGTTTTAACAATGCTGCAGAATTACTGAATAAAATTGACCAAACCCTTTATCGCGCAAAATCAAGAAAGGATTGTGTGATGTTTTATGAAAGATAAACAAATAACTAACTGAATAAATGAACAAATAAACAAATAAACAAATGAATTCTACAAATAAAACCACAATATGTACTATTGTTCTGAGTTTTGCTCTTGGAAGCGCTGAAATTATTGGTGCTGGAGCAGCATGTTCAGGAGCCAGTAGTTCTGGGTATTCTTCATCATCAGTTGACAGACCAGCTAAACCAAAACTCATTTCACATAAACCATATTTATTAGAAATATACACAAATGGTTATGATATCAACCTTGAATCATATTTAAAACCAGATAGAACAACAGTTGTTGAATTTGGAGCATGGTGGTGCAGCCCTTGCACAGTTTTTAAACATAAGGCATTGAAGGAATGGCCATCTGATGTTGGTTTGATAATGGTTGATTTAGAGTATCGCTTTCCTGATGCTAATTCTATCCAAGATTCTATTCAATCTCCTGCGTATAGATATGTTGAACAAAATAAGGGAAAGACATTACCTTTTTTTTTGCTGTACAAAGGGAAACAATTTGTCAAAGCGTTGGATTTTGAAGGACAGGGATTAGACTATCTTTTAAAAGAAGCGAGAAGATTATAAAGCGTTCCGTTTTTTTTACTTTGCAGCAGGTTTTTTTAACATTTTCATTTGTACACAAGCTACTTTTCCGTATGTGCATAGCTCTCATAGGGATTATGCTACTGCCAGTTGCAGTGGCGGAAATCATGCTGTAATAATGCAGGATTTCCGTTCCCTGAAAGATAAACAGAGAAATGCCACTGCAACAAATTTGAGGCAGTAGCATAATCCTTGAAAAAGCTATGCACATACCTTTTCCACAAACTTTATAAACAACAGATGAAATTATGTTCATATGAAACAAAATTCATATATCCAATATCAAAGGCTGAAAAATCAAAAGCTAAAACCTCAAACCAAAAAAACAAACATACTGCCTAACCAATTAAAACAATATCTCAACGCAAGCTCGTATAAGGATTTTTTTGTGAATTTTGCAAATAAAACTAAATTGAATATTATTGTAGCATTAAGAAAATGCCCTCTGTGTGTGAATGATATTGTCAAAGAAACAGGAGATGAGCAAAGCAAGATTTCACATAATCTGAAAAAGCTCACTAAATGCCATGTTTTGGTTGTTGAAAAAAAAGGCAAGCAAAGAATATATTCATTAAATCATAATACTGTATTGCCAATATTGAAAATTGTGGAAGAGCATATAAAAGAAAACTGCCGCAAATTTTGTAAAGGGAGGTGCGACAAATGCGCATGAAAGAAATTTATCTTGACAACGGAGCAACAACAAAAGTTGACCCAAAAGTAATGGAGGCAATGCTGCCTTACTTTACTGAAAAATACGGCAATGCCTCGTCTTCACATTCATTCGGCCAAGATGCGAAAGATGCCATTGAAAAAGCAAGAAGAGTTATTGCGAAATCTATCGGCGCAGATGAGCAGGAGATTTATTTCACTTCAGGCGGCACAGAATCAAACAATAATGCTCTAAAGGGAGTGGCATTTGCGTTTAAGGAAGCCTTTAATACAGAAAACAAAAATAAAGATCAGCCAGATCAAACATATCAACCTGTAAAGAAGAATATAATCAAAAACCATATTATAACCACGAAGATTGAGCATAAATGCATACTGGAAACATGCAAATGGCTGGAAACTCAAGGTTTCACAGTAACTTATCTTGATGTCGACAAAGATGGATTTATCAATCCTGATGATATAAAAAAAGCAATAACGCCCAAAACAATATTAGTATCTGTTATTCACGGAAATAATGAAATTGGTACTCTGCAAGACCTTACAGCAATTGGAAAAATATGCAAAGAGAAAGGGGTTTATTTTCATACAGATGCTTGCCAAAGTTATACTAAAACAGAGATTGATGTCAACAAACAAAATTTAGATATGGTCACATTAAACGCACACAAAATTCACGGGCCTAAAGGCATCGGTGCTTTGTATGTAAGAAAAGGAACAAAAATCATACCTTGGCAGCATGGCGGAGGGCATGAAAGAGGGCTAAGAAGCGGTACAGAAAATGTTACAGGAATAGTTGGCTTTGCTGAGGCAGTAAAGCTTGCCAACAAGAAACACGTTGAGCATATAACAAAATTAAGGAACAAATTAATCAATGGTGTGCTGAATAACATCCCTGATGCAAGACTTAACGGGCCAAGTGGCAATAATTATAATTATGGTAGCGGAAAGCATAATGAACATCATAATAAAAAGGAAAATGGAACTGACAACAGATTATGTAATAATGCAAACTTTTCATTCAAGGCTATTGAAGGCGAGGCATTAGGCGGATATCTTGACCAGAAATGGATATGCTCGTCAACAGGCTCTGCATGCAATGCAAGAACACTTGAGCCAAGCTATGTGTTAAAGGCAATTGGCTTAACTGATGAGGAAGCAAATGGCAGCTTAAGATTAACATTAAGCAGATTCACAACAGAAGAAGAAATTGATTATGTACTGAAAGTGCTTCCAGATATTGTGAAAAAATTAAGATGGATATCACCAATTGGCAAAGTTGTAAATTACATCTTAAAAAAACAGTGAATTACAGTAAATTAGTGATTCAACAGAACCATAGTATTAACAAAACACTATTCATTATTTATTAAAATAGTAAATAAAACGTATTTGTTTAGCAGGTTAATGTTTTTTGACCGCTCACAATCCGTACTGAGGACGAAGTCCACCGTCCCATGAAAAATTTTTTACGTTTTTTTAATCGTTACATAAACTGTTCAAGTTTAAAATAAAAAAACCTAAACTAAACTTCATCATGAGACGGGTGGCTTCGCTCAGGAACTAAACAAATACAATAAAATAAATAAAAAATAAATAACAAACTAGTTATAAAACAGGTGGTAATCATGCATATGTATTCAAAAAAAACATTGAACAGATTCAAAAACCCAAAATTTGCAGGCGAGATTAAAAAAGCTGATGCAGTCGGAGAAGAGGGCAACATAAAATGTGGCGACGTAATGAGAATATTCTTAAAGGTGGATAAAGATAAAGGAATAATCAAAGACGTAAAATTCCAGACGTATGGCTGTGTTGCTGCTATAGCTGCATCTGATGCAATGTGTGAGATTGTTAAAGGCAAAACATTAGAGCAAGCAGAAAAGCTGACGTGGAATGATATTGTTAAGGAATTAGGCAATGTTCCGCCTATTAAATATCACTGCTCTATTTTAGGCACAGATGCATTGAGAGATGCAATTGAAAATTACAGAAAAGGGCATGAAAAGATTACCAAAGATAAAGGAAATTTTAATTCACAAATAAAAACTAAAAAATTAAAGAAAAAATAAAAAGCTAGGTGGTATTATGGCATTAAGCATTCTTTACATAACAGCAAAAGACGAAAACGAAGCAAAGAACCTCAGCAAGATTCTTGTAGCCGAGAAACTTATTGCCTGTGCTAACATCCACAATATAAGCTCAATCTATGAATGGAATGGAAAACTTCAAGATGACAAAGAGGCAGTTATTATTGCAAAGACAACAGATAAACTAGCTGAAAAAGTTATGAAAAGAGTCAAAGAAATTCATTCGTATGAAATTCCATGTATATTATCTTTCCCAGCCAAAGGAAATAAGGAATATGTTGAATGGGTAGAGAAGGCTACTAAAAATAAAGTATTTTTTTAGTTCTAGGGACGCAGTCCACAGTTTCATGAAATATTTTTTTAGAGTTTTTTAAGAATTATAATGTCGGACATAAATATTTATACAAAGTGTTATGTCCGACAAATATAGTAAGTGACACGATATGCATAAAAATTTACGTTACTTACTATATATAAAAAGATTGAACAATAAATAAATTAATCAACTAATAATTCTTCATGTGACGGGGGACTTCGTCCAACAAACGTATGGAGAGCGAATAATCTGCTATGAATCAGAAAAAAGGTTGAGAAACATGGAACCAACTAAACAAATACTATTATTCTTTTAAGAATATTTTTATCAAGTATATTTATATATACTCTATTTTTTATGCTCTTATGATTTAATATTTGCAGTAGTGTATTGCACTAATGATATTATTGTGCTGGTAATTACAAAGGCACATTAAATATTAAATAAGAACAGAATAGTTAGGAGGCAGAAACATGAAGAAAGGAAGATATTTGTTTACAAGCGAAAGCGTCAGCGAAGGCCACCCGGATAAATTATGCGACCAGATAAGCGACTCAATCTTAGATGCTGCGCTAAAGGATGATCCTTACGCAAGAGTTGCTATTGAATGTCTTGTAAAAACAGGTTTGTGGTTGTTGCTGGAGAAATGACAACTAATACTTATATAGATATACAAGATGTCGTCAGAAAAACAATAAAAGAAGCTGGTTATGACAACCCTGCATTTGGTTTTGACGGAAATACCTGCGGTGTTCTTGCCAGTATCAGCGAGCAAAGCCCAGACATCAGCCAGGGTGTTTCAGAAGGGCAGGGATTGTTTAAAGAGCAGGGCGCAGGTGATCAAGGCTTAATGTTTGGTTTTGCAACCAATGAAACACCTGAGCTAATGCCATTGACACTTGTTCTTGCGCATAAGCTTTTATTAAGGCTTAGAGAATTAAGAAGGACGAAAACATTGCTTTATCTTGGGCCAGATGCAAAATCACAGGTTACTGTAGAATATCTTGACGATGTTCCTCAAAGGATTGACACAGTTGTAGTTTCAACACAGCATTTGCCAAGCGCAACCCACGACCAAATACAGAAAGATATGATTGACTGTGTTATCAAGCCAGTTTGCGGTAAATTGCTGGACAGCAATACCAAATTTTTCATTAATCCAACAGGATCATTTGTAATTGGCGGCCCAGTTGCTGACAGCGGTGTTACAGGCAGAAAAATTATTGTAGATACTTATGGTGGTCATGGAAGCCATGGCGGCGGCGCATTTTCAGGCAAAGATCCATCAAAGGTAGACAGAAGCGCAGCTTATGCCGCAAGATATATCGCAAAAAACATTGTTGCAGCAGGATTGGCTGATAAATGTGAGGTGCAACTAGCATATGCTATTGGTGTTGCTGATCCTGTGTCTGTGTTAGTGCACTGCTTTGGAACAAACAAGATTCCTGAGGAGAAAATATCAGAGCTTGCCAGAAAGCATTTCCCGCTAAAACCAGCAGATATAATTAAAGAGCTTAACTTAAGAAGGCCAATATACAAAAAAACAGCGACATACGGTCACTTCGGAAGAAACGAGCCGGAATTTACATGGGAAAAAACAGACAAGGTTGACGTCTTAAGAAAAGATGCGGGAATATGAATGAGTTTGTCTATAAAGATATAACTGTTTGATTAAATAAATAATAGATAAGCATAACTCTTTTTTTATTCAAAAAAAATGGGTTATAAACCCCACAGCTCTGCTGTGACCCATTTTTAAGAGTAAACCTCCCATCTGAAGCGTTGGCAAAATAAAGCCCCGCAGCTCTGCTGCGATTGGGAAGTTTACTTTTTAAAGAGTTTTATTAGAAATGTTAAATTCGTAAACCTAAACTAATAAATAAATCATGAGACGTGTGGTTTCGCCTTGGAAATGAACCACCCAGCACTAAAGTGCTGGGTATCCTGTAAGCAATTTCTGAAATTTTGCAGTTCTATTTGTACCCGCAATATAATTTTGAATTGCTTCTGCACTAACATTTCCAACACTTCTAAAAAACTTTCCAGGACTCCAAAAATGACCTGTTCTAAAATGTCTTCTTAGCCAAGGATGGTGTTCAAAAATTTTCTTTGAAGAAAAACCTTTCAAAAGCTGTAACGCTTTAGAAACACTCATTGTTGGAGGAATATCGACAAAAAGATGTATGTGATCAGGCATTATTTCCATTTCAAAAATATCCATGCCTGTTCTTTTCGCAACATTTTTAATTGCAGCTTCACATACAATTAAAACAGGCTTAAATTTGAAAGGATCTTTAGACCATTTAGGTTTCCATACCAAATGATAGCTGTTTTGTCCTACAGAACGAATATTGTTTTTAATTTCCATTTTGCTCGTCTCCACGAACAAAGCTAACGCTATTTTGGTTGATAGAAATTGGTGCGCAACTTCGTTCGCAGTTTATACTGCGGCGAAGCCGCATCTTAAATTTTTCTGAGAAAATAGCGAGACCCAGCACTAAAGTGCTGGGGATTCTTTACGTACACTAAATAAACAAATCCTAATTCAATCCCCATAATCTAAAGAACCCATAAAGAATAAGTAGCACAAAACACACAATAACAGTATAATGCCATTCTATCGGCAATAAAACAGCGGCAATTAACAGCACTAAAAATATTGTGTTCAATAAGAATAGATTTCTAGGTGATTTTCTTTTATGATAAAGACCGCTTACTTTTTTATAATCTTCGGTCATCGCTTGTTTAATATTTGTAATTTGGAACACCTTTTTACTGTTTTTTTGATTCAAAAAAAATGGGTTATAAACCCCACAGCTCTGCTGTGACCCATTTTTAAGAGTAAACTTCCCATCTGAAGCGTTGACAAAATAAAGCCCCGCAGCTCTGCTGCGATTGGGAAGTTTACTTATCTCATTTATTAATATCTCAGCTTCTATATATATTTTCTTAAAATCTCGCTTATTAATTTGCCGTCAACCTTGCCTCTGTATTTATTCATAATTATACCCATCACTGCCCCAAATGCAAGCTCTTTGTTCTTCTCTACAATTTGTTTTATTTCTTTTTCAATGTCATTTGCAGATGATGTGGTGTTAATTGTCTTGAATTTTATAAAATCAACTTTCCCTGTTTTTGCGATACTGACAAATATTTCTTCAATTGCCTGTTTGTTAATCTCTCCATTGTCTAATCTTTCCAAGACTTCTTCTAATTTAATATCATCAATTCTGTTTATCTCGTCGTCTGAAAGATTATGTGTTCTTTTTGCTTCTAATAATTTAGGCAGTATAATTTCAGCAATAAAGCTCGGCTTAAGATTCTTAAATTTACAAACAAATGTTTCAAACAATTCAAGCTTATGTTTTTTTACAAGAAGGTCTGCTAAGTCTTTGCTTAATCCGTAGTCTTGTATTCTTGAAACCTTTTCTTCAATAAGCTCAGGTGTTTTTAATCTTCCAAAATATTCTTTTGCAGCCAAAAAAGGTGGAACATCTGTTTCAGGATACATTCTTGCTGCGCTTGGTATAGGTCTCATAAAAGTAGTTGTGCCGTCAGGATTAGCTGCTCTGACTTCGCTTTGGACACCATTATTTAACTGAGCCAGTCTTTTTAGTATTGCATAATATGCCTTCTCGCATCTTTTATAATCTGCAACAATTATCACAAAACAATCCTTTGGAGCAAGCTCTAGTCTTCTTCTTACTGCAGTAATCTCATCATTTGTAAAACTATACTTTTCTAAATGCTCGTCAGAATGAATTATGCCTGTGATTCCGGCATTGACCTTTGCAAATTCAGAAAGTTCTGTTCCTATGCGTTTATTCGGCTCCAATTCTGTTCCCAAAATGCCTTTTAATCCTGTTAATTTAAAGCCCCATATTACATTTCCTTCAAAATATTCCTTTGAGCCTTTGTCTCTACATGTTTTTGGCTTTGAGTCAATAGCTTTTTTTATAAAATTGCAAAAAGTATTTTTGAAAATATCATCTAATGCGATAGGATAATGCACTGCTCCTGCTTTATTTTTCTGTGGAATCTGTGGAATAAGAAATTCTAACTCTTCGCATTCTTTGCATTTTAATTTTTCTTTAAGCGCAATTATTTTTTGCTGCCTTAAGCATTCATATTCAACCAATGTTGGTATTAATTTCAATTCTTGTGCACCTTTTATTTCAACTCTGCTCCCACCTGCAATAGAAATGTTAATATCCTGCCTTATAGTTCCAATACCTCTTTTTACTTTTCCTGTTGACCTCAATATCATTCCTAATTTTTCTGCGCATTCTTTTGCCTGCTTGGGAGAATGAATATCAGGAGAAGTTGCAATTTCTATCAACGGAATGCCCAATCTGGATAAATTATACACATCAAATTCATGAGTTTTCTGCACTATCTTTGCTGATTCCTCCTCGACACAAATAGTTGGAATGCCTATTTTGCCTTCGTTTGTCGTGATGAGCCCATCCATTGCAGCCAATGCAGTTCTCTGGAATCCAGAAACATTTGAGCCGTCGACAACTGTTTTTCTCATGAACTGAATCTCGTCAACAGGTTTGGCATTTAATAATTTGGCGATGATTAAAGTGATTTCCATTGCCTCTTTGTTGACGTTGTGAGGAGGCTCTTCATCCAGCTCAACAAGACAATTAGCTTTTTTATAGAAATGATAAACAAAATGCTTTTCTTTTAACTGCTCTTGTTTAGCAGCTTCATCTATCTCCCCTGTTTCTCCAGCAGATGCTCTTAATCTTCTTTTTATTTTTAGGTCTGGCTCTGTGTCTATTATTTCAGTTGGACATCCGCAGAATAGTTTCTCGCCTTCTAATTGCTGATGAATTTCTAGACCTACTCTAAGCCCTAGTGATTTATAGTTTAACTTGATTTTATTTTCTGGGTTATGATTATCTTCTGATTTATGAATTGGTTCTTCCATCATAATTTTATTGTAAATAAGGTGGTTTATAAAGTTTTTTGAGAAACATTTATATAGGATATGTTTCAGTAATAATAAAAGAGTGGGTATACTCTGATAGAAAATAAAAATAGATAATAAAAAAAAGGTGATATTTATGGTAGATTGGGGAAGAGCAGTTAAAATGCCATTCCAAGATTATAAAAAACTTGGAATACTTGGGCTAATGTATGTTATACCTGTTGTTAATATTGTGACTAGTTTCTTTGCAACAGGATATGGTTTTAAGATGGCAGAAAGTTCCATGAAAAAGAAGTTTTCTTTGCCTGAATGGGAAGACTGGGGCGGTCTATTTTTGAAAGGATTGCTTGGTGCAATTATCAGCATTATTTTCATGCTGCCAGCAATGATTGTTGCTTTTGTAGGTATTGGCAGTTCTTTATTTAGTATGATGGCGGTTGGTAATTTTGACCCCACAATAATGTTTCAGTCAGTTGGTATTGGAATTGTTGCGGCGCTATTAGGATTAGTTGCAATATACCTTCTTCCTGCTGCATTAATGTTCTTCTTGAAAGAAGACTCATTTGCAAGTGCATTTAATTTCAGCGGAATATTTAAGAAAGTATTTACTGGAGATTATTTTGTAGCATGGATTGGCTTGGTTGTTTATGCAATAGTAGTTGGTATTGTTGCAGGGATTATTTCAGGACTGCTTGCAGTCACAGTTGTTTTGCCTTTGGTTATAATGGCATTAGTGCAGGCAATTGTATTGATAACAGGAATGACTGTGTTTGGAGAAGTATTCCAGAAATAAATTAAAACAATCTGTTTTTTTATTTTCTTTTATTTTTGTTTATCTGAAGTTCTGTTTCTTAGTATTTTTCCGTTCTCAACTCGTTAGCTCACAATCCGTTCTAGGGACGAAGTCCACCGTCTCATGATTTTCTTAAAGTTTTTACGAAGAGTTTTATTAATTGGCAAATGTGTAGAAATAAACTAAAAAATATTATCATGAGACGTGTGGCTGCGCCCAGGAACTAAAAAAAAGAAATTTCAAATCAAATTAAAATCACAGCATCTGATCCTTAAAAACACCTTCATACCTTGCATTCCCTTTACAATATTGCAGAACAAGCTGGCAAATCTTCACATCAGGCATTAATTTAATTTTATGCTGGGAAGCATTGAATATCTCTAAAATTTGATGATTGGAAACACCAGGACAGATAAATGGCGCGCTTATATGACTCATTAATCCAATTCTTGCAAATCTTGACCTTGAATTAAGCCAGCCGCAGATGTTGTCTGGTAATGTTATTTTCTCTTTTGTTATACCTAAAACAAGCTCCTGCGGTTTTAGAATGTAGCCTTCATTGATATCAATAATTTTCGTTATTTTTGTGTAGTCTACATCTTCATTTACCAAAGCATGTCCTTCATTATTAAATATTCTTATCTTATTGCTTAAAGTTAAGTCAATAGAAGCAGGTCCAATTAAAGAATTATCAAATGGTTCTATCTTTACTCTTCCTTTTGATATTTCCTTTAGGATTTCTTTTTGAGTTAATATCATAAATTAAGCATAAAATGTATAATTATATAAACTTTTCCAACAATAAGATGAATTGTATTTGTTTAGCAGATGTTTTGTTTTTTAATATATTTTTCTTCCGCTCAGAATCTTGTTTACCGCTCACAACTCGTACTAAGGACGAAGTCCACCGTCTCATGAAGAATTAATTTTTTTAAAATAGTAGTATAGAAAACCTAAACTAAAAATAATCATGAGACGTGTGGGGATTGACCACATCAGTTCCATGACCAATACGTTGTTTCTCGCCTACGCCGGCGCGTCTTTGCCTTTGTTGTTGTTATTCAAACTTTCTCCGGACGCATCCTTTACACAAATAATTAATCAACGAACAAATCAAACAAACAGAATAATAACCTCATTCCACAAACTCAATCTCTCCATTCAGAAAAACACCCTGCTCTAATTTAACTGGCCTCCATTTGTCAATAATTAACTCTGCATTTAACCAATCTGCTAAATCTTTTGGATTGCCAATCGTAGCGCTTAGAGCAATAATCTGAATATCTTTGAGCAATGTTTTTAGAATGGTTATTAATACTTCCAGTGTTGGGCCTCTTTCAACATCATTAATAAGATGAACCTCGTCTACAACTACTGTTTTAACATCCTTCAGCCACGGAGCGTGATGCCTTAATAATGAATCAAGCTTTTCTTTCTTAAATTTTTGCATCGCTTCCTTCACATCTATTGCCGATGTCAAGGGAGAAGTAGCTTGAAAAGTTACCAACAAATCAAAGTCTACATTTCTCATA
>Ga0209211_10001193_pt1 | contig 50378 bp, 39 predicted proteins | sample RifGroA2_FD_183992 | JGI IMG/M metagenome (GOLD analysis project Ga0209211, IMG submission 183992) | Groundwater microbial communities from Rifle, Colorado, USA - Groundwater A2 (SPAdes) (version 2) | ecosystem: Environmental > Aquatic > Deep subsurface > Groundwater | place: Rifle, Colorado...
CAGTCCACGTCCGGGTAAGCCGACAGGTGCGCGTTGTAGTTGCCCACCGCGCCGTTGATCTTGCCGAGAATCTCCACGCCGGCGAGGCGCTGTTCGGCGCGCTGCAAACGGTACACCACGTTCGCCATCTCCTTGCCCAGCGTGCTGGGTGTCGCGGTCTGGCCGTGGGTGCGGCACAGCATCGGCACGTCGGCGAGCTGGTGCGCGAGTTCCTTCATGCGCGCGATCAGGCCTTGCAGCGCCGGCAGCATCGCCGCCTCGCGCGCGCCCTTGAGCATCAGCGCGTGGGACAGGTTGTTGATGTCCTCCGAGGTGCAGGCGAAGTGGATGAACTCCAGCACTCCCGCAGTCTCCGGGTTAGAGCCCAGCTTCTCGCGCAGCCAGTATTCCACCGCCTTCACATCGTGGTTGGTGGTCTTCTCGATGTTCTTGATCGCAGTGGCGTCGGCCTCGCTGAAATTCGCGTTGAGCGCATCCAGCTGCGCGATGGTCGCGGCGGAGAACGGCGCGATCTCGGGAATGTCGGCCTGCGCGCTGAGCGCCTTCAGCCATTCGATTTCGACCAGCACGCGGAAGCGGATCAGGCCGAATTCGCTGAAATAGCCGCGCAAGGAATCTACCTTGCCTGCGTAGCGACCGTCGAGAGGGGAGAGGGCGGTGAGTGTGTTTGTGGACATGGTGAATCCTATATAACGAAAGTAAGTTCATAGGGCGGATGAGCGTAGCGTTATCCGCCGCATGGAGCCCATTCGGTGGATAACGGCCTGTGGCCTCACCGGTGCCGGGGCACATGTTCTTTGCATCCGCCCTACGAAAAGCAGGCGCGCATTTTACGCGAAAGCCTACGAAATGATACCGCCGCCCAAGCAGACCTCGCCGTCGTACACGACGACAGACTGGCCCGGCGTCACCGCCCATTGCGCTTCGTCGAACGTGAAATGAACCTGCGTATTGTCGGTCGCCGCGATGCGGCAGGGCGCGTCGGTTTGGCGGTAGCGTGTCTTGGCGGCATAGGGTTGCGACAGGTCGGGAGCTTGGCCGGCGATCCAGTGCATGTCCAGCGCATCCAGTTGCGGATTTAGCAGCATGAGGTGGTCATGGCCCTGCACCACGATCAATCGGTTGTGCGCCATGTCCTTGCCCGCGACGAACCACGGTTCGCCCGACGAATCCTTGCCGCCGCCTATGCCCAGTCCCTGGCGCTGGCCATAGGTGTAGAACGACAGTCCCATGTGTCGCCCCATCACTTTGCCTTCGGGTGTGACCATGTCCCCGGGCTGAGTAGGCAGGTAGCGGTTGAGGAATTCGCGGAACGGGCGCTCGCCGATGAAGCAGATGCCGGTGCTGTCCTTTTTCGCGTAGTTCGAGAGATTATGTTGCTCGGCGATGGCGCGCACCTCGGACTTCAGCATCTTGCCCAACGGGAACATCGCCTTGGACAGTTGCGCCTGGTTCAGCCGGTGCAGAAAATAGCTCTGATCCTTGCTGGCATCTTCGGCCTTGAGCAACTGGAACAGGCCGTCCACTTCGCGCACCTGCGCATAGTGACCGGTTGCGATGCAGTCCGCGCCGAGCTTGATCGCGTGGTCGAGGAAGGCCTTGAACTTGATCTCCGAGTTGCACAGGATGTCCGGATTCGGCGTGCGGCCGGCCTCGTATTCGCGCAGGAAATAGCTGAACACGCGGTCCTTGTATTCCTTCGCGAAGTTCACCGCCTCGATGGGTATGCCTATGGTGTCGGCCACCGACACCGCGTCGATCAGATCCTGGCGCGACGAGCAGTATTCGCTGTCATCGTCGTCTTCCCAGTTCTTCATAAACAGGCCGACCACGTCGTAGCCCTGCTGCTTGAGCAGCAGCGCGGTGACCGAGGAATCCACCCCGCCGGACATGCCGACGACTATTTTTTTAGTCATAGCGCGTAGGGTGGGCACTGTGCCCACGCGTTTCTGCTCGTCGCTCGGTATGTCGTGCCCACGCTACTCATAATGAGTAATCAGCCCCAAAGGATAGCGTTTGCCCGCGAGGTAATCCTCGATGCAGCGCAGGATCAGCGGGCTGCGATGGCGATCCTGCGTGGCGCGGACTTCGTCGATAGTCATCCACACCGCGCGCACGATGCCTTCATCCAGTTTGCGTTCCGGCTCGTGGCCGGTGATTTCGCCGCAGAAGGCGAAGCGCAGATAAGTGATATTTGCATTGTCCGAATGCCAGCGATAGATGCCGGTCAGGTGTTGCGGCGTGAAATGGTAGGCGGTCTCTTCCAGCGCCTCGCGCGCCGCACCCTGTTCCAGCGTTTCGTTCGGTTCCCAGTGTCCGGCGGGTTGATTGAAGCGCAGGCCTTGTGCGGTTTCTTCTTCCACCAGCAGAAACTTGCCTTCGCGTTCGATGACGGCGGCTACGGTGACGTTCGGTTTCCAGATCATTGAGTCAGATCCCAGAAAATAAGTCGGTAAAGAAAAAAGGCAGGAAATAAATCCTGCCTTTCATTTGTTGGTGCCGGGGGGGGGAATCGAACCCCCACGCCCTCTCGGGCACCGGATTTTGAGTCCGGCACGTCTACCAGTTCCATCACCCCGGCTTTGCGGTGTTGCTGCAAAGAGCCGCGAATTATCCATGAAACGACCGGCTTCATCAACTACAATCCTGCCTTTGAAAATCCCGTAGCCGTTTCATGCGTACCGAAGAATTCGATTTTGACCTGCCCGAGCGCCTGATTGCGCAGCATCCGCCGGAAGTTCGCGGCGCCAGCCGTCTGTTGTATGCACACGACGGCACGCTGGAAGATTGTCGTTTCGCCGACCTGCTGCGCTTCATTCGTCCGAACGACCTGCTGGTGTTGAACGACACCCGCGTCATCAAGGCGCGCTTGTTCGGCGAGAAAGAGACCGGCGGCAAGGTCGAGGTGCTGGTCGAGCGCGTGCTGAACGAGCACGAAGTGCTGGTGCAGATGCGCGCCAGCAAGTCGCCCAAGGCAGGTGCGAGGCTGACATTAGTCGATGTGTTGGAAGTTGAGGTGCTGGGGCGCGAGGGCGAGTTCTTCCACTTGCGTTTCCTGAACGAAGAGCCGGTGCTGGACTTGCTGGAACGTTACGGACGCCTGCCATTGCCGCCCTATATCACGCATGTCGCGGGCGAGGATGACGAGGCGCGCTACCAGACCGTGTTCGCGCGCGAGGCGGGCGCGGTGGCCGCACCCACCGCCGGCCTGCATTTCGACGACGCGATGCTGCAAGCCTTGCGCGATCAGGGCGCGCAACTTGCCTACGTCACTTTGCATGTCGGCGCGGGCACCTTCCAGCCGGTGCGCGCCGAGAATATCCATGAGCATGCGATGCATAGCGAGTGCTACGAGATCCCGCAGGCAACGGTGGACGCCATCGCCGCCGCGCGCGCCGCAGGCGGACGCGTGGTCTCGGTCGGCACGACCAGCCTGCGCGCGCTGGAGAGCGCGGCCCAATCCGGGGAGCTGAAAGCGGGATCGGGCGAGACGCGCATCTTCATCACGCCGGGTTATGTATTCAAGGTGGTGGACGTGCTGCTGACCAACTTTCACCTGCCGAAGTCCACGCTGCTGATGCTGGTGTGCGCCTTCGGCGGCATGGAGCGGATGCTGGCGGCGTACCGTCATGCGGTGGACAATGAATATCGCTTCTTCAGTTACGGGGATGCGATGCTGATAGAAAGAAACGAAGGAAAGTAATGGAATTCACTTTATACAAAACCTCCGGCATGGCGCGGCGCGGTCAGGTGGCCCTGGCGCACGGCAATGTGCAGACGCCCGCCTTCATGCCGGTCGGCACCTACGGCACGGTGAAGGCGATGTCGCCTGCCGAGTTGCGCGACATCGACGCGCATATCGTGCTGGGCAACACCTTCCACCTGTGGTTGCGGCCCGGGCTGGACGTGATCGAGGCGCATGGCGGGCTGCATCGCTTCATGGGCTGGGATGGCCCCATCCTGACCGACTCCGGCGGCTTTCAGGTGTTCAGCCTCGGCGCGTTGCGCAAGATCACTGGCGGCGGCGTGGAGTTCCGGTCGCCGGTGAACGGCGACAAATGCTTCCTGTCGCCGGAAGAGTCGATGCGCATCCAGAAGGTGCTGAACTCCGACATCGTGATGATCTTCGACGAATGCACGCCCTATCCCGCGGACGAGAAAGTTGCGGGCGAGTCGATGCGCATGTCGCTGGGCTGGGCGGAGCGCAGCAAGCGCGGTCACGAAGGCAATCCCAACGCGCTGTTCGGTATCGTGCAGGGCGGCATGCACGAACACCTGCGCGACGAATCGCTGGCGGGGCTGACCAACATCGGCTTCGACGGCTACGCCATCGGCGGCCTGTCGGTCGGCGAACCCAAGGACGACATGCTGCGCATCCTGACCCACACCGCGCCGCAACTGCCCGCCGACAAGCCGCGCTACCTGATGGGCGTGGGCACGCCGGAGGACATCGTCGCGGCGGTGTCGCAGGGCATAGACATGTTCGACTGCGTGATGCCCACGCGCAACGCGCGCAACGGCCACTTGTTCACGCGCCATGGCGACGTGCGTATCAAGAATGCGCAATACCGCATGGATACCGGCCCGCTGGATGCGGATTGCAGTTGTTACACCTGCCGCAACTTCAGTCGTGCCTATCTGCATCACCTGCACCGCCTCGGCGAAATCCTCGGCGCACGCCTGAACACCATCCACAATCTGCATTACTACCAGGACCTGATGCGCGACATCCGCGCGTCTATCGAGACGGATGCGTTTGCCGAATTCGTGGAGCGTTTCAACCGGATGCGCGCGGGCGGGGGCAAGTTGTAACAACCTTCATGCTAGAATGCCCGCCTTTCGTTTCATTACTTTCGGAGATTTAAAAGATGTTCATCAGCAATGCCTACGCCGAGTCCGCAGCCGCTGCACCGCAAGCGGGTTTTATGGAATTCCTGCCGCTGATCGCGCTGGTCGCGGTGTTCTACTTCCTGGTGCTGCGTCCGCAAAGCAAGCGCGCCAAGGAACACAAGGCCATGGTCGAGGCGCTGCAACGCGGCGACGAGGTCATCACTGTCGGCGGCGAAGTCGGCACCGTCAGCAAGGTCTATGAAGAATATGCCGGCGTCGAGATCGCCGAGAATGTTGTCGTGACGGTGCAGAAGGCCGCAATCCAGAACGTGCTGCCCAAGGGCTCGATCAAGTCCATCAAGTAATACATCCCAACGCGTGGAAGACCGCCGGCTGCACTTTTGCAGTGCGGCGGTTTTTGTGAGGTCGCCATGAACCGCTATCCCCTGTGGAAATACCTGCTGATCCTGGTCGTGCTGCTGGCCGGTCTGATCTATACCCTGCCGAACTTCTACGGCGAATCGCCCGCGGTGCAAGTGCAGCCGCTGCGCGCCAGTCTGAAGGCGGACGACGCGTTGCGGGCCCGCATCGAAGGCATCCTCAAGGATGCGGGGCTACATCCCGAAGTGGTTGCGCTGGACGGTAACAGCGTCAAGGCGCGCTTCACCGGTACAGACGAACAGCTCAAGGCCAAGGATGTGCTGGTCGCGCAATTGGGCGAGGACTACATGGCTGCGTTGAACCTGCTGTCGCGTTCGCCGCAATGGCTGACCAGCCTGCATGCGCTGCCGATGTACCTCGGTTTGGACTTGCGCGGCGGCGTGCACTTCTTGTTGCAGGTGGACATGAAGGCGGCGCTGGACAAGGCGCTGGAAGCGGCGACGGGCGATATCCGCAGCGCGCTGCGCGAGCAGAACCTCGCCTATGCCGGCGTGACGCGCGAAGGCAATGAGTTGATCGTTCGCTTCCGCGATGCCGATGCGCGCGCCAAGGGCGAGGCCGAGATCAAGCAGCGTTTCGCCGATTACGCGCTGGCTGACAAGGACGAGGGTAGCGAATTTCTGTTGCGCGCAACGCTGAAGCCGGAGGCTGAGCGCCGCATTCAGGATTCCGCGATCCAGCAGAACCTGCTGACGCTGCGCAACCGCGTGAACGAGTTGGGCGTGGCCGAGCCGGTGATTCAACAACAGGGCGCGGACCGCGTCGTGGTGCAATTGCCGGGCGTGCAGGACACCGCTCGCGCCAAGGACATCCTCGGTCGTACTGCGACACTGGAAGTGCGTATGGTGGACGAGGAGCATCAGGCCGTTCCGGGGGCGGCAGCACCGTTCGGCACCGACATGTTCAAGGATCGCGAAGGCAGGATGCTGCTGGTGAAGAAGCAGGTGATCCTGACCGGCGAGCGCATCAACGACGCGCAGCCCGGTTTCGATAACCGCACCAACGAGGCGGCGGTACACATCAATCTGGATAGCGTAGGTGCGCGCAAATTCAAGGAAGCGACACGCGAGAACGTCGGCAAGCGCATGGCGATCATCCTGTTCGAAAAGGGCAAGGGCGAGGTCGTCACCGCGCCGGTGATACGCGAAGAGATCGGCGGCGGCCGCGTGCAGATCAGCGGCCAGATGAACACCGTCGAGGCGCAGGACACCGCGCTGCTGCTGCGCGCAGGCGCGCTGGCCGCACCGATGGAGATCGTCGAGGAACGCACCGTCGGCCCCAGCCTGGGTGCGGAGAATATCCAACGCGGCTTCGATTCCACCAAGATCGGTTTCATGATGATCGCGGTGTTCATGGTTGCTTACTACCTGATGTTCGGCACGATTTCCGTGCTGGCGCTGGGCGCGAACCTGCTGTTGCTGGTGGCGCTGTTGTCGATGTTGCAAGCGACGCTGACGCTGCCGGGCATGGCCGGCATCGCGCTGACGCTGGGCATGGCGATCGACGCGAACGTGCTGATCAACGAGCGCATCCGCGAGGAGCTGCGCAACGGCGTCACGCCGCAGGCGGCGATCCACGCCGGCTACGACCGCGCATGGGGCACCATCCTCGACTCCAACGTCACCACGCTGATTGCCGGCATCGCGCTGTTCATGTTCGGCTCCGGCCCGATCAAGGGCTTCGCGGTGGTGTTGTGCCTGGGCATCCTGACTTCGATGTTCAGCGCGATCTTGGTGTCGCGCGCGCTGGTGAACATCATTTACGGCAGCAAGGCGCGGTTGAACAAAGTCGCAATCGGTTAAAACGATGTAGGGTGGGCACGTTTTTTGTGCCCACGCGTTTCTTCATAATATGTGCGCCGCGTGGGCACAAAAGCGTGCCCACCCTACAAGCTGGTAGGGGCACGGCGCGCCGTGCCCCTGCGGGATGAGAATAACGGAGAACACAAACATGGAATTTTTCAAGATCAAACGCGACATCCCGTTCATGAGTTACGGGAAGTACACCACCAGCATCTCGCTGGCGACCTTCATCCTCGCGGTGTTTTTTCTCGCCACCAAGGGGCTGAACTTCGGCGTGGACTTTACTGGCGGAACGGTGATCGAGGTGCATTACGCGCAGCCGGCCGACATTGCCAAGGTGCGGGAACACTTGGCCGAAACCGGGTTGCCGGATGCGCTGGTGCAGAACTTCGGCTCCAGCCAGGACGTACTGATCCAGGTGCCGCTGAAGCAGAACATTGCCGGCGCGAAACTCTCCGAGCAGGTGATGGAGTCGTTGCGTGCGCAGGACGCCACCGTCGAAAAGCGCCGCGTCGAATTCGTCGGGCCGCAGGTCGGCAAGGATTTGATCGAGAACGGCGCGATGGCGCTGTTGCTGGTGTCCCTGGGTATCGTCGGCTATCTGTGGTTGCGCTTCGAATGGAAGTTCGGCCTCGCGGCGATCATCGCCAACCTGCACGACGTGGTGATCATCCTCGGCTTCTTCGCGTTCTTTCAGTGGGAGTTTTCGCTGTCGGTGCTGGCTGCGGTGCTCGCGGTGCTGGGCTATTCGGTGAACGAATCGGTGGTGGTGTTCGACCGTATCCGCGAAAACTTCCGTTCCATGCGCAAGGCGGAAGTGGCCGAGATCATCGACAACGCGATCACCCGCACGATGTCGCGCACCATCATCACGCACGGCTCGACGCAGATGATGGTCGGCGCGATGCTGCTGATGGGCGGCGAGACGCTGCATTATTTCGCGATGGCGCTGACTATCGGAATCATGTTCAGTATCTACTCGTCGGTGCTGGTCGCCAGCCCGCTGCTGATGATGTTCGGCGTGTCGCGCGAGGACTTCATCAAGCCGGAGCCGACCGAAGCGGAAGAAGTGCTGCCGTAGCGCTCTTGCCGGGTTACGGCCTGCGGCCTAACCCGACCTACAACTGGATTTGATGTAGGGTGGGCTTTGCCCGACATGGTGGGCAAAGCCCACCCTACGGTTGCTCGTATTGCAGTTTTTTGAGGTGCTCTCTTGGATTTACTCACCGCCTTCATCGACATCGTCCTGCACCTGGACACGCATCTGCTGAATCTCACCGCCGAGTACGGCGTGTGGGTGTATGCGATTTTGTTCCTGATTATCTTCTGCGAGACCGGGCTGGTGGTCATGCCGTTCCTGCCGGGCGATTCGCTGCTGTTCGTCGCTGGGGCGCTGTGCGGTATGGGCGCGCTGCAACTGGAATGGCTGATTCCGCTGCTGATTCTGGCGGCGTTTTCCGGCGACAATACCAACTACTGGATAGGCCGGCTGGTCGGCATGAAGCTGCTGAAGCGCACCAACGGACTGATCAAGCGCGAGCACATCGACAGGACGCACGCCTTCTACGAGAAGCATGGGGGCAAGACCATCATCCTTGCGCGCTTCCTGCCCATCGTGCGCACCTTCGCGCCGTTCGTCGCCGGCATCGGCCTGATGCACTACCGCTTGTTCGTGCTGTCCAGCGCGCTGGGCAGCGTCGCCTGGATCGGCGGCCTTTCCGTGGCGGGCTATCTGTTCGGCAACATCCCGTGGGTGAAAAGCAATCTCACGCTGATTATTCTCGGCATCATCGTCGTTTCGTTCTTGCCGGCGCTGGGCGAATTTATCCGCCATCGCCGCCGCTGATGCAGTACAGTTAACCGCCTCTTGGCGGGCCTTGGATTCGGAGGGAAGCGAATGAAGATGAACGTGCTGGTGGTGGACGACACACAGATCAACGTCATGCTGCTGTCCCACCTGATCGAGAAGCTGGACGACTGCGAGCCTGCCGGCTATACCGATCCCGCCGAAGCGCTGGCGTGGTGTGCCGCGAATCTCCCCGATCTGGTGCTGCTCGATTACATGATGCCGGAAATCGACGGCATCGAATTCCTGCGCCGCTTCCGCAAGATTCCGGGACGTGCCGATATTCCCGTGCTGATGGTGACCGCGAACGACCAGATCGAGGTGCGCCACAAGGCGCTGGAGGCCGGTGCGAACGACTTCCTGACCAAGCCCATCGACACCATCGAATTCACCGCGCGGATGCGCAACATGCTGGCTTTACGCGCCAGTCAGCGCCGGCTGGAGCAGCAGAACCTGATCCTCGGCGACGAGAAGGAGTTGCTGGAAGATATCGTCACGCGGATGCGCGCCGCCAGCCCGTTCGACACGCATGGGGTGCGCTGCATCCAGAGGCCGCTGGAGCGCACGGCGGGCGATGTGGTGCTGTCGGCGCGGCGTCCCGACGGCGCGCATCATGTGCTGGTCGGCGACTTTTCCGGCCACGGCCTGACGGCGGCGTTCGGCGCGCCACTGGTGTCCTGGATTTTCTACCACCTTACCGCCGGGGGATACGATCTCGCCCATATCTTCGCGGAACTGAACCGCACGCTGTCGCGCCAGTTGCCGACGCAGATATACATGGCCGTCGGCGCGCTGGAGCTGTCGCCTGACCGCAAACATGCGCGGCTGTGGAATTGCGGTTTGCCGCCGTTGCTGTGCACGAGCGGCACCGGGGAGCCACTGCGGGTGAAATCGAACGGCCTGCCGCTGGGCATCGTCGAGTCGGCAGACGACTACGCGCCGCATGCCGAATTCGATCTCGCGCCGGATGCGTGCATCTACCAGTACACCGATGGATGCAGCGAGGCCGAGTCGCCGGGCGGTGAGCAGTTCGGGCAGTCGCGTCTGGAAGCACTGCTGGCGCGCATCCGGCGCGAGCAACTGCCGCTGGAGACGGCTTGGGCGGAACTGGATGCGCATTGCGCCGGGCGCGGGTTGTCGGACGATGCGGTGTTGGTGGAAATTTCCGCTTGATTCGTTCGGGGGGCGCTTATTGGTCCCGTAAATTCAGCTTCACGCCGGAAGGCAGATTGATCGAAAACAGTTTGTCGACGTTGGCGATTTTCAGGACATTCGCAACCGGCCCCGGAATACTGATCAGCGACATCGACTTGTTCGCGTTTTTGGCGCTTTCGTTCAACAGCACCAGCATACCCAGCGCAGCGCTGTCCAGATAATCCACCTGGCTGACATCGACCTCTATGTGCCGCACCGCATGCTTATCGAGCAACGGCGCATAGGCGCGTTTGAAGTGCTGGTACAGGCTGGAGTCGAAACGCTCTGAAACCGTTATCCGGGCCTTGTCGTCTTGAAGCTGGGTGTGGATGCTCATATGGGTCTCCTGAAGATTGAAGGGCATTTCGTTCTGGCGATGCATTCTGGCAAATGCGGCGGACAAACGCCAGCACCCGGGCGCACCGCACCGGTTTACTTCTCCCGTGCGATTCGGTAGGGTTGCCGGCTGGGGCGAAACCCGGCGGACGCCGGTGGGTTATACATGATGATGGCAACGGATGACAGAATGAAGACGAACTTCCGGAAGAACTGGAAACACCTGCTGGGCTGGTTGCTGGCCGCCTTGCTGTTGCTGCTGATGTCCGTCGAATCGCGTCCGATGCTGCTGTTCGCCGTGGCGCTGGCGATGATGTCCTATGCGACCTTCGCCTTCTACCGCATGCGGATGCTCCGGGAGCAGGCGCAGCAGGCCTTGAACGAGTTGAAGAACCAAAAGATCGCGATGGACGAACACGCGATCGTCAGCATCACCGATGTGCGGGGCAACATCATCTACGTCAACCGCCGTTTTATCGAGACCAGCCAGTACGGCGAAGCGGAACTGCTGGGACAGAATCACCGCATCGTCAATTCCGCTTACCACCCGCAGGAATTCTTCCGCGAGATGTGGCAGACCATCGCCGGCGGCAAGGTGTGGCATGGCGAGATTTGCAACCGCGCCAAGGACGGCAGCCACTATTGGGTGGCTTCGACCATCGTGCCCTTCCTCGACGAGCGCGGCAAACCCTACCAGTACGTCTCGGTGCGCACCGACATCAGCGAGCGCAAGCGGGCCGAGGAAGACCTGGAGCTGTATAAGCTGATGATAGAGAAAAGCGGCGACCCGTTTTTCCTGATCGACGATGACGACAACTGCCACATGATCTACGTCAACGAAGCGGCGGTGCGGCATTTTGGCGCGCCGCGCGAGGAGATATTGACCTGGCGCATCCCGGACTGGGATCCGAATTTCAGCTACGAAATGTTGCCGCAGCATGTCGAGAAGATGCGCAAAGTGAAGAATCAGTTCATCGAGACCACGCACCGCGTCAAGGACGGGCAGGTGGTGCCGGTGGAGATATCGCTGAATATCGTGAAGTACAAGGACACGACCTGCCATTTCGGCTATTTCAAGGATATTTCCGGGCGCAAGCGCGCCGAGCGCGAATTGATCGCCGCCAAGGAGACAGCCGAGGCTGCCAGCCGCGCCAAGGGCGAATTCCTCGCGGTGATGAGCCACGAGATACGCACGCCGATGAACGGCATCTTGGGTATGACCGAACTGGCGCTGGACACCGAACTGAGCGACGCGCAGCGCGAATATCTCGGGCTGGTGAAATCGTCCGCCGACGCGCTGCTGGTCATCATCAACGACATTCTCGACTTCTCCAAGATCGGGGCCGGCAAGATGGAGTTGGAACAATCGCCGTTCGATCTGCGCGAACTGTTCAAATCCACCGCAAAGATACTCGCGGTGCGCGCCGCGCAGAAAGACGTAGCGGTGGTCTGCCATATAACCGACGACGTGCCGCAAGTATTGGTCGGCGATCCCGGCCGATTGCGCCAAGTGCTGACCAACCTGCTGGGCAACGCGATCAAGTTCAGCCATCGCGGCGAGGTGTCGTTACGCGTCAAAGTGCTCGATCGTGCCGGCGACAACGTGCGGCTGCGCATCGAAGTGGCCGACCAGGGTATAGGCATTCCGGCGGACAAGCTGGATTATATTTTCGAGGCGTTCAGCCAAGCGGACACCTCGACCACGCGCCAGTACGGCGGCACCGGGCTGGGGCTGGCGATCTCCAGCCAACTGGTCGCGGCGATGGGCGGCAGGCTGGCGGTAGAGAGCGAGCCCGGACTCGGCAGCGTGTTCGGTTTCGAGGTCGAGTTTCCGGTCGGCGATGCGACGTTCGTCGAGTCTGCGGCCGGCAAGCCGATGCCAGCCGTGCAGGAAATGGCAGTGCGGTTGAACGTATTGCTGGTGGAAGACAACGCCGTCAACCGCAAGGTCGCGCTCACGTTGCTGGATCGCTGGGGCCATCGCGTCACGGTCGCGCACAACGGCCGCGAGGCGGTCGAGTTGGGCGGGGCGCAGAACTTCGACGTGATTCTGATGGATATGCTGATGCCGGAAATGGACGGGCTGGAGGCAACGCGGCGGATACGCGAGCGGGGTGATGCTGTCCCCATCGTCGCAATGACCGCGAACGCGACGGAAGAAGACAGGCAACGCTGTCTGGATGCCGGCATGAACGATTTCGTCTCCAAGCCCATGGTCGCCGACGATCTGCGTGCGGCGTTGCAGTCGATAGCGCCGCGTTCTTTCGGCATCGTGCAGGCGGTTGAAGCCGAAACTTTCGATTACGCGGCTGCCATCCGTAATGCCGATCCGGATGTGGTCGAGAGCATAGGCCATGCCTTCATCGAGAGTTGCGAGTCCCAGCTTGCCGATATCGCGGCGGCGATAGCGGGGCAGGACGGAGTCGTGTTGCTGCGCAGCGCGCATACGTTGCGCGGGCTGGCCGGCTATTTCAATGCGGCACCGGTAGTGGCACTGGCGCGTCGTTTGGAGGGTATTGCCGAGCAGGGCGACTGGGGGGCGGCCGTGGATGTGGAAGCGGCTCTGCGACGGGAGGTGCTGGCGTTGAACGATGCGTTGGCGCTGTATCTGGCGGGGCAGGGCGGGTAAATTTCCGCCGGTTGAAAAATTCGTTCGTGTTGATAACCAGCGACTTGGCTGGCGTTTTTTGAGCGGCGTCTGGAACTCCAGCAAAAGGGATTGGTTGCAGCCGCTGGCAAGGTTCTGGATGCAGTCGATTTCTTCGGTTTTTCCACCTATGGCGAGCAATTCAACGGCGTGCATGTTAACCAGACGCTGACGGGAATTGCGCTGGGGGAGTGATGAACGGCTGGGCCGCCTGTCGGGCAGCGGGGCGGGGATGTCTCAATAGCGTTTAAGTGCAGCCCGGATTCGCTCAATGGTGTGTTCTGTTCGGGCGTTTCTTGATATTTCCAACCCGAGATCTTCTGCAATTCTGCCTATCCTGCCTGGATCAAGAGGGATGCCACCTGCGTCGATGGCTGAGATCAATTGCTGGGCGCGTCGAATTTCAGGCGGCATATTGTCCCGTGGTTTGAGCCAGTTCAACAGACGGGAGATGAATGCGTTCATGCTGTGCGAGTCAAGGCGGCCTCTAGGCGGCTTCACTAATTCGGGATTCGTCGTGGATTGTACAGAAGTTGAGCATATCGCCAAGGGCCTCTTCGGCTTCGCTGATGGATTGGAAAACGCCAAGCAATTTCGCTTCGTCGTCGTAGAGTGCGCGAAGTGACTGCGGGTCGATGGTGAGAAATACTTTAAGCATGGTTTCTATATTCCACGAAGAGGGTTATCAAATCAATACGGTCTAATTTACGATAAGTTAAGGCGAACAGCTTATCGCTTTCAGGCCCTTTTCTAAAAAAATCCCTTGGCGCCTCTTCAGCTAACCGGATGGTACAACGGACTTTTTTCTTTCCGAAACTTTCGGCTGCAAGGAGCAATGTCGATCTGCGAGCTTTTTGAATGCCGATTTTTTAATTGGAAAAAGTAAAAAGCCACTTTCTTTCGAAAGTGGCTTAAATACTGGCTCCGACCTGAACCCGCAAAATCGTTCTCAGGCAGCATAATACAAGACTGTTTATAGCTTCGCAAATTAGAATACCCCCGGAAATACCCCCGCAGGTTCTGAGCGTACTTTCAAAGCGCCGACCATCGCTACCTATGGAATTTCACAGGTATGTACACCCACGCAAAACGTATCAAAAGCGTTGAAATTATTGGATTTGCGCATCAAATAATGCTTTGCAATCAATTTGTTGTAATGTTTTGGCAAAGATGGTTAAATGTGCGAATAATGTCGCCGCAGAGTCGCCTTCTGCGGAACTCGAAAGAGTCACGGTAGAATCCACGTCGTCTGATGTTCGGACCATGGCGCGTGGTTTGATTGGGCTGGTCCTTAACCCTGCCATCCGCTTACGCGGATGGCAGTTCCGTTAAGGAGCGCGACATGACTCAATTGCTTGATCTACGGGGCACCTGCGCCGTCACTACACTTTCCAAGTCCATCATTTACGAGCTCATCCGAGCCGGAAAATTTCCAAAACCAATCCGCATTCCGCACACCCGCCGCGTAGCGTGGCGCGTTGCTGACGTTGATGCTGCGATTGCAGCATGGGCTGAACAATCTAAATAAAACATTTCCACTTTGCCGAAAGGGGACATTACAACTTTGCTCTTACAGCCGGTAGTTCTACGAGTGTTAATTTTTGTGAAATTCATTTACTCTTAAAGAAGGAGGGATAAGAAGAAATATTGTTTTATATGCAAATTTCTTATCAAGTGGTGAAAATAAAATAAAGCATCATCTCTTAATTAGTTTTAAGGGAGATCAATAGGTTAATGAGAATTACTACCATATTCGTAGTTGCGGATGAGCCTGATGTTCACAATTTATTGAGCGATTTGTTCGATAGAGAAAATCTGCATAACGAGATATTCACTACTGTTGAATCATTTCTGGAGCGAATAAGCACAGAGATGTCTGGTTGCCTGTTGTTGGATATCTCTTTGCCGGGAATGGGGATGGAGGGATTGAATAATTTACTCGTCCAGCTAGGGAATAAACTCCCTATCATCACTGTAGGTCACTCGAACGATTGGCGTAGCGCCATTGAGGGGCTTAAGAAAGGGGCTTTGGATTTTCTGGAAAAACCGTTTGCCGGCGAAGAGGTATTGGAGGCCGTCAAGCATGCGCTCCAACTAAATATCGATAAACGATGTTACCTCCGGCAGCGCATGGAAGCCCAGCAACGTTTTGGGAAGCTCACCAAACGTGAGAGTGAAGTCTTGGGCTGCATGCTCGAAAGTAAAGCATCTAAGGATATCGCTGATCAGTTGGCAATGAGCATCCGTACTGTAGAGTTCCATCGCTCTAACATAATGAAAAAAATGGAAGCTGATTCTCCGATTGATTTGGGGCGCATGGATGCGATGGCTTTCGGTTGTTATTGTGTGCGAAATCTCTGAAATGTTCGGTTATCTGAACCTGTTTTTGGGCATCGATCAGGTGCAAGCTTGAAGAGACTGAGCGCCCGTATGGCGCCATATTCTTTATTGTGGTTAGCTTGGCTGTTGCTTACTGTTTCGTTAGTTGTTTCATTTTGGATTTGGCATCTCGCGTGGGAGGATGAGCGGCGATTCGAGGAATCAAAATTCAATGCCGATATTCACGACATTGAAGTGCATATTCGGCAACGTATGCGGGCATATGAACAGATGTTGCATGGCTTTGCAGGATTGTATGCCGCGTCGCACAACGTGGCGCGTGAAGAGTGGCGTGCTTATGCCAGCCGTCTCGATATCGAAAAGTTCTATCCGGGCATTCAGGGGGTCGGTTTTTCTTCGCGCCTGTCGCCGGGCGAGAGGGATCGCCACATATGGCAGACCCGCCAGGAAGGTTATTCCAACTACACCATTTTTCCAAAAGGTATTCGCGACGAGTACACCGCCATAATTTACATGGAGCCCTGTTCCGGGCGCAATCTGCAGGCATTGGGCTTTGACATGTTTTCCGATCCGGTACGCCGTGCCGCCATGGAGCAGACACGGGACACGGGCGTAGCTACCATTTCAGGCAAGGTGACGTTGTTGCATAAGCCGAGCGAGGCCCCTTGGAGCGGTTTTCTGCTGTATTACCCAATTTACCGTAATGGCTGGCCGATAACCAATGTGGCTCAGCGCCGCGCTGCGCTACAGGGTTATGTATTCAGTCCATTCAGCATGAATGCGTTATTGACCGGGATACTTGACCGAGAATATCCCGGCTTGGATATCGAGATATACGATGGCACTGAAGTTTCACCTGCAGCCTTGATGTACGACAGCGAACAGAAACACTATAGGACACCGCATCTTTCCTCCAAATCGATGCTGGATATTGCCGGACATCAATGGCTGTTGAAGATCGATGCGCGTCCGTATTCCGCAGGCGGGATCGCACTATATCACCCCACGATCATTCTGGGGTGCGGGGTGGGAATCAGCTTGCTGCTGTTTGCCCTTTTTCGCAGCATGGCGATTAGCCGCACTCGTGCGTTTGCGCTTGCCGACCGGCTGTCAGATGACTACCGGGAAATCGCGGCGCATTACCGCAAACTGTTTGACGAAGGGAGCGATGCCATCGCGCTTGCCGATGCCGAGACCGGCGAACTTATCGATGTCAACCATGCGATGGAGTTGTTGAGCGGATGGGGTAAGGCGGAGATCGTCGGGAAACCCCAGAAGATGCTCCATCCCCCCGAACTCGAGTCGACTTCCATGACTGCCGGTTTCGTGCGGTGCCGTTCCGATATGGGCGGCCAACAGTTTGAAACGCATCTCGTCACCAAGGAGGGGGTGTTCCGGAATGTGGAAATCAGAGCGTCACATCTAAATTTGAATGGACGTAGAGTATTGATCGGTTTTTTCCGTGACATTACCGTGCGCAAGGAATACGAACAACACTTGTTCACGGCGAATGAACTGCTGGAGCGAATCTTCGCCAATATTCGCACATTGATTGCGTATATGGACGCCAATTTCAATTTCATTCGCGTCAATCATGCTTATGCTGCTGCAGACAGGCTCAGCCCCGATTATTTCTTGGGAAAAAACCATTTCGATTTATATCCAAATCATGAAAACGAACAGATATTTCGCGAAGTGGTTTCAAGCGGTCAGCCTTATGTCGTATTTGCCAAACCCTTCGTATATGAGCATAACCATGAGCGCGGGGTGTCTTACTGGGATTGGTCCGTGCAACCCGTCAAGGACGAGCAGGGGCAGGTCATCGGAGTGGTGTTGAGTCTGTTGGACAGGACCGAGGAAAAGCGTATCGAGGAAATGCTGCGGCTTTATGGGCGGGTGATCGATGCGAGCGACAATTCTATTGTGATAGTCGATGCCGCACGGTCGGATATTCCCGTTATTTATGTCAATCCTGCTTTTACCAGCATAACCGGCTATACCCCGGATGAGATATTGGGATGCAATCTCGATTTCTTGCTCGGGGTCGACCGGGAGCAACCTGAATTCGAGAGTGTCAGGAATGCTGTGCGGGAAAAATGTGATGGTCATGCCGTGTTGCGAAACTACAAGAAAGACGGCAGATTGTTCTGGAGTGAATGGTACATCTCGCCGGTATGGAGCGAAGAGGAAGTAACGCATTTCATCGTGATGGCGCGGGACATTACCTTGCGCATCCGGTCCGAACAAGAGCTGGAAGAGTCGCGTATCCAATTGCGTGCTTTGACGGCTCACCGTGAGCAGGCGAGAGAAGAGGAGCGCAAGCATATTGCGCGTGAAATTCATGATGAGCTTGGGCAAATCCTGACTGGCTTGCAAATGGACATATCAGTTGTTGTTCACAAGTTTGGGGCAAGCTCTCCGCCATTGCACGAGCACTTGCAGGGCACGATGATATTAGCCAAACAGGCACTGGGGGTGGCTCGCAACGTTGCCTCTGCGCTACGACCTGCGGCACTGGATTGTGGCATCGTTGCAGCGCTGGAGTGGCTGGTTGAGCGCTTCGGTTTGAGTTCGGGGATTTCTTGCGAGTTGTCTATCGGAGACAGGGAAATTCAGCTTGACGAAAATCAGGCGCTTATCCTGTTTCGCATTGTTCAGGAATCGCTCACCAATGTCGTCAGGCATGCGCAGGCGAGCAGCATATTAATTTCCTTGCGCAGGGATGCTCATGACTATGTTTTGACAGTTTGCGATAATGGAATAGGATTCGATAAAAGCCAAGTTAAAGTAGATTCGTTCGGGTTGCTCGGAGTTCGGGAACGCGTACTCCTGTTGTCCGGAAAAATATTCATCAATAGCAGTCCGGGTGTTGGGACGGAGATCGTCGTGTGTATACCTGCAGGTCTGAATACTAACCAGAGAAATAAATGATTAGAGTATTGATTGCCGATGACCATGCCATCGTAAGAGGCGGGTTGAAACAAATATTTTCAATAATGGAAGATGTCACGGTAGCTGGCGAGGCAACCAACGGTACAGAAGTGCTGGACGCCCTGCATCATGGACAGTTCGATTTGATCATGCTCGACCTGACCATGCCTGGTATCTGTGGTGTCGATCTTATCAAACGCATCCGCGGACAAAACGCAAAACAGCCGATTTTGGTATTCAGCATGCATAACGAACTCCAGGTCGCCAAGCGCGTGCTTCAGGCTGGGGCCTCTGGATTTGTCACCAAGGGCAGTATGCAGGGAGACTTGATGACTGCCGTGCGCAAGGTGGCGTCGGGTGGACGTTACCTCGATCAAGTCATAGCCGAGCAGATGATGTTTGAAAATAAATCATCGGTGGATATCTTGCCGCACGAATCTTTGTCCGAACGCGAACTGCGAGTCATGCTGATGATTGCCAAAGGGTGGAATATTAAAAGAATAGCGGCCGAACTTTTCATTAGCGGCAAAACTGTCAGCACTCACAAGGCTCGCTTGATGCAAAAGATGAATATCCAGAGTAATGCTGAACTGGTTCGCTATGCTGCCGATCATGGGTTGATCGAATAGCGAGCAGTCAAGGCGGGGGAGGGGGAGTATCTACTGCAGCAAATCTCATCAAGCTCTCGCAAACCGATTTGACAGGTTTCCCAATCTGCGACCATCTCCCTCGTTTCTCATAATGGGGTGTCCCATCTATTAAGGTTTCCATAATTTCCGACAAGTTTGCCGCGTCGTCATTGCGAGCGAAGCGTGGCAATCCAGATACCGTCGAACATCATGCTGCCGCATGGATCGCCACGTCGCGTCGCTCCTCGCGATGACGGTTTCCCCGGAGGTTAGATGTGTAATGAATTATGGGAAGGTCAATAGTTGGGGGGTGTCACATTACCCTTGGTGCTTAGATGCCGCTTAAGATAGCGGAAAGCTATTTCCTCATAAGCTTTATCGCCTTGGCCGGGTAGCAACAAAGCAATTCAGACAAGTTAAATCCCTTCGGATTTCATCCTGTTTTATTCGCACGTCATTTTATTCGCTGATCCCCGGATGTCGCCGATTCGGAGTGCCAACATTATGCGATCACTACTTGTCTAGTGGCATGCGCACAATCCCTCGTGGGAATTATCCTACCCCGCTCTTCGCGTCCTACAAAAAATAAAAGATTCACTGACTGTTGGCTCCATCCAATCTGGCGATCATTCATCTACTCGAAAAACAGGTGGATATATGGAACTGACAATGGGCAATGTCGTGATGATTGGACCGACTAAAGGAAATAGCTTGTCGGCATCCGGCTGGTTATCGTTACCGACTTATCTGTTGGGCATTGCCGGTGCGGTTGCCGTGATTGCTGTCGGCGGATTTGAGGCCGTTGCGATTGTTTCGGCTGTTTCGCTGGCGGCGATGTCACTGATCGTCGCTCCATGGATTGCAATAAAACATCGGGCTGAACTCCGGTCGGCAGTCCAGCTAGAGCATGACAGGTTATCCGCCAATCTATGCGCTAAAAGAAAAAGTTGCATCGACGGCTTGGACGACTTGTGTGTCGAAGTGCTTCCGGTTTGGTCCAGGCAAATCGACATGGCGCGCACGCATACGGAGGAGTCTGTGATCGCGCTGGCGGGCCGTTTTGCCGACCTTTCCCAAGGTCTGGAAAAGGCCATCAAGCTATCACTCGGCAATGATGATAGCGACGAGCAGGGACTGGTCGAACTGCTTCGAGCTTGTCAGGTTGACCTCGACACCGTCTTTTGTTCCATGCAGTCGGCGTTAAACGGAAAGCAGGCGCTTTTGCACGAAGTCCAGGAACTCTCCCGACTAACCGGCTCGCTCAAGGACATGGCCATCGACGTCGGCGCGATTGCCGGACAAACCAATCTGCTCGCATTGAATGCGGCAATCGAGGCGGCGCGAGCGGGCGAGGCCGGGCGCGGATTTGCCGTGGTCGCCGACGAAGTGCGCAATCTATCTACGCTCTCTGCAAACAGTGGCAAGGAAATCACCAGGGTTGTCGAGGTCGTCAACAAAGCCATTGCCGCAACGCTACAGGCATCGGATGAATACGCGCAGCAGGATGCGATTATGGTCAGCAACTCAGAGAAAATCATCGAACAGGTGTTGAGCCGGTTCGAGCGCGCCGCAAAAGGGCTGGATTCATCCGCCGAAGTGCTGCGTCGCGAGAGCCAACTTATCGGTTCGGAAATCAATGATGTACTGGTCTCCTTGCAATTCCAGGATCGGGTCAGTCAGGTGTTGTCGATGGTGCGCAACGACCTGGGAAAACTGGAAAAACATCTCGCGATGCATAAACAGGATATTGCAAACGGCAAGCAGGTCGGGTTGAGCGATGCCCATTCATGGCTTAAAGAGCTCTCGCATACCTACACCATGCCGCAACAACACGCCGCTCATGCTGGCAGACGCCAACAAGCGGCAACAGCCCAGTCGAACGAAATCACATTTTTTTAGGAGAGCAACATGGGCAAACCAATTCTGGTAGTGGACGATTCGGCATCGCTGCGACAGGTGGTGGGCATCGCGCTGAAGGGTGCGGGCTACGACGTGATCGAGGCATGCGACGGTAAGGATGCGCTGAGCAAGCTAAACGGCCAGAAGATCCATCTCATCATCAGTGACGTGAACATGCCGAACATGGACGGCATCACTTTCGTTGCCGAAGCGAAAAAGAAACCCGAATACAAATTCACGCCCGTCATCATGCTGACTACCGAGGCGGGCGAAAACAAGAAGCAGGCGGGGCAGGCGGCCGGCGCAAAGGCATGGGTGGTCAAACCGTTCCAGCCTGCGCAAATGCTCGCGGCCGTATCCAAGCTGGTTCTTCCATAACCGTTGCCAGAAGGAAAGGAGAGCGTCATGTCTCGCAAGAATAATACAGCAGAAAAGAATGTGCAGATCTCGGTCGAAGGGGAAATGACGATTTACCGCGCCGCCGAACTGAAGGCTTCCATGCTGCCTGAAATTGAACGAGCCCAGAAGATCGAGATCGACCTGTCGCATGTCACGGAAATCGATTCGGCGGGACTGCAACTCATGGTCGCTGCCAAGCTGGAGGCGATTCAACGCGGCAAGGCGCTGCACTTTACCGGGCACAGCAAGCCGGTGATGGACATGCTGGACTTGTTCGATCTGGGTGCTTTTTTCGGCGATCAGATCGTGATTTCTTCTCACGTTTCTTAAAAAGGACACGTCATGAATCTGGACGAAGCACTGAAGACCTTCATCATCGAAAGCCGGGAATTGCTGGAGCAGATGGAAAATGCGCTGCTGAGCATCGAGCAGGAACCTGACGATGCGGAAATCATCAATGCGATTTTTCGCGCCGCCCACACCATCAAGGGTTCGGCCGGCCTGTTCGGGCTGGACCATGTCGTGGCCTTCACCCATGTGGCGGAAAGCGTGCTGGATCGTGTGCGCAGTGGAGAGCTGCAGATCGACTCCGAACTGGTGGCTTTGCTGCTGGAGTCGCGCGACCATATCGGAGGGCTGATCGAACATGTTGCGGCAGGCGAAACCCCGGGTGATGAAGCCGAACAACGAGGCGGTACATTGATTGCGCGGCTTAATGCTTACCTTGGTTTCAATCTCGAAGCTAAACCAGCCGGCATGCCCGTGGAGCACGAGCACAAGTTCGAGAAGGAAAGCAGCGACTCGGTCGCCACCGACAATTGGCACATCTCGCTGCGTTTCGGCCCGGATGTGCTGCGCAACGGCATGGACCCGCTGTCATTTATCCGTTATCTGGAAACCCTGGGCGAGATCGTCAATGTCGTCACGCTGACCGACGCTGTCCCGACGCTGACAGCAATCGATCCAGAGTCCTGTTATCTCGGTTTCGAGATCAGTTTCCGGAGCGATGCCGACAAGGCGACCATCGAGGGGGTATTCGACTTTGTGCGCGAGTACAGCCAGATTCGCATCATGCCTCCGCACAGCAAGGCATCCGAGTATGTGATCTTGATACGAGACCTTCCTGAAAAGGAGATGCGTCTCGGTGAAATTCTGGTCAAGTGCGGCACGCTGACCCAAGCCGAACTGGATGCCGTCCTGAGGGCTCAGGCGCAAAGCGAGGAACATCCTCCTCGTCCGATAGGCGAAATGCTGCTCGAGAAGCAAATCGTTCAAGCCACGGTGGTGGAAGCCGCGCTGGACAAGCAGAAGCAGGTTAAGGACAGCAAGACGGCCGAAAGTAGCCTGATCCGTGTCGATGCGGAAAAGCTGGATCAGCTCATCAACCTGATCGGCGAGCTGACCATTGCAGGCGCGGGCGCCAGCCTTGCAGCCCAGCGTTCCGGCATATCCGAACTGCAGGAAGCGACTGCCATCATGTCGCGCATGGTCGAAGAAGTGCGCGATTCTGCGCTTACCCTGCGCATGGTGCAGATCGGCGGTACCTTCAGCCGCTTCCAGCGCGTGGTGCGCGACGTCAGCAAGGAGCTGGGCAAGGACATCGAGCTGGTCATCAGCGGTGCGGAAACCGAACTGGACAAGACCGTGGTGGAGAAAATTGGCGACCCGCTCACCCACCTGGTTCGCAACTCCATGGATCACGGCATCGAATCTGCCGAGGTGCGGCTGGCGAAAGGCAAGCCTGCCAAGGGCATGCTGCGGCTCAACGCCTACCACGATTCCGGCAGCATCGTGATCGAGGTGTCGGACGACGGCGGCGGTCTCAACAAGGAAAAAATACTCGCTAAAGCCATCGAGCGAGGCCTGATGCAGCCCGATGCCAATCTCAGCGACAAGGAAATATTCAATCTCATCTTCGAGGCCGGACTGTCTACCGTCGAACAGGTCAGCAACCTGTCCGGTCGCGGCGTCGGCATGGATGTAGTCAAGCGCAACATCATGGCGCTGCGCGGCACGGTGGATCTGGACAGCGAGGCAGGGCGGGGCACCACGGTGAGCATCCGCCTGCCGCTGACGCTGGCCATCATCGACGGTTTCCTGGTCGGTGTCGGCAAATCCTCGTTTGTCATTCCGCTCGACCTGGTGGTGGAGTGCATCGAGCTACCTTCGCAAAGCACCGAGGAGGGCGGCAACAATTATCTCAACCTGCGCGGCGAAGTGCTTCCGTTCCTGCATCTGCGCAACCTGTTCGAGGTCGAAGGCAGCGAGGTGCGACGCGAGAATGTCGTGGTGGTGCAATACGGCAACGCCCGAGCCGGGCTGGTGGTGGACACGCTTCAAGGCGAGTTCCAGACCGTGATCAAGCCGTTGGGGCACATTTTTAGCCATGTAAACGGCATCGGCGGCTCCACCATCCTGGGCAGCGGCGAGGTGGCGCTGATTCTGGATGTGCCTCGTCTGGTGCAACAGGTTTCGGGCAAGGTTGAGCGTAGCGTCTTCGAGGCGTAAGCCGAGTGGGCAACGATGAAAACGGCGGGTGCAGGTCGCTGGGAAGTTGCAATTTTCTAGGAGGAAATGATGGGTGCTTTGGTAAAAACGGATAAATCGGTCGAACAGGCCAAACTGGGGGAAATTCAGCAGTTCCTCACCTTCTCGTTGGGCAGCGAGATGTTCGCCGTCGGTACGCTGAGTGTGAAGGAGATCATCGAATACGGGCAGTTGACCGAGGTGCCGATGATGCCGAATTTCATCCGCGGCGTGATCAACCTGCGTGGTGCGGTGGTGTCGGTAATCGACCTCGGCGCACGCTTCGGTCGCGGCGAAACTCATGTCACGCGACGCACCTGCATCGTCATCATCGAGGTGCCGAGCGGCGACGAAAAGCAGGACATCGGCGTAGTGGTCGATGCGGTAAGCGAAGTGCTGGAAATTCCGGCCAGCGATATCGAGCCGCCGCCCGCCTTCGGTGCGAAGATCCGCACCGACTTCATTCACGGCATGGGCAAGGTCGACGGCAAGTTCGTGATCCTGCTCGACGTGGGCAAGGTGCTGTCGGTTGAGGAAATATCCTCACTGGCAACCATCGCTGCGCAGGGCGAGACACAGTAACTGAAAGTTCTGAGTTTTAAGAATTCTTTAAAGAAGAGGAGTGCACAATGTTCAAGAACATGAAAATAGGTATGCGGCTGGGACTGGGATTCGCCCTTGTGCTGATATTGCTGGTGGTCATTTCGGCAGTCTCCTATCTGCGCGTTGGCCAGATCAATACAGAAATCGAGGATCTGGTAAACGACAAGTTTCCCAAGACGGTCATCGCCAATGACATCATCGACGAAATCAACGTGATTGCTCGTGCCTTGAGAAACTCGGCACTGATCAGCAATCCGGATGAGGTGCAGAAGGAGCTCAAGCGGGTCGAGGAAGCGCGTCAGAATATCGTCGAAGGCTTCGACAAGCTGGACAAACTGATCACAACAGAGGACGGAAAAAAAGTGCTCGCAAAAGCAGCGGAGGCGCGCAAGAATTTCGTCGACGATCAAGACAAATTCCTGGAACTGCAGAAGGCAGGCAAGCAAAGCGAAGCTGTCGATCTTATGGTCAACGTTATGCGCAAATCACAAGGCGAATACATTGCTGCCATGGCGGATTTGATCACATTCCAGGCAGACCTGATGAAAGAGACTGGCGACAATGCCGACAAACTGGCCGACCAGACCCAGATGCTCATCCTGATGCTCGGCTTGGCGGCAGTCGTCATCGCAATCGGATTCGCTTGGTGGATTACGCGCAGCATCACCCGTCCGCTGAACGAAGCGGTGGGCGTGGCCAACCTGTTGGCTGCAGGCGACCTGACCGCGAAGATCGAAGTGACCAGCAAGGACGAAACCGGCATGTTGCTAGCCGCGATGCAAACGATGACTGGGAAGTTGTCGCAGGTTATCGGCGAAGTGCGCGGTTCGGCCGATGCTCTGTCTAGCGCTTCTGAAGAAGTCTCGGCGACGGCGCAAGGCATGAGTCAGGCCACCAGCGAGCAAGCGGCGAGCGTGGAAGAGACTTCTGCATCGGTCGAGCAGATGAGCGCCTCGATCAACCAGAATGCCGAGAACGCCAAGGTCACTAACGGCATGGCGGATTCCGCCGCCAAGCAAGCCAGCGAAGGCGGCCAGGCGGTGAAGGAAACCGTCATTGCGATGAAGAGCATCGCCGACAAGATCGGCATCATCGACGACATTGCCTACCAGACCAACCTGCTGGCGCTGAACGCGGCAATCGAAGCGGCGCGAGCAGGGGAACACGGCAAGGGCTTCGCCGTGGTGGCCGCCGAAGTGCGCAAGCTGGCTGAACGCTCGCAGGTCGCCGCGCAGGAAATCGGCGAAGTGGCCAAGAACAGCGTCGGTCTGGCCGAGCGGGCCGGTAAACTGCTGGACGAAATAGTGCCCAGCATCGGCAAGACCTCCGACCTGGTGCAGGAGATCGCCGCCGCCTCGGAAGAGCAGTCCTCCGGCGTGGGCCAGATCAACACCGCGATGAATCAGCTGAACCAGATCACCCAGCAGAACGCATCGAGCAGCGAGGAACTGGCGGCGACGGCGGAAGAGATGAGCGGTCAGGCAGAGAATCTGCAGCAACTGGTGGGATTCTTCAAGGTGGATAGTGTTGCCGGCGTGACGCTTGCACACCATGCCGGCAAGATCAATGTCGCGCATGTCGCAGCCAAGCCTAAGGCCAAGGCGATGACATCCGGCAGCGTGGACGAAAGCCACTTCCAGAAGTTCTGACGGAATAGGTAATAACGGCGGGTCGGGTTGGCCCTGGCCCGGTCTTTCATCGATTGAATGCCCATATCCGTGCAAAGCGAGACATCAGTCACGTCTCACCGGACTGGAGCGTGTGCTTGACGGAGTCCCGGTTTCGGATGGAGAAACCAGTAACAGAATCGCTATTAATTAAAGGGGAATGCCATGTTTGAGAATATGAAAGTTCGTGTTCAACTCGGTTTGGGGTTCGGCATCGCGCTGCTGGTTATGATTGCGATTGCCGCGACGGGAATTTCCGGCATGAAATCCAGCAATGACCAGTTGAGCGATATCGTTAAAGACAACATGCGCAAGATGGAACTGGTCAACACCATGTCAGAATCTGTGCATATCGTTTCCCGGGTATTGCGTTCCGTGGTGCTGCTGGACGATCCGTCCGCCATGAAGCTGGAAGAAGAGAAGCTGAACATGGCGCGCGCGGCATACGACAAGGCTGTGGAAGACTTGGTAAAAATGCCTGCCAGCGAGCGTGGACAAGCCATCCGTGCTCAAATCCGCGAAGCCAGTGATATTGCGCGCCCGATCAATGACAAGATCATTGAACTGGCGCACCAGGAAAAAGATGAAGAAGCAACACAAATGTTGTTGAAGGAAGGCGCCCCGGCCGTCAAACGTTGGCAAGACGCGCTGGACGAGAATACTGCATTCCAGAAAGAAACTAACGAGAAGCAGGCGCAAGAAGCAGAGAATGCTTACAGCCTCTCCTCGACGGTCATGATCGCGCTTTCCATCGCCGGCGCGATTCTCTCCCTTGTCATTGCGATCCTTATCACGCGAAATTTGATGCGCCAGCTTGGCGGCGAGCCTGCGTACGTATCGGAAGTGGTGCGCAAAGTGGCGGACGGCGACTTGACGGTTTCGGTGGAAACACGGGAAGGCGATAGAACCAGCATGCTTTTTGCCGTCAAAGGCATGACCGGGAAACTCTCGCAGATCATCGGAGAAGTGCGCGGTTCAGCCGACGCTTTGTCGAGCGCTTCTGAAGAAGTTTCGGCAACGGCGCAAGGCATGAGTCAGGCCACCAGCGAGCAAGCGGCGAGCGTGGAAGAGACTTCTGCATCGGTCGAGCAGATGAGCGCCTCGATCAACCAGAATGCCGAGAACGCCAAGGTCACCAACAGCATGGCGGATTCTGCCGCCAAGCAAGCCAACGAAGGGGGGCAGTCGGTGAAGGAAACCGTCGTTGCGATGAAGAGCATCGCCGACAAGATCGGCATCATCGACGACATTGCCTACCAGACCAACCTGCTGGCGCTGAACGCGGCTATCGAAGCGGCGCGGGCAGGGGAACACGGCAAGGGCTTCGCCGTGGTGGCCGCCGAAGTGCGCAAGCTGGCGGAACGCTCGCAGGTCGCCGCGCAGGAAATCGGCGAAGTGGCCAAGAACAGCGTTGGCCTGGCCGAGCGGGCCGGCAAGCTGCTGGATGAAATAGTGCCCAGCATCGGCAAGACCTCCGACCTGGTGCAGGAGATCGCCGCCGCCTCGGAAGAGCAGTCCTCCGGTGTGGGCCAGATCAACACCGCGATGAACCAGCTGAACCAGATCACCCAGCAGAACGCGTCGAGCAGCGAGGAACTGGCGGCGACCGCGGAAGAGATGAGCGGTCAGGCGGAGAACCTGCAGCAACTGGTGGGATTCTTCAAGGTCGAGAACGCTACCGGAACTACGGCTTCGCATCATGCCGGCAAGGCCCATGTCATAGCGGCAGCCAAGCCGGCGAAGGGAAAAACCAATACATCGGTGTCAGGCAACGTGGACGAAAGTCATTTTCTGCATTTTGCATGAGATGAAATGCCAGTTTGTGTAACGAAGGAGCTACCAATGAACAGGCTGCATCGGTGGCGGAGATCGGCGCCTCGGTCGAGTAGATGGGGGCTTGGCCTCGCAAGCAGCCAAACAGGCTACTGATGGCGGTGAAGCGGCGAAGGAGACAGTCAGCACGATGAAGCATATTGCCGGCAAGATCAGCATTGTAGACGACATCGCTTAGACGACGCTCAACCAAAGTTGAAATGGAGAAAAAATGTTGATCAGCGAATCAAAGCTTCCAGCAAATAAAGGCGGAAGTGAAAATATTCAATCCAGCGAGATCATCATGGGGATGGAACTGGGGCAGGCTGCCGGGGTGCAGCAGACCATTGTCGACAGCTTTCCTTCTGTGATTTACCAAGTGTCGCTACAAGGAGGTCGTCACGAAATTCGTATCAGTCGACAAATTTCTAATTTGGGACTCTCTGCGGATAAGTGGGGAAGCGATGCAGAGCTGCATCACCAGATTTGCTATGAAGAAGACAGACCCATCGTAAAAAATGCACTTGAGCATAGTTACAAGAGCGGGACGACATTTCAATGCGAATATCGTATCAAAACGATTGGTGACACCCTGCATTGGTTCAGTGACAAGGCAATGATCGTTATGGATAGATATGAGTCCCCTTTATTCATGCGTGGCGTGATGACGGATATCACGAGCATGAAGACGTTGGAATCCGAACTCATGCAGTATCGTCATATGTTTGAAAAAACAGTGCGGCAAAGCACCGAACAGCTAAATCGCCGCATCGACATATTGGAAGCCTGTAATTCAAGACTGAGCGAGAGCTTTACCAAAGTGCGGAAAATGTATTGCGATCTGCTTGCCAGCGTTCAAGCGCAAGAGAGCGGCATAGCATGAACCCATTACGGATTTGCCCAGATCGACATGCGTCAATTCCCGGGTAGTCGCCATGTATAAACGGAAATGCAAAACAGATTCTGCTCTTTTCGCAGAGGACTCTGTTGGCAAACACGCCAAGATCGAACTGATCAGGAAGTTTCAGCGTATCGAAGGAAATTTCGATTGCTGCGCTTCTGCATATGTCAGGGTGTGCAATCAATTCGAATGCTTGTGGCGTGAGGACTGTTTAGCCTTGGCTCAAGATTGATTGCGGCATGAGGACAGTTATGAACAGGGTAAATACAGCAAGTGTCTCGTCGCAACCCGGTACTGGCGATTTGCGCAGACGTGCAGAAGCCAGGTTGAGGAAAGAGCTGACGTTAGCCGATGCGTTACCGCAGGATTATGCAGGGCGACAGCTTTATGAACTACGCGTCGAGCAGATTGAAATCGAATTGCTGAGCGAGGAATTCAACAGGCTCAGGCAAAAAATCACGACGAATCACAACAATCGTCAGGTACATGATTCGTTGGGACGCGTTTATTTCTTTCTGGATCGTGATGGCACGATATGCGATGTGGCATCTACCCGTCGCGTCGCTGTGCAAGAAATGAAATGGAGAGGGCTTGCACTGAATGACTGTTTGCCATTGGGTAAGCGTGCGCTGTTTCGCGATTTCTTGCATGAGGTGTTCGAGTCGGATGAGAAAAACTCATGTGAGTTATCGTTCAAACAAGCATGCGGCAGAAAACACCCAGGGTTTAAATTGCCCCTTCATGCCATGATCGAGGCGGTTTCCGACACGCAAAAACGACTTTGCCTGCTTGTGTTGGAGGATATCAGCGCACAGAAGGTCGCCGAGGAACGCGAAAAAGCCAGCAAAGCGGCGTTGGCCATGCTGGATAAAGCCATTGCGGCAAGCCGCAACGAAATTTTCATGTTCGATGCGCAAGGTCATCATTTTACTTTTGCCAATCATCGTGCGCTGGAGAATCTCGGCTACGGGATGAATGAGTTGAAGTCGTTGACGCCAGCCGATATCCAGACTCGGGTCTCCAGAGCCGAATTGAATAATTCGATCGCTCATCTGTTGAGTCACGAAATCAACGCAAGCAAATTCAATGCGGTGCACAAGCGCAAGGATGGCAGTCTGTATCCGGTCGAAATCTATTTGCAACTATTCGAACAGGAAGCGGGGAGCTACTTCATTGCCATCGTGCTCGACATTAGCAGCCAGACGGCCATCGAATCGCAAATGAAGTCCATTATGGAATCGGCCAGGGCCATCATCTGGGCGGCGGATGTCGATCTGAAGTTGATGTTTATGTCAGATCAGGTGCACGACATTCTTGGCTACAGTGCCAGCCAGTTCAGCGGTACTTCGTTGATCGACTTGCTCGATAACGGATTTTTCCATGAATCGGACAGGACCATGCTGTTGGATGGGTTCAGTCAGCTGGTTAAAGGCGGGAGCAGGGTGTCGGATTTGCGTTATCGGGCCAGACATGCCGATGGGACATGGCGTTGGCTCAGCATGAATATGACATCAAGCCGATCGGTGGATGGGCAAGTCAACCAGATGGTTGGCGTAATGCATGACATTCACGCCCAGAAACTGGCTGAAGACGCGTTGCTGCAATTGAATCAGCAACTGGACTCCAGAGTGCGGGAAGAAATCCAGAAAAACAAGGAAAAGGATCTGCTGTTGCAGCGTCAGGCCAGATTGGCTGCGATGGGAGAGATGATCGGCAACATCGCACATCAATGGCGACAACCCATCAATTCCCTGAGCCTGATTCTCGGCGATCTGGAAGATGCTTCGCTCTATGGCGAGTGCGACCTGGCCTACATCCAAACTGCCGTTCGCAAGTCGAGGCAGATCATTCAGAAGATGTCCAGCACCATTGATGATTTCCGTTACTTCTATCGGGCGGATAAACATTTTGGGTTATTCGGTCTCAAGCAGGTGACCGAAGAATGCATCAATCTGGTCGAGGCTTCGATGAAAAGCAGCAACATCAAAATCGATGTCAGATGCGAGCATGACGTGGTTGTCAGCGGATACGCCAATGAATATTCGCAGGCATTGATGAATATTTTGACTAACGCCAGAGATGCCATCGTTGGGAGGAAGATCGCCGCGGGGGTGATTGTCATTGAGATTTCCGAAGACGGCGAGTTCGGTGTGCATACGGTGACCGACAATGGGGGCGGCATTCCTCTGGATGTGTTATCCAAGATATTCGAACCGCATTTCACCACCAAGGAACATGGGGTCGGGATTGGTTTGTATATGTCGCTTGTCAGTATTGAGAAAAACATGAACGGACGCATATCGGCAGAGAACGTGGCGGAAGGCGCCAGGTTCTCGGTGTATTTATACAAAGCCAGGACAGGAGACGAGCATGTTGTCCGCTGATGTATGCGATCAGGCGAACCTGATACGCAGGCTCGCCATTCTCTTCGTCGAAGATGATGCCGATGTCCGGGAAAGTATGGCGAGCTATCTGGGGCGGCGTGTTGCCAGGATACATACGGCAAAAAATGGGGCGACCGGACTGGGTTTGTTCAAGGAATTGCGTCCCGATCTGGTAATTTCGGATATCCGCATGGGGGAAATGGATGGGATAGCCATGTGCCGCGCGATACGGGAGATTGAACCTGATATTCCAGTGATTTTTATCTCAGCCCATAACGAGAGCGAGATACTGCTTTCATCGATCGATCTGGGAATCACGAAGTTCATCGTCAAGCCGGTGGACACGGATGTGCTGATGGACACCATCTCCAGTGTGGCTCAATCCATAGACCGGCGGCATGATTTGGCCAGCAGGTTGCGGCAAATGGACTTGATGCTGAATGAGGCGGATTACGAGAATGAATGCATCAAAAACTATGTTTCCGGCTATCTGGAGGCGAATCATCATGATGGCCTTGCCAATATAAGGCATCTGGGTATCTCGAAACTCGAGGTGAGCGGGGATTTTTACTGTGTGGCAAAACACCGCGATGATCTTTATGTGATGCTGGCCGATGGGGCGGGGCATGGTGTTTCTGCCGTAATACCGGCGCTGCAAATGCCCCGGATTTTTCGGCAACGGGCCGAGCGGGGGTTCTCTTTGCTGACCGTGGCCGCCGAAATAAACCGTTTATTGTACGAACAGCACTTCGTCGGATATTTCGTTGCGACCACCATGTTACGCATCAATCCCGGAGAGCGTTTCATCGAGGTCCTGAATTGCAGTAATCCACCTGCGCTCATATTCGATGCCAAAGGTAGACAACTGCGTGCGTGCCATTCCAGATCTGCCGCATTGGGCATGCTCAGCGACGAACAATTCTCGCCTGAGGTAGAGCGATTCTGCATGGATCGAAGTGTGCGCATCTACCTGTATAGCGATGGGCTGATCGATACGCTGCAAGCCAATATGCCGGATTTTGACGAAACCGAATTGCAATCCATGTTCGGGAATGTCGGTTGTGCCGATGTGTTTGCCGCGGTGGCCGACAAGGTTGGGGAGGCCGCCCGCATTTCAAAAGCGGATGATGTCACGCTGCTGGAAATTTGTTGCGATTGCGATACGCCGTCGGCTCAACAAACCTATATTCAACTTGATCCCGAACTGTCTCTGGATGCCGAATTGCCTGTGCCACTGGATCAGATAACGCTGCTGTATGTCGAAGATGACGATCTGGCACGCGACTATCTGTCGCTTTATTTGAATCGGAGATTGGGGATGGTCTATGTCGCCAGAGATGGTCAGGAGGGATTGGAGCTATTCCGTAAACATAAGCCGCAGATCGTGTTGTCCGATATCAGAATGCCGCAGATGGATGGCCTGGAAATGGCCGAAGAAATCAGACGCATGGACAAGGAGGTGCCTATCATCGTGACCAGCGGATCGGACAATGCAGAGGATGCTGAAAAGATGTTCGAAATGGGAGTTTCCCGATTTCATTTGAAGCCGCTGGATACGGACAAGCTGATCAACAATATACAAACCTGTATCCGGCAAGCCAAAACCCTGAATCGACTTCGTTTGTCGGCATCTGCGTTCCAGGCATCATCCCTTGCGGTCATCACGGTGGATCGAGACAGGCGGATCATCGATGTCAACCCGGCATTTTGTCGTATCACTGGCTATACGCTGGCCGATGTGTACGGACAGAGCCCCACCCTGCTGAGTTATGGGAAATACGATGCCAGCCATTATGTGGCAATGTGGCATGAGCTGGAGGAATCAGGGAGCTGGTCAGGCGAATTGCGATGTCACCACAAGAGCGGCACGGAAGTATCCGAATGGTTGACTGTCAATGCCGTGAAAGGAATGGACGGCGTGCTGACGGGTTATCACTTCATTTTTTCCGATATCTCCGAGCGGAAAATCAACGAAGAGACGGTGCGCCTATTGTCACAGTTCGATAGCCTGACACAGCTGCAGAACCGCACAATGTTCGCCAATAGGGTCAATGATTTGTTGGAGCAAGATAAAACTGGTCGCCAGTCTCTTGCGATGGTTTACATCAATATCGACCGATTTATCGAGATTAATAAGGGGTTCGGTGTGCGAGTGGGCGATGAGGTGCTTTCCGCTGTCGCCCAACGTTTGCGGGCCGGTGTTGGTGTTTCGGATGAAGTGTGCCGTCTGGGCGGAGATGAATTCGCCGTTATGTTGCGGCAAGCCGGCGGGCGCGATATGACAGAACGTGCGGTTGCCGAGTTGGCTCATGTCATCAAACAGCCCATCGAAGTGGATGGCAAGGAAATTTACTTGCAGGTGAGATTCGGTATCAGCTTGTACCCATCGGATGGCGCCAGCTATGAAGAGTTGTTCAAGAGCGCATGCTGTGCAATGAACCAGGCTCAACGCGCCGGCGGGGATACCTATTGCTTCTTCGATAAATCGGTCAGCCAACAAGAGGAACGACAGGTCGCCCTGCAACAAGGGATTAAGAGTGGCCTGCAAAAAGCCGAGTTCTATATGCTTTACCAGCCGAAGTATTCGATTGGCCAGCAGCGTGTAGTGGGGGCGGAGGCACTGGTGCGCTGGCTGCACCCGTCTTATGGGCTTATTTCCCCGGTGGAATTCATCCCTCTCGCCGAGGGCAGCGGCGCTGTGATCGAATTGAGCGAATGGATCATCGATGCCGTTTGCGCCCAACTCGCGAAATGGCGAAGCCTCGGACTGCCGCAAGTGCCGGTATCTATTAACATCTCGCCGCTGCATTTTTGGCGCGGAGACCTGGTAGGTGCTTTGCAGCACGGGCTGCAGAAGTGGGATATCCATCCATCAATGTTGCCGATCGAAGTGACGGAAGGTGTAGTGATGGATACCTCGGCAAGAACTTTGCAGGTATTGGCTGAGTTGAAAGCGCTCGGCTTCCATCTTTCCATCGACGATTTCGGTACGGGGTACTCCAGCCTAAAATACCTCAAGGACCTGCCCATTAGCGAATTGAAGATAGACCGCTCTTTCATCATCGGGATACCCGAAGAAGGACAGCCGGATGACTTATCGAGGACTGCCATACCTCGCGCCATTATCCAACTGGCATCCGAGTTAAATCTGACAGTGGTAGCCGAAGGAGTCGAAACGGAAAATCAGAAGAATTTTCTGTTTAAGAACGGTTGCGATGTGATTCAGGGGTTTACATTCAGCCCCCCCATTCATGCAGATGAGTTCGCTTTGTTGTTGTCATGAGCCCATGACCAAGGGAGGCAAAACTTCGCATTGCTCTTGATTTTTTCTTATCTCGCAAGGAGAGGTGAAATGGAAATCCGCACAAAATCATATCAACAGACCGGAAGTATAAGTATTCACGGCAAGTTTGATTTTCAGCTGCATCGTAAATTCAAACAAACTTATACGGAGATGTTGGATAACCCTGCAATACAAGAGATCGAAGTGGAGATGCAGCATCTCGATTTTCTGGACAGTGCAGCTCTTGGCATGTTGATGCTGCTGCGCGAACGTGCCCATGCGGTCAATAAGTCCATTCTGTTGTCCAATCCGACTGCAAGCGTCTTCAAGCTGCTGGAGGTGGCCAATTTCGACAAAATATTTCCTATGAAACGCGCAACCTATTTTCCAGAAGATATTTCGAACTGGTCGCCCCAGGCTACTTAAGACCTTCCCTTTGTCTTTTGATTGGACGTTCCCAGGGTTTCTGGGGCGGACGGGGCTCGTTCGGCTGTCTCATAAGAATATCGGCAAGAAAGATTTAGATCCCATAACGAATGGGGTGCACATATGGAATATCGTCAATTAATCATTGCGGGGAGCGCGGCAATCGCCAGCACGATAATGGCTGCGGTACCGGTGGCAACCGCAGCATTCCTGCCTTCCTCGTTGCAGCCTTTGTCGTTCGCCATCGATGATTTTGGTACGGGTTATTCTGCACTGAACTATCTGGCGCGCTTCCTGATCGACACACTCAAGATGGTGCAAGGTTATTTTTCGGAAAGCCCATGCCCAAGCATATATTTTAAGACCGTGCCGCAGTCTTTGGGCGCAATTAATCAACAGGGGGAAAGTTAAGTGAATAATCTCGCGCTCAGCGATCATGAGTTTCGCCAGTTTCAAGCAATGATCTACGACATTGCCGGGATCAGCATGTCGTCAGCCAAAAAAACGTTGGTAAGCGGTCGATTGGCAAAGCGAGTCAAGCACCACAGATTGAATAGTTACGGCGACTATTTTCACTTGCTTATAAATAAAGGCGGTGATGGAGAATTGCAGGTGGCCATCGACTTGCTGACCACTAACGAGACCTATTTTTTTCGCGAGCAGAAACACTTTGATTTCATGCGCGACCTCGTGCTGCCAGCGCGCAAGCCGGGTAAACAGTTTCGAGTGTGGAGTGCGGCGAGCTCTTCAGGGGAGGAGCCGTACAGTCTCGCGATGCTGTTAGCGGATGTGCTGGGAGACGCGTCTTGGGAACTGGTTGCCTCTGATATCAGCTTGCGAATGCTGGAAAAAGCGCGAGCCGGTTTGTATCCGATGGAGCGCGCAGAAAATATTCCAAGGCATTATTTGACGCGGTTCTGCTTGAAGGGAGTCGGCTGCCAGGAGGGGATGTTCTTGATAGGCAGGGAGTTGCGCGACAGGGTGAAGTACCGGCAGGTAAACCTGAACGAGACGTTGCCCAAGCTAGGCGAATTCGATGTGATATTTCTGCGTAATGTGATGATTTATTTCGATGCAGAAACCAAGCGGCAGGTGGTGGCGCGCATGTTGCCGTTGTTGGCGCCCGGCGGATATTTGTTCATCGGACATTCAGAAAGTCTGAATGGGGTGACGGATGACTTGACGGTGGTGGTGCCGTCGGTTTATCGAAAGCCATGAAATGCGCAAACCGCCTCATGTCATCGAAATATTTCTTAAGCCGGGCGATCTGTATTTTGGCGAGCGCAATACGAGAATTCGCACGGTGCTGGGTTCATGCGTGTCGATGACATTCTGGCATCCGAAATTGCTGATTGGGGGAATGTGCCACTACATGCTGTCAAGCCGTTCGACTGGATGGCGCGGTGCCAGAACGCAACTGCAGGACGGACACTATGCCGATGAGGCCATCGAGATGATGGGCAAGGAGATCGATGCGGCCGGTGTTTCACACCGTGAATTTCAGGTCAAGTTGTTCGGTGGTGGCAACATGTTTCCGGAATACCGTAAAGCAGTTAGTCACATCGGGCTCAAGAACATTGTTGCCGCGCGCGATCTGGTGGCTCAATACGGTTTCAATTGTGTGGCGGAATGTCTCGGCGGAGATGGGCATCGCAATGTCATCTTCGATGTATGGAGCGGGAATGTGTGGGTCAAGCATGCTGTCATCGCGTACCCGGATGTCGCCCTGCAAGGGGGCGGCAACCAAGTTAATTTATGGAGAATGCGATGCGTAGAATTAGTGTGATGATTGTGGACGACTCTGCCGTGGTGCGCCAGGTGCTGGCCGCCGCACTGGAGAAAGATGCGGAGATCGAGATATTGGGAACGGCATCCGATCCGTTATTTGCTCTGGAGAAGATGCAGCGCGAGTGGCCGGATGTGATCGTGCTGGATGTGGAGATGCCGCGAATGGACGGCATTACGTTTCTGAAGAAGTTGATGGCTGAGCACCCAACGCCGGTGGTGATTTGTTCTACGCTTACCTTGAAGGGGGCGGAAACGACGATGCAGGCCTTGGCTGCCGGGGCGATAAGCATTGTCACCAAACCCAAGATAGGCTTGAAACAGTATTTGCAGGATGCATCGGAGGATCTGGTGCAGGCGGTCAAGGCTGCTGCGCGTGCAAACGTGCGTCGAATGGTGTCTGCACAGAACGCCCCTAAACTGACTGCCGACGCGATCTTGCCACCGCCTGCCCATGCAATGGCACAGACGACCGACGTTGTGGTGGCGATCGGCACTTCAACGGGCGGTACTCAGGCGTTGGAGATTGTGCTGACCAGGCTGCCGCGCGTGTGTCCCGGGATGGTAATAGTTCAGCATATGCCGGAGAAGTTCACCGAGGCCTTTGCCAACCGGCTGAACGGACTGAGCCAGATTGAGGTTCGTGAAGCCAGGAACGGCGACCGCGTCATGCCGGGGCTTGCGTTGATCGCGCCGGGCGGACGTCATATGTTGCTAAAGCGTAGCGGTGCCCAGTATTACGTGGAAGTGACGGAGGGGCCTCTAGTCAATCGACACCGTCCTTCGGTAGATGTACTTTTTCGATCGGTGGCGCGTTGCGCCGGAAAGAATGCGCTGGGCATCATCATGACTGGCATGGGGGACGACGGTGCACGCGGAATAAAGGAGATGCATGATGCCGGGGCGCGCACTATCGGGCAGGATGAAGCAACTTGCGTCGTTTACGGCATGCCGAAAGAGGCAGCAAAGCTCTGTGCGGTAGACCAGGAGTTGCCGCTCGGGCAGCTTGCCGGGCTGATCTGCGCATACGGGGAACGTACATCGCGGGCCTGAAAAGCAACTCGAATTTTCAATGCGCGGGATGAATTTGGCAAGGGCGAAAATGCCGGATTTGCCTAACGCAGCGCAAGTATTCAGCGAAAGCCCCTCACATAAAAAATGGGAATTTCTCCTTGGGTGTAGCTAGTCTTTTCTTTCCTTTCCTTTCCTTTCCTTTCTTGGGGTAGGAATCGCCTCACCCCGTTTGTCATACCCTACAAGAAAATCAAGATTGGCTGATGGCTGATCTTGATTCATTTTGCGATTCTCTCTCAACATCATGATTTATTGATAATTAGATGGCTATATCTGGTTGCATCGGATGTGGACGCATCGAGTAGTTGTTGACGCCCCACAGTTGCTTTCTGGCGTTGACATTTGGATGCCATGTGCCGGGGAGGGCTGCAAGCCAACGAGCCGTCCGTTAGTAATAAGTTGGAAATCAGCATAAGGAGAATCGTTGTGAGTAAGTATGATGTTTTTCCGGAAGTCTTCTGTCTTGAGGATATTCAATGCACTCCGAACGAGGCTGGAGGTTATTGCTACCGTGCCGAGCTCTATCATGACCAGGTCTGTATCACAGTGTCATTCGCTTGTGACGAGCGAGATTATCAGTTCAGGCCAGGATGCTTTGTCTCCGTCCGCTGGTTGCCGTCCATGCACTCGGATCATGGGGCGATACATGTCGCCGGACTTGTTGCACGCTGTACCGCGGTTAAAGATTTCAATCCGTTTCTGACTGTTCCGCGCGCATGGAGCATTGACCGACATTTGATTCATTGCGCAAGAGACTTATGGGAAATTTCGCCCCAAAAAATGCGCCGGATGTTAGTGACTACCTTGATGGGCGGATTGGTCATCAAGGGCGGCAACGAGTTCCCGCAACATGGCAGATAAAACCAGGTGACGTGCCGGGTTGCCTCGCAATTCCCGGAACAGGTGGATTTTGCTACCAACTAACCACATCTATGTTTGTGCAGCACATCTATTTTCAAAGGAGTGTCTCATGTCAGTTAACTCGGTAAATTCGGGCAGTACTTATGCGTCCCATACCCAGATGCAACCTCAAATTCACTCCGATGGTATCGTGGAGAAAATGAACGGCTACGATAGTGGAGATATCGCTGCCGCGGCAGCGGTTAATGCTGCACCCAGACCGACGGTGAATACCTCGGGCCAGACGATCGGTGCCATCATCAACATTCAGGCGTAATCCACGCGGGCCGATCACGCTGATAATCGCCCAGTTCGAGCTGCCCATGCGCTATGCCTGACGCGACGGTAGTCTGCGACGCCGAATATTTCTTGGCCGTTCTGGCATTTTGCTTAGTGCATCTAGGGGACTTTACCTGGGGACTACTGTTTGGACATGGATAATCTGATTCAGCTGATGTCGCTGATGTGCTCTATCTGGTATTCACGCGTCCCGGTAGGAATCTCCCTACTGCGGTTATCTGGCCCTACAAATAAACCAAGATTTCCTTATGGTTGGCCTTGTTGAATTTTGCGATTCTCTTATCAAATCAGAAATGCCGGTGATGAGCATATATCCGTGTTGAATCAGCAGCATCCATTGTCGTATTTTGATCAGGAGGCAGTCATGGGGCAGAGTTTTGCAGTAAATGGGAAGCTTGATCGTGTGTTGCTGGCAATGACTAGTCATGAATTGAAGCATGTGATGAGCGGCGTGATCGGAATGCTGGAGGCTGTCGAGCTAGAGATAAGCCGCAATTCGTTCCAATCTCTGGAAACATCGCAAGTAGTGAGTCACATGTCATGCATGCACTCGACCATTATTAACCTTTTGCCAATTATCGATGATCTGCTCGATGCATTGAGTTATTTCACTCCTGAAATTGTGGATATGTTGCCGGGAATGCAAAGTTGCGATGGTAAGCGTGTTTTCCCTGAACTGAGAGAGGGCGAGATTAGTGCGATATTGATCAATTCCGCCGATTTTTCGCATTGAGTGTTGCTATTACTAAGGCAAATTAAACAACTCGCATCGGTCGTCAATGGGGGGCTTAGCTATATGGCAAGCCGGTGTGGGTAAGTCGGATTCCGCTTGTGAACGGGATCATCTCTTGGATGGCGCTCTGTGGCGTGATTAAACCTCGCTGCAGTCCCTATTCGGACCATCCCATTCGAAAGGCTGGGGCAGGAAAAACTTAATTTGAATCATGTCTGACGAAAATATAGCCGAACCTCAAGCTGTCGATACTCCGGATGTATCGCGGACGATAGCTCAAAATCTTCAATCCGTCCTACAAGATGGGAGTGATTACAAAGAATTTCGCAGAGAGCCACGCATTAATGTTAAGTGGCATGCAAATGCATTTGTGGATGGACACCATATAGGGCCGTGTCTGATCAGGACGGTTTCATCAAAAGGTGCGGACGTTTATATTGATCGCAACTTGCAGAATGTGGAAGCCGTTGACCTTCACATACATGTTGTTCCGCATGGTTTTTTGAATGTATCCAGGGTTGTAGTGGTGTCGGTGAAAATCGTATATTCGGTTTATGACAGTAGTAAATCGACCTTTCGTTCTGGTGTGAGTTTTCTTAAATTTAAATCCGAGTCTGATCAGACATATTTCAGATTACTTACCTCTAGTGCTTGAGTGGTGTGAGTTGCGGAGAGGGCCATGGTATTTGGCCAGGTTTTTTGAATTTCAATCGGGATATAACTGTAGCAGGATACGGGATGTTCAAGCGAGATCGAGCAGGGACTGGCATGGGAAGGCTGAGCGGACGGTTGGTGTCAACCAATTCATTACGCTCGGCTTGGTTTGTGCTTGCCGTCTCGTTGTGCGCCTCCATTTTGGGCTGGTACTTCGCACAAGAAGGCGACCGGAGGATCGCGGAAACGGAATTCAATATCCAGACGCGCGACATAGAAGCGCTCATCCGGCAGCGCATGTTGGCCTACGAACAGGCTCTGCAAGGGACCGCAGGTTTGTTTGCTGCTTTGCAAAGCGTAACACGCGAAGATTGGTATCGCTATGTCAATCGTCTTGCCATTGAGAGTCGCTATCCAGGCATTCTGTGCATCGGGTTTTCCGCATACCTGTTGCCTGATCAGAAAGAGCGTCACATAGAGCAGGTTCGCAAGGAAGGCTTTCCCAGTTACAACGTATTTCCACAAGGTATTCGCGACGAATATACTTCCGTCGTCTATCTGGAGCCCTTCGCCGGCCGCAATCTGCATGCATTCGGCTATGACATGTTTTCCGAGCAGGTGCGTCGTGCTGCCATGGAGCAAGCGCGGGATACAGGTGCACCTGTTATTTCCGGCAAAATAGCACTGTTTCGGGAGCCGAATGAGACTAGCTCGCCGTCTGGTTTCTTGCTGTACACCCCCATTTTTCGCAACGATAGGCCGGTAGCTACCGAGGAAGAGCGTCGTGCCGCGCTACTGGGGTATGTTTTTGGCGTTTTCAACATGAAGGATCTGATGAGCGGGTTGTTTGGCTCGAAATATCGGGATCTGAATATCCATATCTACGATGGTGCGGAAGTTTCGTCTGCGGCTTTGTTGTATGGCAGTGAACCGGGGCTGCCGTCTCGCTTTTCATCCCGGACCGCGATGGAGGTCGCTGGCCACCATTGGGTGCTGGTGGTTGATTCGCCTGTATATACCGTAAGCGGCGCAGAATCGTATCACCCAACGATAATCCTGATCGGCGGGATAACTGCCGGCCTGTTGCTGTTTGCTCTTATTCGCAGCATGGCTATGAGCCGTGCTCGCGCGTTTGCGCTTGCCGAGCATATGTCGGCCGATTACAGAGCCAGTTTGGAACACTACCAAAAACTATTCGACGAGGGGGCCGATGCTATCGTGCTTTCCGATACCGACACTGGCGAGATCATCGATCTCAATCAATCGATGGAGCGTCTGTCCGGGTGGAATAAAGCAGAACTCGTGGGACTATCCCGGAAGGTACTCGCTCCTCCCGATTTCGAGCCGGTTACAGAAGGGCTGTCGATCGAAACGCAGCTCATCACCAAGGGCGGAAATATCCGGAAGGTGGAAATCAAGGCTTCATCTCTGAACATCAATGGACGTAGGGCATTGATCAGTTTCCTTCGCGACATTACTGAGTACAAATTATCAATGGCTCGCATCGATCGTCTGACCAATCTTTATCGAGCGCTCAGCGAAGTCAATCAGGCCATCATAAGGATGGATGACGAGTCTACGCTGTTTCCTCTGCTGTGCCGGATGGCAGTTGACCTCGGAGGTGCAAAGATGGCCTGGGTCGGACAGTTGAACGAGGCCAATGGCTTGATCGAGCCGGTGGCGAGTTTGGGCAGTGGGACCGAGTATTTGAACGAAATCACGATTTCCTCGAAACCGGATGTTAGAGAAGGCCGGGGGCCATCTGCCATCGCATTCCGCGAGAATCGCAACGTGGTCATCGAGGACTTTTTGATGAGCGATTTGACCAAGCCATGGCATGAGCCCGCCTTGCGTTACGATTTCAGGTCGAGTGTTTCCTTGCCAATCCCCCGTGGTGGCAAACCTTTTGCCGTATTCACTATTTACCAGTCGCATCCAGATGAATTTGACGCCGAAGCAATCAATCTGCTCGATGAAATGGCGCGCGATATTTCGTTCGCGCTGCACAACTTCGACCAGCAATACGAGCGCAAACAATACGAACTAGGTCTATTTGAATCCAATGAGTTGATGGAGCGTATCTTCGCCAATGTCAGCATGCAGATTGCATATATGGATGCCGATTTCAACTTCATCCGTGTCAATGATGCCTACGCGATGGCCGCGGGAAACCTGCCGGAATACTATGCCGGTAGGAATTATTTCGAGCTTTTTCCCAATGCGGATAACAAGCAAATTTTTGGCGCAGTGGTAGCGAGTGGCCATCACTACACCGCATTGGCCAAGGCTTTTGTGTCAGAAAATAACCGGGAGCACGGGGTTAGTTACTGGGATTGGAATGTCCAGCCCGTCATGGATCGGCAAGGACAGGTTACCGGGATTGTGGTGAGTCTGTTGGATCGGACAGAGGAAATGCGCGCGCAGGAAACTTTGCGTCTCTATGCGCGTGCGCTCGAAGCGAGCACCAACTCAATCTTTATTGTAGATGCAACAATGCCGGAACTTCCCCTCATTTATGTCAATCCTGCCTTCACCGATATGACGGGATACAGCGCAGAAGAGGCATTGGGGCGTAATCCCGGATTTTTGCAGGGAGGCGATCAGGAGCAGCCTGAACTCGAAAATATCAGGCGTGCGGTGCGAGAAAAAGTGGGTGCCCAAGCGGTGTTGCGCAATTATCGTAAGGACGGGAGCCTGTTCTGGAATGAATTGTATGTCTCCCCGGTAGCGAACAATCTCGGGGAGTTGACGCATTTCATCGGGGTGGCGCGCGACATTACGTTGCGTAGGGAAATCGAACAAGATTTGCAAGAGTCGCGTACCCAGTTGCGTGGTTTGTTGTCCAGCCGTGAAGCTGCGCGCGAAGAAGAGCGCAAGTACATTGCGCGTGAAATACACGACGAACTGGGGCAGGTTTTGACAGGATTGCAACTGAAAGTCTCTGTGCTCAATCACCGCTATTCGAAGGACTTCCCGCTATTGCGAGAACCTTTCCAGGAAACTCTGATTCTGGCTGACAAGGCTCTTGGCGTAGCTCGCAACGTTGCATCGGCATTACGCCCTGCTGTGCTGGATATGGGTATCGTATCTGCGCTGGAGTGGCTTTCGGGTCGATTCGCTCAGGACACGGGTATTCAGTGCGAAATGTGTATCGCGAACCATGAAATTCAATTAGAAGAAAATCAAGCCATCGCATTGTTTCGTATCGTGCAGGAATCGCTTACCAATGTCGCCCGCCATGCAAAAGCTGACAAAGTGGTCATTACCTTGGGCAGGGACGCAGACAACTACATTTTGAAAATACGCGATGATGGTGTGGGGTTCGATACCAGCGAAATTAAAACGAGCTCATTCGGACTGGTCGGTATCCGGGAACGTGCCATGTTGCTGGGCGGAACGTTTTTCATCTGCAGTCAACCGGGTAGTGGAACTGAGATCGTAATGAACATACCCATCAATAACAATACGAGAGAGTCATGATTAAATTATTGATTGTCGATGACCATGCCATCGTGAGAAGTGGTTTAAAACAATTGTTTTTACTGATGGGCGATATCGTCGTAGCGGGCGAGGCGAGCAACGGAGCCGAGGCGCTGGAGGCATTGCGCAACGAGCAGTTCGATTTGCTTCTCCTCGACTTGACCATGCCGGGAATAAGCGGCATAGGCCTTATCGGGCACATCCGTGCAATAAATACCAAAGTCCCTATACTTGTGCTCAGCATGCATTGCGAACTTCAGGTCGCCAAGCGCGCGCTTCAGGCAGGTGCCTCCGGCTTTGTCACCAAGGGTTGCATGCCGGATACGTTGGTGAATGCCGTGCGCAATGTGGCGTCAGGGGGGCGCTTTGTCGATCCAGTTATTTCCGAACAGATGATGTTTGAAAAAAGGGTGCCCGGAGAAAATGCCCCACATGAACGTCTTTCTGAGCGTGAACTGCACGTTATGAAGCTTATTGCTCTAGGGAAAAGCATTAAAGAAATTGCCAATGAACTTTTTATCAGCAACAAAACCATCAGTACCCACAAGGCGCGCGTAATGCAGAAGATGAACTTCCAGAGCAGCGCCGAGATGATACGTTACGCAGCTGATTATGGTCTGGTTGAGTAGTGCGCTGTCAGGATATTCCGGCACCTCGGCCTTTTTCCGAATTAATACCAGCATGGTCTGATTGGGTGATAAGCGAATCATAGTCATGATGAAAAAGTCGGAAGTCGGAAGTCGGAAGTCGGAAGTCGGAAGTCGGAAGTCGGAAGTCGGAAGTCGGAAATCGGAAATCGGAAGTCGGAAATCGGAAGTCGGAAGTCGGAAGTCGGAAGTCGGAAGTCGGAAATCGGAAGTCGGAAGTCGGAAGTCGGAAGTCGGAAGTCGGAAATCGGAAGTCGGAAGTCGGAAATCGGAAATCGGAAATCGGAAATCGGAAATCGGAAATCGGAAATTGGAAATGGATATCGATAGCGTAAGTAATGTCCTATGCAGATAATTTCCATCTGCTTCATTGCCATCATCTTCCTGACTGGTGCGACGGTCTATCTGTGGCGTAGAAGTCAAACACTTAAACAGCAGTTGGCTCGGTTTGGCAAAGCAGAGTCGAAGCCTGATTATGTGCGTTGCTGTGTGAAGACCGTTGAAGATTCCTTGGATGTTAACTTCGTGGTTGAGGTCGGGCCCGCCGGAAAACTTTATTTCAAGGAGCTAAATCAGGCCGCTGTGCATGCCATCGATTTTCAGGGGATCGGCTTTGCAGGGCAATGTTTCGACGATATTGCCAAGCGCTCCGGTAACCCAGAGTTACGGCGCATCATGCGCGAACTGACGGCCCAGCTTAAACTGGTCGTTGATACGGGGAAATCGGTAGACTATGAAAGTACGTTTTGTCTTGCCGACGAAACTGTTTCGTCAATATTCGACTTCAGCCTGGTTCCGATGGCTTGCGATAATGGCTTCCGTCACATTCTTTGTATCGGACGTGACGTGACTATTCGCAAGCTTTACGAGCAGGAGTCGGCGGTTCGTGCCAAGCTGGAAGCTCAATTGTCCGGATTCGCGGCTTGCGCTCCCAGTCTTCTTTATACCTATCGACATGATGCGGATGGCAACAATTCCATGCCATTTGCCAGTGCGGGGATAAGCGAAATTTTCGGCTTACGTCCTGAAGATGTTGCGGAAAGCATTGCACCGATGCTCTTGCATATTCATTCGGACGACATCCCTATTTTTATTGAGGCGTTAGCTAATTCGGCAGCCGACCTTTCTCCGTTGGCAATGGAATTTCGCGTGCAGCATCCCGGCAAAGGCGAGCGTTGGATCGAGTCGTGTGCACTGTCGGTGCTGGAGTCAGACGGCAGTCTCGTATGGTATGGTTTCATGCATGACATTACCCAGCGCAAGCGAATCGAGCTTGCCTTGACGAATAATCAGGAAGCGCTGAACGATGCTCAACGTATCGGCAATATGGGTAGCTGGGAATTGGACTGGATCAATGGCGCGTTGACATGGTCGGCTGAAATTTACCGCATCTTCGAGATTGATCCACAATCGCGCGGGGCAAGTTTTGCGGTTTTCTGGGACACGATTCATCCCGATGACCGGGAAGTGGTGAACAATGCTTACATCGACTTGTTGGTGAACCGTATTCCGTATGGTATTGATTACCGCTTGTTGTTGGCGGACGGACGCATTAAGTACGCGCGCGAATGTTGTGAGACATACTTTGACGAAGACGACAAGCCGTTGCGATCGCGCGGTACGGTGCAGGACATCACCGTCTTGAAGGAAACAGAGCTTCGGTTGAAGGAAACGCAGGATAGAATGCGCGAACTCGTGGTCAATCGTGAAATCTTGCGTGAAGAGGAACGCAAGCATATCGCGTGGGAAATGCATGAGGAGTTAGGGCAGTTGCTTGCCGCCATGAAGTTGCGTATTTATGGCATGTGCTCCTTGATTCCCAATGATATTCCGCCGCTGCATGAGAATAGCCAAGTCACTATCGGCTTGATCGATCAAGCGATTGAGTCTATACGCGGTCTTGTCTCCGCCTTGCGTCCAGCCGTATTGCAGCATGGCATCGCCGCCGCCCTGGAATGGGTGATCAGCGAATTCAACAAGCAATCGGATATTGTCTGCGAGCTTGGGATTACGGAAGACGACACGCTCATCGGCGATGAATTGACTACATTGGTGTTCCGACTTGTACAGGAATTGCTGGAAGACACCTGTCTGTGTGCAGAAACCTCTCGCATCATAATTTCATGGGTGAGCAATCAGGTCGGAAGTTCTCTGACGATCCAGTTCGATTGCCAATGCTGTCTCGATGATTCGGTTTCCAACAAAACGCTCAGGCTGTTCGGTATGCGGACGCGTGTGGAGGCATTCGGTGGAACGTTACGGATGTCAAAAATCCAGGGGCTGGGTACGCTCATCGAAATGCATTTTCCTCAGTGCAAGACTCCAGATCATCAATATATGCTGCCATTGGATTGATCGGTCTGAAGTTTAATCAGCCCGTCGGTCCTTATTTGCTCGTCTTTCCATGTGTGGCGGGCTCGCATTCTCCTGGCGCACCAATCACCTTTCCTCAGGCCGGCTTCATTTTATTCTTGTTCGAGATAGGAATTGCCCTACCACGGTGTTCACGTCTTACAAAAATGACAGAATTTCCGGATAGATTCTTGGTGGGGGATGCTGCGATTATTGTCACCGGAATGGAGCCGGAATATGAGGGCATGATTGAAAGCCGATCTGGGGATTCCTTCGAGCTGAGGCGTTTGCTGGTCGATCAAAGCGTGCCTCCGGACGAAATGATGTACATCCGTCATGAATCCGTGGTGCAGCCTGCTCTTACCTACCCCGCATTGGACTTCGCCCGGGAGGCCGATTGCCTGAACAGGCCGCTGATGGAGACGACCATGGGCTTACTGGATGTCGCGAACAAATGGAGAAACGGTGCCAAGCAATGGTTAATTCCAGACTGGAAATATCGCACAAGCTGGAAAAGGTCGGCTTGTTAAAAGCTGGGACTCCCAATAATTTTAACAAGCTGCAGGGGGGTATCGTCGGCCTCACGGAAATGCCCAGAGATGAACTACCGGCGGGTTTTGTGGGGCGGCACAATCTCAATGTCATGATGGACAAAATTAATGCGTTGCTTGCTACAGAACAGGCGATGCTGCAAGAAATAGCAGCAAGCGAGCGTTGCTGCCGAACCATGGTAAAAAATTCGCCGGACATTATCGTGCGTTACGACAAAGATTGTCGGCGCGTATTCGTCAATCCGGCTTACACGCGAGAAACCGGTATGTCCGCAGAGCGAGTACTCAACAAAAGTATCGATGATGATGACATCTGGCGCCCAAGCATGCCGCGTGAGGAATTTCGCAGAAAGCTACAACAAGTCATGAATACTGGGATTTCAGACCGAATTCAGCTGGAATGGACGCGCGAAGATGGGCATTGGGCCTGCCATGAAATGTTTGTAGTGGCCGAATATGAGTCCGATGGACTGGTAACCGGTGCGCTGGCTATCGGTCGGGATGTGACTCAGCGAATGCTGGCCGAGCAGCAATTGATTCATCAGGCCAGTTATGATGCGCTGACCGGGCTGCCGAACCGGCGTTTGTTCGGTGATCGGCTGCGCGAGGAAATAATCAAGGCGGAACGTGGCGGTTATAGACTGGCTCTGCTGTTTGTCGATTTGGATCGTTTCAAGGAAATCAACGATACGCAAGGGCACGGTGTTGGTGATCGGCTGCTGGTGGAAGCCGCACAACGTATACGCAGCCAAGTGCGCGAATCCGATGTCGTAGCGCGTCTGGCGGGTGACGAATTTGTCGTCATCGTGCCGGACTACGGACAAACTCACCCTTTGGCGCGGGTGGCAAAAAGCATCGTTGCAGTGATGGCTCAGCCTTTTTATTTGGGCGGGCAAGATGCTTATATCTCGGCCAGCATCGGCGTCGCCGTTTACCCTCAGGATGCCGAAAATGCCGAAACCCTGATTGGGTGTGCCGACCGGGCGATGTATACCGCCAAGGAGGCAGGGCGCAACGGATGCAGTTTCTTTAGCCGCAACATGCTGGAGCAAACCCAGAAACGTTTGCAACTAACCTGTGCATTGCGCGAAGCTCTCGCCAAAGGGCAATTCGAGGTGCACTATCAGCCGATCATCGACGTCGCCAGCGGCCAGACGGCCAAGGCCGAGGCGCTGCTTCGCTGGAGGCATCACGAACTGGGCATAGTGCCATCCGATCAATTTATTCCGATCGCCGAAGAAACCGGTCTGATTCATGAAATCGGCGACTGGGTTTTTCGCGAAGCGGCTGCAACGGTTGCGCGCTGGAATTCCGGCGTGGAAAGCGGCAAGCCGCGGCAGATCAGTGTCAACATGTCGCCGTGCCAGATCATCAAGGGTTGTGGCGATCAGATGGTCATTGATCATCTGCGGGATTGCGGCCTCACTCCGGCGCATGTTGCGGTCGAAATTACCGAAGGCCTGTTGCTGGAAGACAGCCGGGATGTCACCCGCAAACTGGAACGGCTGCGCATGGCTGGAATCGAGATGTCACTGGACGATTTCGGTACCGGCTATTCGGCAATGGCCTACCTGAAAAAAATAAAACTCGACTATTTGAAAATAGATCAATCCTTCGTCAGGGATATGGAACACGATCCTGGTGTCCGTGCGATAACCGAAGCGATTGTGGCGATGGCACACCGGCTGGGGCTGAAAGTGGTTGCGGAAGGCGTCGAAACGCATGGCCAGTTCGCGCTTCTGGAAGCGGCGGGTTGCGAATACATGCAGGGTTATTTGTTTGCCAATCCAATGCCGGCCAAGGAGTTTCTGGCATTTGCCGAAGCGGGGCGGAATTCTCTTGTCGTGGAGGAGCCGTTAATCCCCTTGATAGCGATGGTATGACACAAACGGCTGAAAATTACTCTCAGATTTTGCAACGGGTAGAGATGGATCCCGACCGGGAATCATCGGGCTGGAGCTTCCTAGTTGAGGTGCGATGTTTGGATCAGGGCGTGTCTCTGGACAAGTTGGGTGCTGGATATACAGATACGTTTAACGGTAGTTGCAGGACTTGATGGTGGGCAAGAGCATCGCTACTGCCATTTTGAATAATGATTCTGTGCAAGGAGAATATTTTGCGTACGCGACTTATGATCGTTGATGAACTTGAGCTGGTTCGTTTTGCGCTAGCTCAGCTTATGTCGAAACATACAGAAATTCAAGTAGTCGCCGAGGCTGCTAATGGTAAGGAATTGCTAGATAAGCTCCTTACTGCTCAGGTGGATGTATTGTTACTGGACATGAATGTACCCGATATCGCTGGTTCGGATCTGATCGCCGAGATCAGGAAAGGATACCCTAGTTTGCGCATATTGGTGCTTGGTACGAATAGCGCAATTCGAATCGTTCAGCGTGCAATGAAAGCAGGGGCATCCGGTTATATAACGAAAAACTCATCTCCCACTACGTTGTTTGAGGCGATACATAAAGTTGCAACCTCTGGAAGGTATCTTAATTCAGAAATGGCTGAGCGATTAGCATTCGCCTCAACTGACACAAATATCAACAATGTTGAGTCACTGCTATCTCAACGAGAGATGCAGATTTATCCTTTACTTATAGAAGGAACTTGTATTAAGTCAATAGCTAATACATTGTCAATCAGCGACAAGACGGTTAGCACACACAAGTCTCATATACTCGCCAAACTTGGCATAAAAAACGTGCCGGAACTGGTACGATTCTCCATACAGAATAATCTTTTGTGCGATTAATTATCGGGCCTTGACGACCAGCAGAGGTGGCTCCGCTCAGTTGGACAGTATTTCCATTTCTTAAGTGGAAGCCTTGCGGTTAATGCCTACGCTGCTTTGGGCAGTGCCGGCAGGTTTTCGAAGTAGAACTCATCCGGTGTTTTGTCGTCAAGCGACGAATGCGGCCTGATCTGGTTGTAACGTGCGAAGTATCGCTGCAAGCCAGCCTTGGCATCGCTCACCGTGTCATAGGCATGCAGATAGACTTCCTC
>Ga0209211_10001195_pt1 | contig 50363 bp, 45 predicted proteins | sample RifGroA2_FD_183992 | JGI IMG/M metagenome (GOLD analysis project Ga0209211, IMG submission 183992) | Groundwater microbial communities from Rifle, Colorado, USA - Groundwater A2 (SPAdes) (version 2) | ecosystem: Environmental > Aquatic > Deep subsurface > Groundwater | place: Rifle, Colorado...
TCCCATCCCGAACAGGACAGTGAAACGACTCCGCGCCGATGATAGTGTGGATTACCCATGTGAAAGTAGGTCATCGTCAGACTCCTTACAAAGCAAACAACCCTCAAGTGAAAACTTGGGGGTTTTTTGTTTTTAGGTTTGAAAATAGGCCTACTTGAGGTTCTGATAGCACGCCGCCCAGCGGCTTGTTGCGGTGCAAGCTAACACTCGCTTGAGAATGTTAAGTCCCTCGGGACGGCTGCAGCCAAAGTAGGTCATCGTCAGACTCCTTACAAAGACCCCTCAGGCGAAAACCGGGGGGCTTTTTGCGCGACGGTTTGAACGTATCCGCTATTTTCCGATGATGTACTCCTCGTCGCTGATGTTAAGCACCGCCTGCGGCCGGAACACCGTGAAGGCGGTGATCAGCATGCCGGTGGTGAAGACTTCGGTCAGCATGATGATGGGCGCAGCAATCAGGTAGTTGTACTGGATGGACTGCCAAGTGTAGGGGAGGATATGATGGTTGAGGCCGGGGCGGAAGCCTGCGTTGAATAGTCACATCACGAACGCGCCGGGTGACTGGGCGATCTGTGGCGCCAACGCGCTTGCCAAGCGGTGCGTGCGAGTAGCACAGCAAATACCAGGTTGCCTAGCCACAACCAATCGCTTGGAAGTAGCTGGGCTGGCAGGTTCATGGCAAAGGGTAGGGCTGCGGCTGAAACTGCAGGCGCTCGCCTGCGAGCGAGCCGAGATGGATGGTGTGTGCGTCGTGGCTGGTGATCTGCACGACGGCTAGTACATCATGACCGCCGACGGGTGCGGTCGCCGCATTGACGATCATGCCGCTGGACTGGCCTTCCATGTCCGCGCTGAATAACTCATCCCCGGGCTGCGGCATCGCGTTGTCGATATGTGCGAGATACATGCGACGCTTGGGCTTGCCAAGGTGCTGCATGCGTGCGACAACTTCCTGTCCGGGGTAGCAGCCTTTTTTGAAGTTCACGCCGCCGAGCACTTCGAAGTTCACCATCTGCGCGACGAACTGTTCCTGCGTCTGCGCCAGGATGAACGGGATGCCGGCGCGGATGTTCAGCCAGTCCCAGTAGGCGGCGCCGACTTCACGTGCGCCTTCGGCAAGTTTCATCCATAGTTTCTGAGCATGTTGAGGTGTAGTGCTGACCTGAAAACGATTCTCTCCAAGTCGAATGATTGTGAAGTAAGGATTCGGCCCTATGCCGCCCTGATGACTTGCATGCTTGATTTCAAGGTTCTCTTTAGGGAGCACTGAGCTTACATTGTCTTTGAGCAATGCAATCGCATTGGGGCCGGACATCCCCAGCGAAATGATGTCGGCGTTCTCGATCTTCACCTTCGCGCGCAGCACGTACATCGTGAGCTTCTTGCGTATCGGCTCGCACAAGCTACGCGGCAGTTGCAGCAAGTAGTCGCCGCCGTCGCGCCAGATCAGCATACTGGCGAGCATGCGTCCCTTGGGGGTGTTGAGGCTGCTGAGTTGTGCATGCGATGCATCGGCCGCGCGGATGTCGTTGCTCAGCATGTTCTGCAAAAAGGTCTGCGCCTCTTCGCCGGAAACGCGCAATGTGCCGAACTGGCCGAGGTCGCACAGCACGGTTGCATTTTGAGTTGCGAGCAGTTCGGAGGTTGCGTCGGTGTAATGTAGCGTGATGCCGTCCCGCGACGTCGCGCCGCGCTGTTGCAGGAATTGCTGCCAGTCGGTGTTCATCGTTACGCGAAGGTGTCGATGCGGCGGCTCTGGTTAGCCTCGCTCTCTGCGCGTTGAACGGATGCGGGTTCGGCGGTTTCGCGGGGTGCAGTCTCGCTTGCTTCCTGATTCTGGTTCGCGGCTTGGCTCATCTGTATCGCACGGGTTGATAGCTTCACCACCGAGGATTCCTGCGTGGCTTGTTGCGTCTGCGGTTCCTGGTTTCGCGCAGTCGGTTGCGATTGTGGGATGCTGCCCAGTTGGATGGCAGAGGTTGTGCTGTTGACGTTCATGATTGAACTCCCGATGGGCTGGATATATGGCGGGAACGATACTCGTTTTTGCCGGCAGCGGCAAGGCGGATAGGCCTTTTCAGTGCGTAGGAATAGGTCCGGATCGAGCGCATTTTTCGGGCAGGTTGCGGCAACTCGCATGGCATGCCCTATAATCCCGGCACATCTCGATAATCCTGCCGCTCTCAATGCTTGACTGCCTGTTGCGTCGCCTCCTGCTGTTCGGCCTGATCTGTTGTTTCCCGCAGGTGGCCTTGGCCGCGCATGCGATCGCACTGCATGGACAGCCTCGCTATCCAGCCGACTTTCGCCATTTCGACTATGCCGATCCCCAGGCCCCGCAAGGCGGGGAGCTGTTCACTTCCGGCATGGGCAATTTCGAGAAGCTGAACCCGTTCACGCTCAAGGGACGCGCGGCCGACGGGTTGCAATACTTCGTGTTCGAGACGCTGGCCGTGCCTTCGTGGGACGAGCCTGACGCCATGTACGGTCTGCTCGCCGAGGACATCGCGCTGGCTCCCGACGAGCTATCGCTGACTTTCAGGCTCAATCGCAAGGCGCGTTTTTCCAATGGCGATCCGGTGACAGCGGCTGACGTGAAATATTCCTTCGATCAGTTGATGGGCAAGCAGGCCGCCCCCCTGTATCGCCAATATTGGGCGGATGTGAAACAGATGACGGTGCTCGACGATTACACCGTGCGCGCCGAGTTCAGGCGCAGGAATCACGAGCTGCGCCTGATCGTCTGCCAGCTGCCGGTGTTCTCGCGCAAGTGGGGCGGCGGCAAGCCGTTCGACAAGATTGCGCTGGACGCGCCCATCACCTCCGGCCCCTATGTGGTGGAGTCCTTCGATCTCGGCAAGCGCATCACCTATCGCCGCAATCCCAATTATTGGGCGAGCGAGCATCCGGCACGCCGCGGCATGTTCAATTTCGAGCGCATCACTTACCGCTATTACAAGGACACGCTGGCGCGCATGGAGGGCCTGAAGGCCGGGGAGATCGACCTGATCCAGGAGAACTCGTCGAAGAACTGGGCGCGCAACCACCAGGGAAAACGCTGGGAAGAGGGGGGGCTGGTCAAGGCGCTGCTGCCGCACAGCAACGGCGCCGGCTGGCAGGGCTTCGCGATGAACACGCGCCGTCCGCTGTTCCGGGACAAGCGTGTGCGGCAGGCGCTGGGGCTGGCGATGGATTTCGAATGGATGAACCGCCAGCTGTTTTTCAACCTGTACCAGCGCAGTCCCAGTTATTTCACCAACACCGAACTGGCGGCCACCGGCAAGCCGGACGCGCGGGAGCTGGCGGTGCTGCGCGAGTTGCAAACACGTTTCGGCGACAAGGTGCCGGCAGAGGTGTTCGACGAGATTCCGCCGCCGCCTAGTACGCTGCCGCCGCATTCGCTGCGCGACAACTTGCGCCAAGCGCGCGAGTTGCTGGCACAGGCCGGCTGGACCTATCGCGACGGTGCATTGCGCAACGCGCAGGGCGATGCCTTCCGGTTCGAGATGATGCTGGACGACCGCATGCAGGAGCGCGCCTCTGCGCCCTATGCGCGCAATCTGGAGAAACTCGGTATTGAGATGGATTACCGCATTTACGACGCCGCACTGTACCAGCGCAAGGCGGAGAACTTCGACTACGACATGGTGTGGGCGCTGATGCCCGGCTCGCAGAGTCCCGGCAACGAACTGTTCGGCTACTTCGGCTCGGCCAGTCGCGACCAGCCCGGTTCGGACAACGCGATGGGCGTGGCCGATCCGGTGATCGACGCGCTGCTGGCGCGCATCGTCCAGGCGGAAAAGCGCGACGAGCTGGTGACGCTGGTGCGCGTGCTCGACCGCCTGCTGCGGCTGGGCTATTACATGGTGCCGCATTTCTACAGCAATGCGCACCGCGTGTCCTATCGCCACACGCTGGCGCATCCGCAAGTGTTGCCGAAGTTCTACCGCATCGAGGACTGGTCGGTGACGACATGGTGGATGAAGCCTGCGACAGGGAAGGGGAGCCGATGATCCATTATGTTGCCAAGCGTCTGCTGCTGATGATTCCCACCTTGCTGGGCATCCTGCTGTTGACGTTCTCCGTGATCCAGTTCGTGCCCGGCGGGCCGGTCGAGCAGATGGTCAGCGAGTTGCGCGGCAAGGGGCAGGGCAGCCAGGAAGCGGGCGGGGGCGGGCAGAGCGTCTATCGCGGCCAGCAAGGGATAGACGCCGAGCGCATGGCCGAGATCAGGGCGCTGTACGGGTTCGACAAGCCCGCGCCGGAGCGCTTCTGGATCATGCTCAAGGGCTACGCCACGCTCGATCTGGGCACCAGTTTCTTCCACCAGAAATCGGTGTGGGAACTGGTCAAGGAGAAGATGCCGGTGTCGATCTCGCTGGGGCTGTGGACGCTGATCATCACCTATCTGGTGTCGATTCCGGTGGGTATCGCCAAGGCGGTGCGCGACGGCTCGCGTTTCGATACCGCGACCAGTTTCGTGATCCTGAGTGGCTATGCGATCCCCGGCTTCGTGCTGGGCGTGCTGCTGCTGGTGTTGTTCGGCGGCGGCAGCTTCTGGCAATGGTTCCCGCTGCGCGGGCTGACGTCGGATAACTGGGAGCAACTCTCGCTGGTCGGCAAGGTGACCGATTACCTGTGGCACATCACGCTGCCGGTGTTCGCCCAGGTGGTCGGCAGCTTTGCGGTGGTCACGATGTTGACCAAGAACACCTTCATCGAAGAGATCCGCAAACAGTATGTGCTGACCGCGCGCGCCAAGGGTTTGCCGGAGCGCACCGTGCTGTATCGGCACATTTTCCGCAATGCCTTGCTGCCGTTGCTGACGGGATTTCCGGCGGCCTTCATCGGCGCATTCTTCACCGGCAGCCTGCTGATCGAGACGCTGTTCTCACTCGACGGGCTGGGGCTGCTGTCGTACAACGCGATCATGCAGCGCGATTATCCGGTGGTGATGGGGACGCTGTTCATCTTCACCCTCGCCGGGCTGTTCGCCAAGCTGATCTCCGACATCAGCTATGTACTCGCCGACCCGCGCGTGAAGTTCGAGGGAGTGTCTCAGTGAGCGAGCAAGTATTGCCATCGCTGTCGCCCAATCAGCAACGCTGGCGGCGTTTTCGGCAGAACCGTCTGGGCTATGCCAGCCTGCTGATCTTCTCCGCGCTGTTCGTGCTCAGCCTGTTCGCCGAGGTGTTGTCCAACGACCGCCCGCTGGCCGCTTCTTATGATGGATCGCTGTACTTCCCGCTGTGGAACGACTATCCGGAAACGACATTTGGCGGCGACTTCCCGACGCCTGCTGACTATCTCGATCCCTTCATCCGCGAACAGTTCGCCCGCTCCGGCAACTGGGCAGTTTATCCGCCGAATCCCTACCGCTACGACACGCTGAATTATTTTGCGTCGCAGCCGAATCCGGCAGCGCCGAGTGCGGAGAATTGGCTGGGCACCGACGACCGCGGGCGCGACGTGCTGGCGCGCTCTCTCTACGGTTTTCGCGTATCGGTGCTGTTCGGCATGGCGCTGACCGTCATTGGCGTTTTGCTGGGCGTACTGGCCGGCGCGATTCAGGGCTATTTCGGCGGACGCGTCGATCTCTATCTACAACGTTTCAGCGAGATATGGGGCTCGTTGCCCGAGCTCTATCTGTTGCTGATCTTCGCGTCCTTCTTCCAGCCCAGCATCACCCTGCTGCTGATCCTGCTGTCGCTGTTCGGCTGGCTGGCGCTGGCCGATTATGTGCGCGCCGAATTCTTGCGCAACCGCCAGCTCGACTACGTGCGTGCGGCGCGCGCGCTGGGGCTGGGCAACCGTCAGATCATGTGGCGGCATATTTTGCCGAACAGCCTGACGCCGGTGATTACCTTCCTGCCGTTCCGCATGAGCGTTTCCATCACCGCGCTGACCAGCCTCGACTTCCTCGGTCTTGGCGTGCCGCCCTCGACGGCCAGCCTGGGCGAGCTGCTGGCGCAGGGCAAGGATAATCTCGACGCATGGTGGATAGGCCTCGCCGCCTTCGTCGTGCTGTTTGTCACGCTGCTGCTGCTGGTGTTCATCGGCGAAGCGCTGCGCGATGCGTTCGATACGCGCAAGTCGGGGAGCGGGAGATGACCGACTTGCTTGAAGTCCGCAATCTCGGCGTCAGCTTCAGTGAGCATGCCGATGCGCCGCGCGCCGTCGATGGCGTTTCGTTCACGCTGAAGCCGGGCGAGAAGTTCGCGCTGGTCGGCGAATCCGGATCGGGCAAGAGCGTCACCGCATTGTCTCTGCTGCGGCTGGTCGCGAATGCGCGCTCCAGCGGCGAGGTGCTGTTCGACGGTGAGGATTTGGTGAGCGCCAGCGAGCGGCGCTTGCGCGGCATACGCGGCAAAGACATTGCGATGATCTTTCAAGAGCCGATGACCGCACTGAATCCGCTGATGCGCATAGGCGAGCAGATCGTTGAAGTGCTCTCGCTGCACGAGGGGATGGACTACGCTCCTGCGCGTGCGCGCACCATCGAACTGCTCGGTCACACCGGCATCACCGAGCCGGAGCGGCGTTTCTCCAGCTACCCGCACGAACTCTCCGGCGGCCAGCGGCAACGGGCGATGATCGCGATGGCGCTGGCCTGCCGCCCGAAACTGCTGATCGCCGACGAGCCGACCACCGCGCTGGACGTGACCATACGCGTGCAGATCATGGAGCTGCTCGATGCTTTGCAGCGCGAATACGGCATGGCGATTCTGCTGATCACCCACGACCTCAATCTGGTGCGCCGCTTCGCCGACCGCGTCGGGGTGATGCAGTCTGGGCGTCTGGTCGAACTGGCCGAGACCGGGCAATTATTCTCTGCGCCGCAGCATCCCTACACCCAACGTCTGCTCGACAGCCGTCCCCGCAAGATGGTGCAGCCGCTGTCGGCGGAACAGGAGACCGGCACCGACTTGCTGCGCGGCGACGATCTGCGCGTCGAGTTCTCCTATCCGGTCGGCTGGTTCAAAAAGAAAATATTCACCGCAGTCGACGGTGTCAGCTTGAACCTGAAGCGCGGCGAGACGCTGGGCATCGTCGGCGAATCGGGTTCCGGCAAATCGACGCTGGCGATGGCATTGCTGGCCTTGCAGCCGCTCACTGCCGGGAATTGCCAGTTCGATGGGCTTGCCGTTCCGCGCACCCAGTCGGCGAAGTTACGCGCCATGCGCGCCAAGATGCAGGTGGTGTTCCAGGATCCTTTCGGCAGCCTGTCGCCGCGCATGACCATCGAACAAATCGTCGGCGAGGGATTGGCATTGCACCAGCCGAATATGCCGCTTGCCGAGCGTCGCCGGCGCATCGCGCAAACATTGCAGGAAGTCGGGTTGGGGGCAGATGTTCTGGTGCGTTATCCGCATGAATTTTCCGGCGGCCAGCGCCAGCGCATCGCGATCGCGCGCGCCATCATTCTCGAACCGCAGCTGCTGGTGCTCGACGAACCGACCAGCGCGCTCGACGCGTCGGTGCAGAAGCAGGTGCTGGAGCTGCTTGCAGGCCTGCAAACCAGGCACGGCATGAGCTACCTGCTGATCAGCCACGACCTCGAAGTGATCGCCGCCATGTCGCACCGCATCGCAGTGATGCAGGCCGGTCGCATCGTCGAGCAGGGCGATGCAGAAACCATTATCAATACTCCGCAACACGACTATACCCGCCAATTGCTGGCCAGCGTTTCTCCGCAAGGCTGAGCAGCGTTGTTGCTATCCTTTGGCGGCAAGCGGGTTTTGCGGGGGTAGGCATATCCCTAATTGACGTTACGGATTATTAGGCATACAAAGGCAGCAAGCTATCCGGAAATTTTCGGACAGCTGATGAGCATTAAATCGCAGTTCTTAATCCAATATTCCTAGGGGAAAATCATGAGCACAAAATTGGCAAGCATGGAGAACGAAGTCAGCAAGGAAAAATTGATGCAGGATTTGCGAGTCGTGGTGGCGGATGCCGAGGAGTTACTGCGCGCAACGGCCGGTCAGGCCGGCGAGAAGGTTTCCTCGGCCCGCGAGCGCATCCAGGAAAGTTTGGTTGCCGCCAAGGTTCGCCTTGTCGCCGCGGAAGAGGCGGTGGTCGAGAAGACCAAGCTGGCAGCCAAGGCGACCGACGAGTATGTGCATGAAAATCCATGGAAGTCCGTCGGTATTGCTGCCGGCGTCGGTCTGGTTATCGGCATGCTGATTTCGCGCGGACGTTAATCGATGCAGGAGGCGGGTTCAGGTCTACTGGAGTCAGCCAAGCGCCTGTTGAGTACGCTGACGGCTATCGTCTCGACACGACTGGAGTTGTTGGCGAACGAGTTGCATGAAGAGCGTCTGCGGCTCACGCAGATGCTCTTTTTTGCTTTGGTTGCCTTGTTCTGTTTCGGCATGGGCATATTGCTACTCACCGTCTTTATCGTGGTGCTGTTCTGGGACGATCATCGTCTCGCAGTGCTAGGTGGGCTCAGTTCATTTTTCTTCATATCGGGTGTGCTACTGGCGATGTTGCTGCGCAGCAAGGCGCGGGCCAAGCCAAAACTCTTTTCTGTCAGTCTGGGCGAACTGACCAAGGACAGGGCGCATCTGGAGGCGGATCATGAATAAGCAGATGCTTGCGGTGATGCAACGTCGCGGCGAGTTATTGGCGAAGATAGATACTCAGCGCGAGCAGGTGGCACAGGTCAGTGTGCGTTGGCAAGCGCCTCTGGCCTTGGCCGATCAGGGACTGGTGGCGTTGCGCTTCATGCGTTCAAGGCCGGTGTTGGTCGCGGGCGTGGCTGCGCTGCTGGTGTGGCGCAGGCGCGGTGCGCTTGGGGCGATCAGGATGGGCTGGCGGGCTTGGAAGGGTTATCGTTACCTGACGGGGCTCGCAGCCAAACTGTAGTTACGACACTCAGTTGTAAGCGACATGCGCCCGTTTCGCGGTCTTTCTCGAAGCCTGTTTCCGACTGCTGTTGCGCTTCGCCAGTTTGCTGGAACGCTTGCCGGCTTTGCTCAGGCGGCTCTTGCGTGTCGGGGCTTTCACGATAGTGAGCGTCTGGCCGGCTTGGGCCTTGCTCACGCCTTCGTTCCAGCTCTTCAGTTTTGCGACGCTGACGCGATACTTGCGGGCGATGCTGGAGAGCGTTTCGCCCTTGCGCACCGTGTGGCTAAGCGTGCGAGTTTTTTCTGCGTAGGGGCGCAGATGCATATTGAACGCTTCGAATTCGCTGTCGGTTTCGCTCTCCTCGCCGTTTACCGGCACTAACAGGGTCTGACCGGTGCTGACATTGGAACGACCGGACAGTCCGTTCACCGACTTGAGCGTTTCGACGGAGAGTCCGAGTTTGGGGGCCAGTTGGTCGAGCCGTTCACCTTTCTTGGGCTGGTAAGGCTGCCAGCTGACCAGCGGCTTGTCGTAGGTTTCCAGATTGGCGCGGAAGGTCTCCACCTTGTCTATCGGCAGCAGGATCAGGTCGCTATTTTCGCCCAAGATCACCGGACGGTTGTGTGCAGGGTTTAGTGCGACGAACTCATCCATCGAGATGTCGGCGAGTTGTGCGGCCAGCTTTACGTCGATGTGTTTTGCGGTGGCGACTGCGGCGAAATAGGGCTCGTTCGGAATGTCCTGCAGCACCAGACCGAAGCTGGCCGGGTTGGCGATGATGTTTTTGACTGCCAGCAGTTTCGGCAGGTAGTTGCGCGTCTCGTCCGGCATTTTCAGGCTGCTGTAATTCACCGGCAGGCCGCGCTTGCGGTTGCGCGCCTGGGCGCGTTGCACTGCGCCTTCGCCCCAGTTGTAGGCGGCCAGTGCCAGTTCCCAGTCGCCGAACATGTCGTGCAGTTTCTGCAGATAGTCGAGCGCGCCGGTAGTCGCGCTGACCACGTCGCGGCGACCGTCGTACCACCAGTTCTGCTGCATGCCGAAGTGTTTGCCGGTGGACGGAATGAATTGCCAGATGCCGGAAGCGCTGGCGGTGGAGTAGGCGCCAGGGTTGAATGCGCTCTCGATCATCGGCAGTAGCGCGATCTCGCTCGGCATGCCGCGACGCTCGACCTCGCCGGTGATGTAGTAGAGGTAACGGCGCGCGCGATCTGTCATGCGGGCGACGTAATCCGGGCGTTTGGCATACCATTGTTCGTGTTTTGCAACCAGCGGGCTGTCCAGCTCGCGCATCGCGAAACCGCCACGGATGCGCGTCCACAGGTCGTTCATCGCCAAGTCGTCGTCAGGGATCAGTTCCAGCTTGATATTGCGTGCGGTCGATAGCGTCAGTGGCGCCGCATTCAGCGATTCGCTGAGGGCGAGCTGTTCTTCAGCTTGGGCGAACGGGGGGAAGATGACAATGCCAGTGGCGAGTAGTGCGGAAAAAATCAGTCGAATCAATGGCACGGGCATGACTCCGGGAAGTTCAAAATTTGCGCGATGGTAGCCTAGCAGGCAAGTTCGGGTCAACCTAAAATCCGTAAACACAACGGGTTAGGTGTGATTTTTGCCACAGTTTCGGAAATGAAAAAGGGCACGGCGCGCCGTGCCCCTACGGTCATCTTTCGAAAAGGACTATTTAATAACTTCCTTCAACTGTTCCAGGATGGCGGGGTTTTCCAGAGTCGATACGTCCTGAGTGATCTCCTGACCTTGGGCGATGGAGCGCAATAGACGGCGCATAATCTTGCCGGAGCGGGTCTTCGGCAGGTTGTCGCCGAAGCGAATTTCGTCCGGTTTGGCGATAGGGCCGATTTCCTTGCCCACCCAGTTGCGTAGCGTCTCGACGATTTCCTTGGCCTTGGCGGCATCGTCCGGGCGATGGCTCTTCAGCACCACGAAGGCCACGACCGACTCGCCCTTGATGTCGTGCGGGCGACCGACCACAGCGGCTTCGGCCACCAGCGGGTGGGCGACCAGCGCGGATTCGATTTCCATTGTGCCCAGACGGTGGCCGGAAACCTTCAGCACGTCGTCGTTGCGGCCCATGATCCAGATATATCCGTCTTCGTCGCGGTGGGCGGAGTCGCCTGCCAGATAGTAGCCGTGCAGCTCTTCGGGGAAATAGCCATGCTTGAAGCGCTCCGGATCACCCCAGATGGTGCGGATCTGCGAGGGGAAGGGCTTCTTGATGACCAGCGAGCCGCCGCGCTGCGGCTCCACATCGTGACCGAGTTCGTCCACGATTGCGACCTCGATGCCGGGGATGGGTAGTGTGCAGGAGCCGGGCTTCAGTGCTTCCACGCCGGGCAGCGGCGCGATCATGTGGCAGCCGGTCTCGGTTTGCCACCAGGTGTCGACGATAGGGCAGCGAGCCTGGCCGACTTCGTTGTAGTACCACATCCAGGCTTCCGGATTGATCGGTTCGCCGACGCTGCCCAGCAGGCGCAGGCTGGACAGGTCGTATTGTTTCGGCAAATCGCCGCCCAACTTGATCAGCGAACGGATCGCGGTTGGCGCGGTGTAGAAGGTGGTGACCTTGTGGTCCTGAATCATCTTCCAGAAGCGACCGGCATCCGGGTAAGTGGGGATGCCTTCAAAGATCACTTCGGTCGCGCCCATCGCCAACGGACCGTAGGCGACATAGCTGTGGCCGGTGATCCAGCCCACGTCGGCGGTGCACCAGAATACGTCGCTGTCCTTGTAGTCGAACACCCACTTCATCGTCAGCATCGTGCCCAGCAGGTAGCCGCCGCTGGAATGCTGCACGCCCTTGGGTTTGCCGGTGGAACCGGAGGTGTAGAGGATGAATAGTGGATGCTCGGCATCCACCCACTCAGGTTCGCAAGTTGCGGCCTGGTTGGCGACGACATCGTGCCACCACACATCGCGTGCATCATTGAATTGCATTGCGTCGCCGACGCGCTGGTAAATGATGACGCTCTTGATGCATTCGGTGCCTTCCAGCGCCAGCGCCTCGTCAACGATGTTCTTCAGCGGCATGGCCTTGCCGCCGCGCATCTGCCCGTCGGCTGTGATGACGGCGCAAGCTTGCGCATCGACGATGCGCTCGTGCAGGCTCTTGGAGGAGAATCCGCCGAACACCACGGAATGGATCGCGCCGATGCGCGCGCAGGCCTGCATCGCCACGACCGCCTCGATGCTCATCGGCAGATAGATGACGACGCGGTCGCCCTTCTTGATGCCGCGCGACTTCAGGCCGTTGGCGAACTGGCAGACGCGGGCATGCAGGTCGCGGTAGCTGGACTTGGTGATCTTGCCGTCGTCTGCCTCGAAGATGATCGCGGTTTTTTCCGGTTGGGTCGCGAGGTGCTTGTCCAGACAGTTGTAAGAAACGTTCAACTGGCCGTCCTCGAACCACTTGTAGAATGGGGCGTTGCTGTCATTCAGCGACTTGGTGAACGGCTGCTTCCAGACGATATTCTCGCGAGCCAGCCTTGCCCAGTAGCCCTCATAGTCGCGTTCGGCTTCGGCGCACAGAGCTTTGTAACCTTCCATGCCCGAGACGTTGGCCTGTTTGACGAATTCGTCGGAGGGGGGGAATACGCGGGTTTCATTCAATACGGACTGGATGCCGGACATGCTGATCTCCTGAACAAAATTGATTTATCGTTTTGATTATTGTGACCGCAGAAGGGTCGAAAATCCTGCTTCAGCTAATGTAGGTTTTTTTTACTCATGATGTCAATAATCGCTGCTAAATATTCGCAAAATATCGTTAATTGACGGCAATTGCGTAAGTTTTACGTAAGGATTGGCCGATTGTTCGCGGGAGGTGACGGCGTGCATGTTTTCGGTCGGCAGGCAGTGATCCGGTTTTGTGGGGCGCAGGTTTTGCAGTACAATCGCGCCCCATGACTAAGTACATATTTATTACCGGCGGCGTCGTCTCTTCCCTTGGGAAGGGCATCGCTGCCGCTTCGCTTGCGGCCATTCTGGAGTCGCGCGGGCTCAAAGTGACGATGTTGAAGCTCGATCCCTATATCAACGTCGATCCGGGCACGATGAGTCCGTTCCAGCACGGCGAGGTGTTCGTCACCGAAGACGGCGCCGAGACCGACCTGGATCTGGGACATTACGAGCGCTTCATCTCCGCCAAGATGCGCAAGGCCAACAACTTCACCACCGGCCAGATATACGAGAGCGTGATCCGCAAGGAGCGTCGCGGCGAATATCTGGGCAAGACGGTGCAGGTGATTCCGCATATCACCAACGAGATACAGGCGTTCGTCGAACGCGGAGCGGCTGCGTCGCTCGATGGCAAGGCCGACGTGGCTATCGTCGAGATCGGCGGCACGGTGGGCGACATCGAATCGCTGCCGTTCCTCGAAGCGGCGCGCCAGATGGGGCTGCGCATGGGGCGCAACCAGGTCGCCTATGTGCACCTGACGCTGGTTCCCTACATCGCCACCGCCGGCGAGTTGAAGACGAAGCCGACCCAGCACAGCGTGCAGAAGCTGCGCGAGATCGGCATCTTCCCGACCGCGCTGGTATGCCGCGCCGATCGCCGCATCCCGGACGACGAGCGCGCCAAGATTTCGCTGTTCGCCAACGTGCGCGAAGAAGGCGTGATCTCGATGTGGGACGTGGACAGCATCTACAAGGTGCCGCAAATGCTGCATGAGCAGGGGCTGGATCGCATCGTCTGCGAAGAGCTGGCGCTGGATGCGCCGCCTGCCGATCTGTCGGTATGGCAGAAGCTCATCGTCGCGCAGGAGAATCCGCAGCACCAGATCACCATCGGCATGGTCGGCAAATATGTCGACCTGACCGAGTCCTACAAGTCGCTGATCGAGGCGCTGCGCCATGCCGGCATCCACACCTCGACCAGGGTCAATATCGAATACATCGATTCGGAAGACATCGAATCATCCGGCATCCAGGGGCTGACGCATTTCGACGCGATCCTGGTTCCGGGCGGTTTCGGCAAGCGCGGCACCGAGGGCAAGATCGCCGCGATCCGTTATGCGCGCGAGACCAAGATTCCTTATCTCGGCATCTGTCTCGGCATGCAGCTGGCGGTGATCGAGTATGCGCGCCACGTCGCGGGCATGACGGACGCGAACAGCACCGAATTCAATCTGGAATCCGAACACCCGGTCGTCGCATTGATCACCGAGTGGCTGGACAGGGATGGCAAGGTCGCCACGCGCAGCACCGATTCCGATCTGGGCGGCACGATGCGCCTCGGTTCGCAGCGCTGCCCGATCAAGTCCGGCACGCTGGCGCAGCGCATCTACGGCGACGAGGTGAACGAGCGCCATCGTCACCGCTATGAGGTCAACAATTATTATGTCCCCGCGCTGGAGCAGGCCGGACTGGTGATCTCCGCGCGCACGCCTTCCGAGGACCTGCCGGAGATGATGGAGCTGCCGCAGTCCACGCATCCCTGGTTCGTCGGCGTGCAATTCCACCCCGAATTCACCTCGACGCCGCGCGACGGCCATCCGCTGTTCAAGGCATTCGTCGAAGCGGCACTGGCGCATAAGGTGTCGGCATGAAACTGTGTGGATTTGATGCTGGCCTGGACCAGCCGCTGTTCCTGATCGCCGGTCCATGCGTGATCGAGTCTGAGCAGATGGCGATCGATACCGCCGGTGCGCTGAAAGAAATCTGCAACGAGTTGAACTTAAATTTCATCTACAAGTCTTCGTACGACAAGGCCAATCGCAGCTCCGGCAAGTCGTTTCGCGGTTTCGGTCTAGATGCCGGACTGAAAATCCTCAGTGAAGTGAAATCCCAACTCGGCCTGCCGGTGCTGACCGACGTGCATGGCATCGACGAGATCGAACCGGTCGCCGCGGTGGTGGACGTGTTGCAGACGCCGGCGTTCCTGTGCCGCCAGACGGATTTCATCCATGCGGTGGCGAAGTGTGGCAAGCCAGTGAACATCAAGAAGGGGCAGTTCCTGTCGCCGTGGGACATGCAGAACGTGGTGGAGAAGGCGCGCGATGCGAGCGGCGCCGACAACATCATGGTGTGCGAGCGCGGCGCGTCCTTCGGCTACAACAACTTGGTATCGGATATGCGCTCGCTGGCGGTGATGCGCAACACCGGTTGCCCGGTGGTGTTCGATGCGACGCATTCGGTGCAGCTGCCGGGCGGGCAGGGCAATGTTTCCGGCGGTCAGCGCGAGTTCGTGCCGGTGCTGGCGCGCGCAGCGGTGGCGGCGGGCGTTTCCGGCTTGTTCATGGAGACGCATCCGAATCCGTCCAAGGCGCTGTCGGATGGGCCGAACGCCTTTCCTCTGGGGCATCTGAAGGCATTGTTGAAGACACTGATGGTGCTCGATGCGACCGTCAAGCAGCAGGGTTTGATCGAAGAAACAATCGATTTGAGAAACGTTTAGTTAGATAGAGCAGACAAGGAAAAATAATATGAGCGCAATTGTTGATGTGATCGCACGTGAGATTCTGGATTCGCGCGGCAACCCGACCGTAGAAGCGGACGTGTTGCTGGAGTCCGGCGTGATGGGACGCGCCGCCGTGCCGTCCGGTGCCTCCACCGGCACCAGGGAAGCCATGGAACTGCGCGACGGCGACAAGTCGCGTTATCTGGGCAAGGGTGTGCTGAAGGCTGTCGAGTTCGTGAACACCGAGATCGCCGAAGCGATCATCGGGCTGGACGCTTCCGAGCAGGCCTTCATCGACCAGACCATGATCGATCTGGACGGTACCGAGAACAAGTCCCGCCTGGGCGCGAACGCGATCCTGGCGGTGTCCATCGCCGTCGCCAAGGCGGCGGCGGAAGAATCCGGCCTGCCGCTGTACCGCTATTTCGGCGGCGCGGCGCGCATGCAGATGCCGGTGCCGATGATGAACGTCATCAACGGCGGCGCGCATGCCACCGGCGGCTCCGATATGCAGGAATTCATGATCGTCCCGGTGGGCGCGCCTAGCTTCCGTGAGGCGCTGCGCTACGGCGCCGAAGTGTTCCATGCGCTGAAGTCCGTGCTGCACCATCGCGGCCTGCCGACGACCGTCGGCGACGAGGGCGGTTTCGCACCGGCGCTGGGTTCCAATGAAGGCGCGCTTAAGGTCATCGTCGAGGCCATCGAAGCCGCCGGTTTCGTGCCGGGCGCAGACGTGGCGATTGCGATGGACCCGGCATCCTCCGAGTTCTACAAGGACGGTATGTACCACCTGAAGGCCGATGGCCTGACGCTGACTTCCGCACAGATGGTCGATCTGTATGCCACTTGGGTGGACAAGTACCCCATCGTCAGCATCGAAGACGGCCTGGCCGAGAACGACTGGGACGGCTGGAAGCTGCTGACCCAGCGCCTCGGCAAGACCATCCAGCTGGTCGGCGACGATATCTTCGTCACCAACACCAAGATCCTCAAGGAAGGCATCAAGCAGGGCATAGGCAACTCCATTCTGATCAAGGTGAACCAGATCGGCACGCTGACCGAGACCTTCGCCGCGATCGAGATGGCCAAGCGTGCCGGCTACACCGCCGTGATGTCGCACCGCTCCGGCGAGACCGAAGACTCCACTATCGCCGACCTGGCCGTGGGCACCAACGTGATGCAGATCAAGACCGGTTCGCTGTCGCGTTCCGACCGCATGGCGAAGTACAACCAGCTGCTGCGCATCGAAGAAGATCTGGGCGATTGCGCATCCTACCCGGGACGCGAGGCTTACTACCAACTGGGCTGATGTGCGCGCAGTCACACTGATACTGGCTGCCCTGCTGCTCCTGTTGCAGTACCCGCTGTGGCTGGGCAAGGGCAGCTGGTTGAAGGTGTGGGACCTCAACCGTCAGGTAGAGGAGCAGCGGCAGGTCAACCAGCAGACGCAGACGCGCAACGCGTTGCTTGATGCCGAGGTGCGCGACCTGAAACAGGGCACCGAGGCGATCGAGGAGCGCGCGCGCAGCGAGCTCGGCATGATCAAGCGCGACGAAGTATTCTTCCAGTTCATCGGCAATCCGCCGGTGTCGTCGGTAGCACCGGCGACCGCGGCCAAGAGCCATTAGTCGCGCGGGTCTGCATTCGTGGACAACTCGCTAAAATCATTTCAGTCGGTGTAGGGGCATGTCTCACCGATTCAGGAAGCTCACTCCATTCAGTCAGCAATCTCGCCGCCGGCAAAGAGCGGCGTACATCGAGCTGAAAAACAACATCCGTCGTGCGTCCGCCATCCTCGGCGGAGCGTTTCATACGCACGATTTTCTGCATGGGCAGAACGGTTGGGCGGATGTTTACTTTCCTGGAAGCAAGGCTCCCGTGTTTTATAACGCCGCATTGCAAACTAAGCGCGCCGCATTCAAGGATGCCGTGTGGGATGCGGCCTGGGAACGTTCTTATGCGCTCGCACCGGATATCGAACCCAGCCTGCTTGACCGAATGGTAAAAGACCCGGTTTCGGGAAACTATGTCGTTCCCGAGCGCGAACCCGTGCGCTACCCGGCCTTGTCCGGTCTGACGCGCATGGAGTGGGTGCAAGCCCAACTGCCGCTCATTGCCGACGAAGGGACGATACAGGTGTATGAGGAATGGACGCTGCACCGCGATTATTCTTATGGCATTGGGCTGCATGCCACGCTGGATGTGCCTTATCTCACCATTGCGGCAATCAACAGTTTTATCGAGCGGTTTCTTGCCGACGAATCGGGTTATCGGGCAAAACATCCATGCAAGTACACTCATGCCGATATCGAGCACTGGGGGCTGGAGTCGAATGCCTTGATCGAGCCTTGGGAGTGGGGCAGCATCGGGTCTGACGATGACAAGCCATGAGCCTCGACTACGTCACCCTGGAATCCCTGCGCCGCAGCCATCCCGCATGGCGCTTGCTGTGATGACGGTCGGTGAAATCGCATGGAAACATGGCGGGCTGTAGCGCTGGTGTGCTACAGTTTGCGCGTACCTTTTCCTTTGGAGACTACTATGTCCACGACTACCATACGTCTGCCGGAAGACCTGAAAACCCGCGTTGCCGCAGCGGCGAAACGCGCCGGCACAAGCACGCACGGCTTCATTCTCGAAGCCATTGCGGAAAAGGCCAAGCAGGATGAGTTGCGTGCCGATTTCGATGCGGTTGCCGAGGATCGTTACGCGCATATCGCATCCTCCGGGGAAACGATACCGTGGGAGGAGATGCGCGGTTATCTGGAAGAGCGTCTCGCCGGTAAGACGGTAAAACGTCCGCAGGCTCGCAAGCTGGCACGCTGAAAATGTCGCGCATCGAATTGGCCGCGGAAGCGGGGGATGATTTCGAGCGCATCCTCGATCACCTTGCCCAATATCAGGTTGAAAATTCGGCGTTGCGCATTCGGGAGATCATCGCGGCCCTCAACGTGCTGGTGTACAACCCCTTGATAGGTCGTCCAGCCAATAACGACAAGCGAGAACTGGTGATCGGGCGCAGTTCGCACGGCTATGTGGCCTTGTACCGTTATGTTGTCGAAATCGACACTGTTTTTGTTCTTGCCGTGCGCAGCCAGCAGGAAGCCGGTTACACGCAATGAATTACGACCGCTTTACAAGGACTTGCGTCATAACCGCATCGCGCCGACCTTGTGCCTCGAACAGGAGCGTATCGGCTTTGCGTGAGTCAATATCGAGCTTGAGAAGGCCGGACTGAAATGACAACAAATTCCCCGCAACAAGTTCTTCACGACGTATTCGGTTATGCCTCATTCCGCGGTGCGCAGCAGGCTATCGTCGAGCATGTCGTAGCGGGCGGCGATGCGTTGGTGCTGATGCCCACCGGCGGCGGCAAGTCGCTGTGCTACCAGATACCCGCGTTGCTGCGTCCCGGTGTCGGCATCGTGGTGTCGCCGCTGATCGCGTTGATGCAGGATCAGGTCGATGCGCTGAAGCAGCTGGGCGTGCAGGCTGCCTTTCTGAACTCCAGCCTCGATGCCGATTCGGCGCGCGAGGTGTACCGGCAGATCAATCGCGGAGAGCTGAAGCTGCTGTATGTCGCGCCCGAGCGGCTGATGACCGAGGGCTTTCTGAGTCTGCTGGAGCGTTTGAGCGAGGAGAACGGCATAGGGCTGTTCGCCATCGACGAAGCGCATTGCGTCTCCCAATGGGGCCACGACTTCCGCCCCGAATACCGCGCGCTGACGGTGCTGCACGAACGCTTTCCTTCGGTGCCGCGCATCGCGCTGACCGCGACCGCCGATGCGCCGACGCGGCGCGAGATCGTCGAGCGATTGGCGCTGGAGCAGGCGCAGCAATTCGTTTCCAGCTTCGACCGGCCCAACATCCGCTATCGCGTCGCGCTGAAGAACAACGCGCGCCAGCAGTTGCAGGCCTTTCTCGAAACCGAACATCCGAACGACGCGGGCATCGTGTATTGTTTGTCGCGCAAGAAGGTCGAGGAGACCGCTGCTTGGCTCAAGGAGCAGGGCTGGGATGCCTTGCCCTATCACGCCGGACTCGATGCTTCTACGCGCAACGCTAACCAGCGCCGCTTCTTGCGCGAAGAAGGTGTGATCATGGTCGCCACGGTCGCGTTCGGCATGGGCATAGACAAGCCCAACGTGCGCTTCGTCGCCCACCTCGATCTGCCCAAGAGCATGGAAGGCTACTATCAGGAGACCGGTCGCGCCGGGCGCGACGGCCTGCCGGCGAATGCGTGGATGGCCTACGGGCTGGGCGATGTCGTGTCGATGCGGCAGATGCTGCTGTCCGGCGATGCACCCGAAGAGCGCAAACGCGTCGAACTGCAGAAGCTCGATGCGCTGCTGGGCTTTTGCGAATCCACCGACTGCCGCCACCAGACCATCTTGCGTTATTTCGGCGAGGAGCATCTGGGCGATTGCGCTCAATGTGACAACTGTCTCGAACCAGTCGATACCTGGGACGCCACGCAGGCTGCGCAGATGGCGCTGTCCTGCGTGTACCGCACCGGACAGCGCTTCGGCGTCGCCCACCTGATCGACGTGCTGCTGGGCAAGGAAACACCCAAGGTCGAGCAGTTCGGCCACCGGCAACTGTCCACCTTCGGCATCGGCAGCACGCTCACCCAGCAGCAATGGAGCAGCGTCTATCGCCAGCTGGTTGCCGCCGGATACATCAACGTCGACATGGAAGCCTACGGCGGATTGAGGCTGGCCGAGGCCGCGCGCCCGGTGCTGAAAGGGTTGCAGGAAGTGTGGCTGCGCCGCGATGCCGACCCGGTCAAGCGCAAGTCCCAGCGTGCCGAGCGTGGCGCGAAGTCGCGCGAACCTTTTGCCGGCGCGGGCGACGATCCCTTGTGGCTGGCGCTGAAGGCTAAGCGTATGGAACTCGCGCGCGAACAGGGCGTGCCGCCCTATGTGATCTTCCACGACAGCACCTTGCTGGAGATACTCAATTGCAAGCCGCAGACGCTGGACGACATGGGGAAAATAACCGGCATCGGCCAGGCAAAGCTGGCGAAGTACGGCGACGAATTCCTGCGGGTGGTCGAGGACGCGGCGAATGGCGCAGATTAAGGGATAACCCCGATAAATCTGCGAAGGTATTTGGGGTATGATGCCAGCGCTTGTTTTGTGTCTGCAGAAGGGCGACGAGCACGCCTTTCGATCTCCCCAATTACCGGATTCAAAATGAAATCGTTCCTCACGATACGCGCGCAGTTGCTGGCCCTGGTGGCGGCCTTTGCGTTGCCGATGATCGCGATTTTTGCCTACACCGTCTTCGACGATGCCCGGCATCAGGTCGAAGAGGCCAAGGCGATGGCACGCACGCTGGCGGTGATTGCGGCGTCCGATGTCGACAGGGTGCTGAAGAACAATCGCGACCTGCTGGTTCAGATGTCCAAGCGGCCGATCATCCGCCAGGTGGATGGCCGCAAGTGCGATCAGATATTGTGGGACTTCCGCCAGTTGTTCCCCAGATCGGCCAACATGACGGTGATCGACCTGAAGGGCACGGCAGTCTGTTCGGCGGTGCCCCAGCCGGGCGGCAAGCCGGTGTCCATCGCCAGGTCGCCGTGGTTCCCGCGCACGATGGTCGAGGACGGGCTGGTCGTCAGCGATCCGTTTTACGGCCCGATCACCGGACGCTGGGTGACGGTGCTGACCTACCCTATCCGCGACGATATGGGCCGCAAGACCGGCTATCTCGGCCTGCCGCTGGATCTTGCGCTGTATGAGCCCAACCTTAGCAATGCGCCGCTGCAACCGGATACGGTGGTCGGCGTGGTGACGGCGAAAGGCGTGATCGTCTGGCGCAATCTCGATACCGAGAAATGGGTAGGCAAGGATCTGAGCGGCAACGAACAGGTGCGCAGGGTGCTGGAGGTCAAGGACGGGGAGATCGAAGCGACAGGGGCGGATGGGATAAGCCGGTTCTATTCCGTCACCCCCATCCAGGGATCCGGCTGGTATGCTTTCGTAGGCATCCCGACGAAGACCACTTATGGCGAGCTGCGCGAAGCGCTGATGCGCAATGCGGTGCTCGGCTCTCTCAGTCTGCTGTTCATTCTGGGCGTGGCCTGGATGATCGCGCGCCGGATAACCCGTCCTGTCGGCGCGCTGGCGTCGGTCGCACGGGCGATCCGGATAGGACGACAGGATGCGCGAGCCGAGCTGGCCGGTCCGCCGGAGATTCGCGAGGTGGCGCAGGAATTCAACGAAATGCTGGACGTGCGCCTGCGCACCGAAGCCGCGTTGCGCGCAAGCGAGGCTTCCCTTTCCGAGGCGTTGCGGATCACCCGTCTCGGCTATTGGGAATACGAGGCGGGCAGCGACGAACTCGTGCTCAACGACCAGTATTTTTCCCTCCATCATGCCACCGTCGAGCAATTTGGCGGTTATCGCCTGCATCCGGAAGATTTTGCCCGGCGCTGGGTGCATCCGGAAGACGCGCATCTGGTGGAGGAGCATATCCGCCAGGCATTGCATGCACACGATCCGGATTTCATGGCGCAGACCGAGGTGCGCATCCTGTGTCCGGATGGTTCGGCGCGCTGGATTTCGGTGAGTTTCAAGATCGAAAAGGACCCGCAGGGCGTCACCACCCGTCTGATCGGCGCGGCCCAGGACATCACCGAACGCAAGCACGCCGAGCATGCCCAGCAGCGGCTGAACCGCGCGCTCAAGTTGTTGAGCGACTGCAACACCACGTTGGTGCATGCGGTGGAAGAAAACAAGCTGCTGGACGACATCTGTCGTCTGGTGGTGGAAAGCGGCGGCTACCGCATGGCCTGGGTGGGATACGCCGAGCACGATGAAGGAAAATCGGTGCGCACGGTCGCCCAGTATGGCGACGAGCAAGACTATCTGGACGGCCTGGAGCTGTCCTGGGCCGACATCGAGATCGGGCGAGGGCCGACCGGCACCGCGATACGCACCGGGCTGACCGACATCAACCAGGATTACGCTTCCAATCCTCGTGCGGCCCTGTGGCGCGAAACCGCGCTGGCGCATGGCTACCGCTCCAGTATCGGGCTGCCGCTGAACGGCAAGAAGCATGTGCTCGGCGCGTTGACGATCTATTCCTCCGAGACCGGGGCCTTCGAGCGAGAGGAAGTCAAGTTGCTCGAAGAAATGGCCAACGACCTGGCCTACGGCATCGAGACGCTGCGCACCCGCGCCGAGCACGAGGCGGCCGAACGGAAACTGGAATTCCTGGCGCACCACGACATATTGACCGGTTTACCCAACCGGGTGTTGCTGCGCGACCGTTTCGAACAGGCCATCGCTCAGGCAGACCGCGACCATTCCGGCGTGGCGATGCTTTTCCTCGACCTGGACAACTTCAAGCAGGTCAACGACACGCTGGGGCATAACTTCGGCGACCAGCTGCTGGTCAAGGTCGTCGAGCGTTTGCGCGGATGCCTGCGCGATAGCGACACCATCAGCCGCCAGGGCGGCGACGAGTTCATCGTGCTGTTGCCGCATCTGAGCGATCTCGGCGCGATTGGCGGCATCGCCCAGCACATCGTCGAGGTGTTCACCGACCCGTTCGAGATCGACAACTACTCGCTCAACACCTCGTTCAGTGTCGGCATCAGCCTGTATCCGCTCGACAGCCGCGAGTTCGACACCCTGCTCAGGGACGCGGACACCGCGCTGTACCAGGCCAAGGACAGCGGCCGCAACACTTACCGCTTCTTCTCGGAGAAGATGAATATCGATGCGCAGGAACAACTTCATCTGCAGGGACAGTTGCGCAATGCGCTGAACAACCGGGAGTTCCTGTTGCACTTCCAGCCGCAGGTCGACATCGGCGGCGAACGCATCGTCGGCGTCGAGGCGCTGGTGCGCTGGCAGCATCCGGAACTGGGACTGATACCGCCGGGGCGTTTCATCCCGCTGGCGGAACGTAGCGGCCTGATCATTCCTATCGGCGAATGGGTGCTGCAGGAGGCCTGCCGTCAGGCGCAGGCATGGCGCGAACAGGGACATGCGCTGGCGATGGCGGTTAACCTGTCCGCGCTGCAATTCAAGCGCGGCACGCTGGTCGACACCGTGACCAGAGTGCTGCACCAGACCGGCCTGCCCGCTGAGCTGCTGGAGCTGGAGCTCACCGAATCCATTCTGCTGCAGGATATCGATATCGCGATCAGGACGTTGCATAGCCTGAAGGACATGGGCGTGAAGCTGTCCATCGACGACTTCGGCACGGGCTACTCCAGCCTGACCTACCTGAAGCGGCTGGCCGTCGACAAGCTCAAGATCGACCAGTCCTTCGTGCGCGACCTGACTGAAGACGCCGATTCGGCCGCCATCGTCCGCGCGATCATTCAGCTCGGGCATACCATGCAGCTCAAGGTCATCGCCGAGGGCGTCGAGAAGGATGAGCAACTTGCCTTCCTGCGCAACTACGGCTGCGACGAAGTGCAGGGCTATCTGTACAGCCGGCCGGTTCCGGCAGTCGAATTCGTCAAACTGCTGGAACGTGGAGGCATGACATGAGAGTCGTCATCGGTTTGCTGGCTTTGGTCGCCTCCGCTTCCGCGCAGGCGACCAACTGGCTGCAGTTGCAAGGCAACGAGGCGCCCGATGCGCCCGCGTTCAGGTATTTCGGCTTCGTCCAGCCGACCTACACCCACATCGACGCCCGGCCGGTGACCAAGCTGCAGGGGGCGGCCGCAGTACACAACGGCAAGTATTCCGCACTCAACCTCAACTGGCCGAACCTGGAGAGCCCGCAGCAGTTTCAGATATTGCGCGCCGGACTGGGCGCGCGCGGCGGGCTCACGGACGAGATCAATTATTTCGTCGCGCTCGACGCCGGGCAGAACGGCACGACCTATTACAGCGACGTGATGCTGACCGATGCATCGCTGACCTTCAGCTTCATTCCCGGTGCGCGCATGCGCGCCGGCCTGTTCAAGCTGCCCACCGGCGAGGAGGCATTGCAGGCCGTCAACGTATCCGCGCCCTATGTGTACAACTCCAACGCGGTGCTGTACCTGCTGGTGGGGCTGCCGGTGCAGGCAAACGGCGCGGTCAATCCCGCCGGCGCTTCTTTTGCCAGCCTGACCAGCGGCTTCTCCGGCTATCGCGACTGGGGCGTGCAGGTTTTCGACACGTTCAACCGCGGCCAGTGGGAGTACTCCTATGCCGCGATGTTGTCCAACGGCGATTCCATCGACCGGCTGCACGACAGCGACGGCCGCAAGGACCTGACGTTGCGCTTTCAGGCTTCTTATCTGCTTGGAGGCAAAGGGCCCAACCGCGAAGACTTCAGTGCGTACGTCTGGCGGCAGGACGGTTCGCGTTTGTTCGGCACGCAGCAATACGCACTGGTGCGCGAAGGAGTGGGACTCAAATACCTGCAGGGCAACTACCGCGCCTCGGCGGAATACCTGCGCGCCGCCGGCATGATCGTCGGCGGCCAGACGCCGCCCTTCGTCGGGCAGCCGTTCGTCGTCGGCGTGAACGAAAAGGCCGGCGGCTGGTATCTGGAAGGCGGCTGGCGCTTCCTGCCGCAATGGGAAGTCGATCTGCGTTACGACTATCTGGACTTCATGAAACAAACCCTCGCCAACGAACGCGAGTTCGCGACCACCACGCTTGGCCTGCAATATTTTGTTAATCCCGCCACTCACGTGATTTTCAATTACGAATGGCGCGCGATGAAAGTCTCCAACCCCGCAGCAATCGCCGCCGGCGCTTCGCTTAACAACGCACAAACTATCGCCGCCAACCTGGGCGATCGCGCCAGTGCACAACTGACCTGGTCATTCTGATCCGAGTTCGAGATTGAAGCGCGGCAGTAGTTGAGGCAAGATGCGCGTCTTCTTCATTCAAGCTATAGAGAATCGACATGGGCGCACAGTGGAAAGCCAGACATAAGGAAATCGCAGCGAACGCCAAGGGCAAAATTTTCGGCAAGCTGTCCAAGGAAATCATGGTCGCCGCCAAGGGCGGCGCCGATCCCGACCTGAATTCGCGCCTGCGTCTGGTGGTCGAGCAGGCCAAGAAGGCATCCATGCCCAAGGACACGCTGGAGCGCGCGATCAAGAAGGGCGCGGGCCTGCTGGATGGCGGCGCGCAACTGGAGCGTCTCGTCTACGAAGGCTTTGCGCCGCACCGCGTACCCGTTATCGTCGAATGCCTGTCCGACAACATCAACCGCACCATGTCCAGCATGCGCGTGCTGTTCCGCAAAGGCCAGCTCGGCGCGGAAGGCTCGGTCTCGTGGGACTTCAGCTACGTCGGCATGATCGAAGCGACGCCGAACTCGAAAGACTCTGACCCCGAAGTCGCCGCCATCGAAGCGGGCGCGCAAGACCTCGAACCCTCCGAAGAAGGCGCAACCCTGTTCATCACCGACACCACCGATCTGGACGCCGTGTGCAAGGCGTTGCCCGCGCAGGGCTTCACCGTTGTCTCCGCACAACTGGGCTACCGCCCGAAGAATCCCGTCACGCTGGGCAGCGACGCCGAGCGCGAAGAAGTGGAAGCGTTCCTCGAAGCGATGGATGCGGACGACGATGTGCAGAATGTTTATGTGGGGTTGGCGGGCTAGGGGGACCAAGTATCACTTTCACATAAAGCTACTATGGATGATTTAGTCAAATGGGTAACGTTTGTTGGGGCAGTCGTGGCTGCCTTGACGGGACTTCAATCATTTTTTTGGCAGGTACTTGATCGGCGAGACAGAGTGCTGGTCAAGCTTGGTTGCCTTGAGCCACCGATTTCTCCTGGAGAAGGGATGTATGTTGTGAACACTAGCAAGCATCCTATCGAACTGCACGACTACGGGTTTGTGCTGAGTAGTGGTGAGCTTTTTTCATTACCTTCCTATTTTGTAAATGATGGTTTGTCGGATCAAGCAAATGTAACTTTCTCTGGGGAAACGAAGCTTGAGCCAAGAGCGAGTTTTGAAGTTTATGTAGATTTTACAAACATAGAAGTTGTGGGTGCTTATGCGCGCACAACGACTCAAAACTCTCCAACCATACAAATTGGCTATCACTCGAATCTATTTCGTAAATGGTGGTATCTATTTCGAGTTTGGTGGTTCCACTTGTTCCGCTATTAAACGATATAGCTTACCGTTTCAGAATGCTGGTGATTGCTGTTGTCGATCAAACATCACCGTCAGCTCTCGTCTGATTTTCTGGTGCTGCCGAAGATAAATTGACGGATTGATTGAAATATTGCCATGCAACAAGCTGCCAACCTTAACAACCAAGCCACTCAATCCATCCGCCAACTCGCCGCCGCGCTCGAACAATCCAGCCTTGCCGCCAGCGCCAGCGCCACCGTCGCGCTGCATCGCTACCGGCTGCATGCCGTGGCTTGCGATATACCGTTGCTGATGATTCCTTTGTCGGGCATGAAGCGCCTCCATGCCGGGGGCGCGACATGGGAGTGCACGACGGGGCAATTCCTGATGACGCATTTCGCCATGCAGGCCGATATCGAGAATATTCCTGATGGTGTCACGCCGTATCGCGCGTGGGCGATCCCGTTCCCGTGGGAGGTGGTGAGCATGGCGCGCGGTTTGTTGCTCGGGGCGATGCCGGTGCAGGGCGAGGCGGTGAGTGTGGGCGAGCTGCCTGCGGTGATGGAGTCGCTGCTGGCCTACATCGGGGATGCGGATGCGACGGATACGGCATTGCGCAACTACCGTCTGCTCGGCATTTTGCTGGCGCTGTTTCGCGCCGGGTACGGGCAGTTTATTCAGGCGCATGATCCGAGTCTGTCTGCGCGCATCCGGTTGGCGGTGTCTGCCGACCCCGCGCGCGTATGGGCTTCCGCGCATTTCGAAGAGTTGTTTTGTATCAGCGGCGCAACCTTGCGCAGGCGTCTCGTTTCCGAAGGAACTTCGTTGCGCGCATTGATCCAGGAAGCGCGACTGCATTCGGCATTGGTGCAATTGCAGGTGACGCGCAAGCCGGTGAAGGCGGTGGCGATGGATCATGGCTACCGCTCCATTCCCAGTTTTCGTCGCAACTTTATCGGGCGCTTCGGGATCGATCCGGCTGAGGTAGCGAATAGTTTGTGAGATTTTGTTTTTCTCCCTTCTCCCGTGGGCGGGCGAAGGGGCGGGGATGAGGGGCTGCGAGTACCGCATAAACTGGTTTTAAATTACCGTCCCTCATCCCACCCTCTCTCCCGCCTGCGGGAGAGGGGAGGACGATTGAGCGTTCCACGCCTCTTGTTGAGCGTTTCGCATCGTTGCCTCGCACTACACTGCTTCCATCGCAACCACTCAAAGGAGAAATTCATGCAGCGTATTTTTGTTGGAGTTGTTTCATCCCTGTTGCTGGCAGGCAGCGCTTGGGCGTTCGAGTTGTCCAGCCCGGAGGTGGCGGAGGGGCGGACGATGTCGGCTGCGCAAGTCTACAAAGGCTTCGGTTGCGAGGGCGGCAATCTTTCTCCCGCGTTGAACTGGAAACACGCACCGGCAGGCACGCGCAGTTTTGCGGTGACGGTATACGATCCCGATGCGCCTACCGGCAGCGGCTGGTGGCATTGGGTGGTGTACGACATTCCCTCCACTTCGACGGGCTTGCCCGCCTCCGCCGTGGTGCAAGCCGCTTTGCCGGAGGGCGCGAAACAAGGCCGTAATGATTTCGGCGCGCGCAATTTTGGCGGTGCTTGTCCGCCGCCGGGCGACAAGCCGCACCGTTATGTTTTCACCGTGCATGCGCTGAAGGTGGACAAGCTCGACGTGCCGGAAGATGCCAGCGCCGCGCTGATCGGTTTTATGCTGCACGCGACGGGCTTGGGTACGGCGAAGCTTACGGCAGCTTATTCCAGATAAGGTTGCGGATCGAACGGGGGCGGTTGTTGACCGCGCTCCCGTCCCTCCGTATATTCCGTCCCCATGCAAACGCAACCCATCTCCGCCGAATCCATCATCGCCAAGCGACTGTGGCTAGCCTCGCTAGTCCACTGCCGCAGCGCGCTCCTGTTTTAACGTCAGCTTTTTAACCGGGCAACTGCGGGTCTTCCGTAGTTGCTTGAGCCCGAGACCCGCGTTAGTCCATCACTCGGGGTCTTCACATCATGGCAAGTCAAACACGCAGCACCATCGTCAATCGGGATGCGATTCTCGGCGTTGTCTTCGCGCTGCTCGCGGCTGTCGGCTTTTCGGCGAAGGCGATCCTGGTGAAGCTGGCGTATCTGGACAGCGTGGATGCGGTGACGCTGCTGGCCTTGCGCATGGCGTTCTCCGCGCCGTTCTTCGTTGGCGTGGCGGTCTGGGCGAAGCGGCAGCATGCCGAGCCGCTGAACACGCATGACCGTTTGCTGGTGCTGGGGTTGGGACTGGTCGGCTATTACCTTGCCAGCTATCTCGACTTCCTCGGGCTCCAATATATTTCCGCCGGCCTGGAGCGCTTGATCCTGTTCCTCTATCCGACGATGACGGTGATCCTCGCCGCATGGGTATTCAAGCGGCGCATCACCGCAAGCATCGTCGCGGCGATGCTGCTGAGCTATGCCGGGATCGCGCTGGTGTTCCTGCACGACGTTGGCGTGACGGAGGGCGGCGTCGTATTGGGTGCGGCGCTGGTGTTCGCCAGCACCTTGTCCTACGCGATCTATCTGGTGGGGGCGGGACATGCCATTGCGCGCATCGGGGCGTTGCGCTTCACGGCCTATGCATCGCAGGTCGCGAGTGCGGCATGCGTATTGCAGTTCGTATTGATGCGTCCGTTGGGTGCGCTCGATCTGCCGTTGCGCGTGTACGAGCTGTCCATTGCGATGGCGATATTTTCGACGGTGCTGCCGGTATTCCTGTTGTCCTTCGCCATCCGCCGCATCGGCTCGGGCAGCGCGTCGCTGATCGGCACGGCAGGGCCGGTCAGCACGATCTACATGGCGTATGTGTTCCTGGGCGAGCGCATTTCGTTGTTGCAGATTGCAGGCTCGGCGCTGGTGCTGGCTGGCGTGTTGGTCGTCAGTCTGAGCAGCCGGCGCGAAACCTAGTGATTTTCATCGCGGAGAAAGCATGTCATGGCGGCGGCTTTGCGGGCAACGCGAGATAGTGGGGATTCCGTTATCTTCTTTCGCTTTCATGGGAGATGTCGTACCGCTCGCGGTAGAACTTCATGCGTGCATCGACTTCTTCCGTTGTCGTACCGAAGTCTTCCAGCGCATAGCGATGGCCGTTGTGCAGTCCTTCGCGTTCGCTCGCGGCGAGCCATGCGGCCATTGCGTTTTCGGTAGCGGAATCGAATTCCATATCGGCGAATTGGTAGATGCGGCGCATCGTCGCGCGCCAGTCGCGATTCATGTCGGCGTAGTGGACATCGAGTTGCTGTGCGGCAGGGATGTCTTCGCGTGCCGCAATGCAGCGTCGCGCCATCTGTTCGTAGAAGTCCATCCAGATGTCGCGGGTCGCGGCGCGACAGGGCTGGTCGGTGTGCTGCACGGCGAAATGCCAACTCAATGACATGATGGAGCCCACTGTCTTGAGCGGATCGCGGTGCATGAAGACCAGCTTGGCGTCGGGGAATGTCTGCATCAGCGTGGGCAGGTCGAGCATGTGCTGGGGATTTTTCAATAGCCAGCGCTTTTCTTCCGGTTCGTTGCGGGACCGGGAAATCAGTTTCATCAGGTCCGACATGTAGCGGTAGCCTGCCTGTTTGTCGTCGGAAAGGAACCAGCGGTAATAACTGGGGAGATGGTACAGCCCTAGCGCAGAAAAACCACTGAAGGAGTGATTGAGCAGCAGCATTTCTTCTTCCGGCCAGTCGGCGCCCATCGGGTGGGCCAATGCTCCGGGATAAACGGCATGCCGGGTGGAGATCGCTTCCTTTACCTCCTCGTAGCGCGCCGTGCGGCCTGCATCGGGCAGGTTCGGACGCGGGGCAGGATTGATCCCTTCCCATGTGGTCAGATGTTGCAGGCGCGGGTCGGTCGCCATCATGCGCTGCAATCGCGTGGTGCCGGAGCGGTGGAGGCCGACGATGATGACCGGTGCGGCGATTTTGCGTTGCCGAATGTCGGGATGCGCCTCGAAGCTGGCGTTGGCCCAAAGCCGGTTGGTGAGCGATTGCAGGGTGCGCGTCCTGGCGATGTGGCGACCGAACGGGTTGAGATTGGCCTCGTTCTCGATGGCGTCGAGCAGCGTTCGCAACGGCGGAAGAAAATCGTCGTCGCCGAAACGCTCCAGTCCGGTTATTCGGCGCGCCTCGGCAATCAATGCCTGCTCGGAGAGGTCGATTTCCTTTGATCCGGCGGGGTGCTCGCTGTTGAACTGCTTGACGAGCGGATGGTGGTAATGGGTGCTGGGTAAGATGTCCATTCGAAGAGAGTCGAACATTATGGAAACCCCGCCGCAGGCGGGGTTAAATCAGATGGAGGCGCGCGCCGCGGCGAGTTGAATGATCCTCACAGCTTATAGTCCGCCTGTAGCCACAAGGAGCGCGGTGCCATCGGCAGGTCGTTGGGCAGGGCTGTACCCGGCGCGGCGCTGGGTTCGAGCACCGTGGCGTCGAACAGGTTGCGCACCGAAGCGGAGAAGTTCCATTGCTTCATGCTGCGAGAGGTGCGCAACGTCAGGTCCACTGTGGTGTAGTCCGGCACTTGCGGGCGGGTGTCGCCGCTGGGGCGTTTGCGGTCCGCGACCCAATTGACCTGCGGGGCGAGCAGCCAGCCGGAGGCCAATTGCCAGTCGCCGCGCAGGTTGATGTGGTGGCGAGGGGCGTAGCTGGCATCCTGATTGGTGACCTCGTCGATGGAACGCTGCCAGGCGTAGTTGCCGGTGAGCCGCAACTTGCCGCTGGCATCCCACACGGCTTCCAGTTCCATGCCGTCTCCGCGCTGCGCACCGGTGTTCTGGAAAGTGGACCCGGTCCCGGCTGTGGCGTTGGCCACGGTGCGGATGGTGTCCTTTATCTTGTAGCGGAACAGGTTCAGGTTCACTTGGGTGTTCAGGGTCGCCTGCCAGGCGATGGCGGCTTCCATCGTCTCTATGGTTTCTGGCTTCAGGTTTGGGTTGCCGTTGCCGGAAGGGTTGACGCCGTATTGCTCTAGAAGCGCCGGAGCGCGGAATGCTTTGCCGTAGAGCAATTTTGCGGTCAGGTTGTATGCTGCGTCCCATACCACAGCAAGGCGCGGGTTGGTGGTGCCGCCGAAGTCCGAATACTGGTCGTGGCGCAAGCCGGCGGTCAGCATCCAGTCGCGGGCAAAATTCCACTCATCCTGGGCATAGAGATAATTGTTGAGTCTGCGGTGCGGCAACTGATGAGGCTGGATGGTGCCGTAGTCGATCACCGGCCCGGTGGGTATGGGTACGCCAGTGGCATTCAACAGGAAATTCTTGACGGTTCTCACCCTGTACAAGTCCAAGTCTTCATGGCCCGCGCCGAAACGCAGGCTGTGGTCGGTAAAGCCGGAATAGGTGGCGTAGCCGGATATCCTCGTTTGTCGTTCCCATCGGGCGGGAGAACCTATCATGCCGTTCGGGAATAGCCCGGTGGGGAGTCGTGTGCCGGGTGGGTACATGTTGTAGTTATCCGCTACTTCGGCATGGTTGAGGTAACTGCCGGTGAAGCCCAGTCCCCAGTATTGGGAAAACTGCGGGTCTTTCCAAGTGAGATCGGCGGAGATACGCTCGTTGTTATCCTTGCCCACCGGATCAAGCGCGGAGGAAATGCCCGCGCCGGTGCCCACGTTGCTTCGCTGTTTGTAGTCGCCGCGCAGGCGCCATTTTTCGTAACCGAAATCGACATGAGCATCGACGGCGTCGAAGCCGGTGTTGACCGGTCCCGGGGCCAGGCTGGCATTGGTATTGAATATATTGTCGAGACGGGTCGCCGCATCGACGCTAACGATTTCCTTGAAGCCGTCGGTGCGACCGATATGCAGGTAGGCGGCGATATCCACGGCTTCGTTCAGCTTGCCGCCGTGGTGTATCCATGCGTCTTTGGAGTTGAACGAGCCGGCGCGTACGCCGAATTCGGTGCCCGGCGCATTCGCCGCCGTTTTGGTGATGATGTTGATCACGCCGGAGAATGCGTCGGCGCCATATAGCGCCGAGCCTGGGCCGCGGATGATTTCGATGCGGGCGACATTCTCCAGCGACAGGCCGCCCCAGGACTTGCCCTTGTCGCCGCGATAGATGGAGTTGGTCGGAATGCCGTTTTGCAGCATCAGCGCCTGGGGGTTGGTCGAGTTGTTGGAGATGCCGCGTATCTGGTACACAGAGGCGTAGTTAATCGCGGAGCGTGAAACGTGAATTCCCGGCACGGTTTCCAGCACTTCGTCCATGTCTTTCGCGCCCATGGATTTGATGTCCTCGGCAGTGATTACCGATGCCACGGCGGGCGCGCGGTTCAATGCAAGGTCACTCCCGCTGGCGATGGAGACGAGTGGTCTGCTGCCGTAGATCAGCGCCAATTCGTTTTCCTCGTCGGTTTCGGCGAAGACAAGATGTGCTTGCAGTAGCAGCGGTAGCGCGAACAGAAGTTGGCGGCGGTATTTCATTTCTTCCTCCGTGTGAGATTATTCACCCACATTATAATTTTGAATGAAAGACGAAATCGCACGCAGTATGCATTCCGTACGATTGTTTATTCAAGCATTTTTTATATGTCATAAATGTCGAGCGCTCTTGTACGCAACTCTTGCATCGAGACGAAAATGGCCCGTTTTCCTGTGTGCTGGATATGGGCGCGAAAACTTGCATACTTATTTAAGGGACCCCAGCGTTTTCATGCGTATGCCGATAGGCGGAACTTCCTCGCTGTCGATGCGCACGTCGAGCAACGTCGGCCCCTTGTGCTTCAGGATCGCATCGAAATCGAGGGCGTCGAGTTCCTGCGGCGAGCGGATGATGTGACCGGGGATGCCCATGGATGCGGCGAGCATGCAGTAGTCCACCTGGGGCAACTGGTAGCCGATGGCTTCGGCTTTGGCGATGCGCTGCCCATGTTTGACCATGCCCAGTGCGCCATCGTTGAGCACGATGAAGATGACGGTAAGGTTTTCCATCGCCGCCACGGTGATCTCCTGCCCGCTCATCAAGTACGTGCCGTCGCCGACGATGCAGACCACCGGGCAGTTCGGATTGCCGCGTGCGGTGCCCACCGCCGCACCCAGGCTCCAGCCCATGGGGCAAAAGTCCATTATCAGGCGCAGCCAGCTGGCTGTGCCCGAGCGCAGTCCCTGCTCTTTCAGGGCGGGGCGCTGGCGCAGGCGCCGGTTGTGGGGCTGCAGGTAATGCGTCGTCCATACGATGCTGTTTCCCATGTCGGAGACGAACCGGGTGTTGGGCGGGCAGCGTTCCGACAGCGTTTTCATCAGGCGCTGCGGTTTGATCGGAGTGGCATCGGAGTCGTAACTTGCGGGCGATTGCAATACGGCCCCGCCTTGCTGTTTTTCGAAGCCGGAGGTGCCGGCCGCTTTCAGCAGTCTCGTCAGGCGTTCGCATATCGTGCGGATATGGCCGCGCACATGGAGCATGGCCATCGGCGAACGCATCAGGTTCTTTTCGGAGTTGTCGATATGCACCAATCGGTTGTTGAGCAGGGAATCGCACCAGCCGCTGCTGGCCAGTTCGCCGAAGCCGGTGCCGAACGCCAGTACGATGTCCGGAGCGCCGGACATCAGGGCATTGGCGCTGGCATGGCCGCCGAAACCGAATACGCCGCAATAGGCCGGATGGCGGGGATTGACGTAGCCCTTGGCGTCGGGGGTGGTGACGAACAGTGCGCCGGTCAGTTCGGCCAGCTCCATGATCGCTTCGATGGCGTTGCCGCAAGAAGCGCCGATCAGGAATGCGACACGCGGCGAGTGCCGCAGTTCGTCGTATAGCTGTTGCACCGCGCGTTCGTCGACCAGAATGGGGTCTTGTTCGAGCAAGGTCGCTAATTTGTAACTGGGGATGGCACTCGGCGTCTGGCTGCGCAGGATGTCCAGCGGGATCGCCAGATGCGCCGGGCCGCCGGGGTCTTGGTGCGCCGCCATCAGGGCATTGGCCAGTTTGCGTTCGAACTGATCCGGGTGAGTCACCATGGCGTTGTAACGGGTGCAGTGGTCGAACATCGCGAATACGTTGACGCCGATGCCGGACGATTCCTGAAACGCGCCCTTGCCGAAAGTGGGCAGAGCCGGAAGACCGCTGATCGCCAGCAGCGGGACATTGTTCTCGTAGGCGCAGGCGATGCCGGTGATCAGGTTGGTGGCGCCGGGGCCGGAGGTGGAGCAGCACACGCCGATCCTGCCGGTTTCGCGGGCGTAGCCGTCGGCCATGAAGGCGGCGCCGGCTTCGTGCCGCGCGAGGATGTGGCGTATGCCTCCCCTGCGTTCGCTCCTGGCCAGCGCGTTGTAGAGCGGCTCGATCGCGCCGCCGGGTACGCCGAATACATATTCGATGCCTATCTGCTCCAGATAGGCGACCAGCAGATCGGCTACTTCCAGTGCTTGATTCGGTGTGGATATCGATAGGTCCTCAGCCGTTGCTGCATGGCTGTGGACGAGCGTAACTTTGGCGCCCATCTTGAAACTCCTCCAGGTGAAGTGGAACACTTCTCGTTATTTTCGTTGACCGATGACTACCGGTACGCCGGTCTGTGCCGGTCGATCCTGCCCGCGAAATTTCCGCGAGGCGTATTTTTTTACCCATGAAGCATATATGGGGAATGTAAAGGCTGCTATCATTCTGCGCAAGAGTTATGGTGGATCATTTGACGGTCGGGACGTTGATGCGGAGTTCTCATGGGTTGGGTGCGAGTTTGTGTTTTTCGCGTCAACTCGCAGGGATGCCGCTAGCCGGATCGGCAAGGGAGTCTGATATCACCGGACTCCGGGGAGTATTCCGCTGTTTGCATGATGGAGCAGCTTGAACGATACAAAATAATAACGATGAAGAGCATGTTCATTACTCTTTCCAATTTTGCGCTTTTCGTGCGCCGATTTATGCGGGCCGGCGGGTTGCTGGCGCTGCTGATGTGCGCCGCAACGGCATGGGCGCAGCCCTCGGCGTCTGTTCGCAGTCCGCCCTCTGGAAGCATCGCAGTGATCTACCCGGATATCGGCGAGCCCTATCGCAGCGTATTCGCACAAATCATCGGCGGCATCGAAGACAAGGTCAAAGGGCGGGTGAGCACTTTCGCGATAGGGGCGGAGGTGAATGCCGGCGAGCTGAACGATGCGTTGCACCGTCGGGGAATCAAGGTGGTCATCGCATTGGGGCGGCAAGGAATGAAGGCTGCTGCCGTGGTGGATCGCAACATCGGCGTGGTGGTCGGCGGGGTGTCGGCGGCGTATGGCGGCGACACGCGCAATATGCAGGTGAATATTCTGTCGCCGGATCCGGCGCTGCTGTTCTCGCGGCTGAAAGAGATGATGCCCAGGGTGCGGCGGGTGTTCGTCGTTTACGACCCGCGCCAGAACGCATGGATGATCCGTCTGGCAAAAGAGGCGGCGCACGCACGGGGAATGGAGCTGGAAGCTTACGAAGCGCAGGACTTGCGTAGCGCGATGCGCGCCTATAAGGATATCTTCGCCGCCGCAGATTCCCGTCAGGATGCCTTATGGCTGCCCCAGGACTCCACCAGTGTGGAAGAAAGCGCGGTATTGCCGCTGGTGCTGCAAGAATCCTGGGCGCACAACCTGGCGGTATTCTCCAGCAGCTTCGGCCATGTGAAGCGCGGCGCGCTGTTTTCGATGTATCCGGACAACGCCGAACTGGGCCGCCGGCTGGCCGTTTCTGCGCTGGAAGTGCTTTCCGGCGAAGGCGATGCCTCCGGCATGACGCCGTTGCGCGCCGTGCAGATCGCCGTCAACCTGCGCACCGCCAAGCACGTCGGGGCCGACACCGAACGCGCGCAAGGTTTCGATATGACGTTCCCGGAACAATAGGTGTGCCAGCCATGAATAGACTGTTCGCGGCGTTTTTCCACAAGCTCACCTTCCAGCGCCAGCTGGGCATCACGGTCACGCTCGGCATCCTGCTGCTGGCGCTGCTTTCCTCCATCGTCGGCTCATGGCAGGGCAACAAGCGGGTGCGCGACGACCTGATCGAGCAGGGGCGGCGCGTTACCGAGAACATGGCGCGCCAGAGCACTTTGGCGCTGGTGTTCGATTCGGCCGACAACGCCGAAGAGGCGGTGAAGGCCACACTGGCGTTCCCTGGTGTGATAGGCGTGAAGATATTCCATGCCGACGGGCGTCTCTTGCTGTCTCGCGGCGACGACGATTCGAAACGTTTTCTGGCTCAGCCCGAGCATGGCAGCGGCTTGCAGGCTGCCGCCGTGCTCGATGTAGAGAACTCCGAGGCATGGCTGTTCGCCGCCCCGGTGTATTCGCAGCCCTTTTCCGAATCTCCGTTCGGCGAACCCGCCCCGCCCGAGTTGCTCGGACGCGTCACTGTGGCGATGAGCAAGGAGGCGATGTCCAAGCTGACGACGGATATCTTCGTCACTAACCTGACCACCTCGCTTTCATTCGCGTTGCTGTTCCTGCTGCTGATCCGTTTTCTTTCCCGCAACATGGCGCGTCCGCTCGGCGAGTTGGCGGATAGCATGGAGCGAGCCCAGATGGGCGAGTCGCAGGTGCGAGCCAAACCGGGCGGGCCCAAGGACATCGCCGCGATGGCGTATGCCTTCAACGACATGATGGCGGTGCAGGAGGAGCGCGAGGCCGCCCTGCGCATCGCCGCGATCGCCTTCGAAACCGAAGAGGGCATGATGGTGACCGACGAGAGCGGCGTGATCATCCGGATCAACCTGGCGTTTACGCGCCTGACCGGCTACAGCGCCGAAGAGGCGATCGGCAGGAATCCGTCGATGCTCAAATCCGACCGCCAGAATGCCGACTTCTATCTGCGCATGTGGGAGTCGCTGCGGCGCGACAACAGCTGGCAGGGCGAGATATGGAACCGTCGCAAGAACGGAGAAGTTTATCCAGAGTGGCTGAACATCACCGCGGTGACCGGCAAGGACGGCAAGGTTACGAACTATGTCGGCACTTTTGTCGATTTCACCGAGCGCAAGAAGGCGGAGAACGAGATCCATCATCTCGCCTATTACGACACGCTCAGCCAGTTGCCCAATCGCCGCTTGCTGCTGGATCGTTTGCGGCAGGCTGTTGCGACCGGAGCGCGCAATCAGAGCGGCGGTGCGCTGTTGTTTATCGACCTCGATAATTTCAAGACGCTGAACGATACCAAGGGGCATGGCATCGGAGACCTGTTGTTGATCGAAGCGGCGAAGCGTCTGCTGGCCTGTGTGCGCGAGGGTGACACTGTGGCGCGTTTCGGCGGCGATGAATTCGTACTGCTGCTCGAAGGACTGAGCAACGAGAGTGCGCAGGCTGCGGTGCAGGCGAGGGGCGTGGGCGAAAAAGTGCTCGAAGTGCTCAACCGTCCTTATATTCTCGAGGGCAACGAGTTCCATAGTTCGTCGAGCATGGGCATCACGCTGTTCATCAATTACCGGCTTGAGCTCGACGAGCTGCTGAAGCAGGCCGATACGGCCATGTACGAGGCGAAGAAATCCGGCCGCAACACGCTGCGTTTCTTCGATCCGGCGATGCAGGAGGAACTGGAAGTCCGCGCCCATCTCGAAGACGGTTTGCGCGAGGCATTGCGCAAACAGCAATTCCATCTTTATTACCAGATGCAGGTCGATCACGAAGGACGCATTCTGGGGGCGGAAGTCCTGCTGCGCTGGATACATCCGGAGCGGGGGCTGATCTCGCCGCTGCAATTCATTCCGCTGGCGGAAGAGACCGGGCTCATTATTCCAATAGGACAATGGGTGCTGGAAAACGCTTGCCTGCAACTCAAGGCGTGGGAGGCTGATGCGCGCACCCGAGAGTTGCAGCTTGCCGTCAACGTCAGCGGGCGGCAGTTCCGCCAGCCCGATTTCGTCGCGCAGGTAAGCGAGATACTCGAACGCACCGCCATCGATTCGAGACGTCTCAAGCTCGAACTGACCGAGAGTATCGTGCTCGACGATGTCGACGATACGATCGCCAAGATGCAGGCGCTCAGGCAGTTTGGCGTCAGTTTCTCGATGGACGATTTCGGCACCGGCTATTCGTCGCTGGCCTACCTGACTCAGCTGCCGCTCAACCAGCTCAAGATCGATCAGTCGTTCGTGCAGCATATCGGCTGCAAGGACTCCGATGCGACCATCATCCAGACCATCATCGGCATGGCCGAAAACTTGGGTATGGGGGTGATCGCGGAAGGTGTGGAAACCCGGGAGCAACGGGATTTCCTGGAAGCGAACGGCTGCATGCTCTATCAGGGGTATCTGTTCGGCAAGCCGGTGCCTTACGAGGAATTCGACGCGCTATTGAAGGCAAACTGCGACACGGTATAGCGGTCATGCGTAACTCCGTCCTGCTTCTTGTTGTGCTGGCGACACAGGCATCAGCCGAGGCGGTGCGCTGCGGCACGGACGACTTCGGCAACACCGTCTGCATGGATGGCAATGGCGTGCTGACCGTTGCACCGGCCGCCTCGGCGGTCTCTTCTGTGGGGAGCGTCAAGGACGACGACAGACGCGTTCGTTGCGGCATTGATCCCTTCGGCAACAAAGTGTGCCGATGAGATATACGGAGAAATAAACTATGCGCATACTTCACACGATGATCCGGGTCGGCGATCTGGATCGTTCCCTCGATTTCTATACCGGCGTGCTGGGCATGAAGCTGCTGCGCCGCAAGGATTACCCGGAGGGCAAATTCACCTTGGCCTTCGTCGGCTACGGCGACGAGAGTAGTCAGGCGGTGATCGAACTGACCCACAACTGGGGCGTCGAGAGCTACGACTTGGGATCCGGCTTCGGCCATGTCGCGATCGAGGTCGACGATGTCTATGCCGCCTGCGACGAGATCAGGCGGCGCGGTGGTGTGGTGGTGCGCGAGGCCGGGCCGATGAAGGGCGGGACGACCGTCATCGCCTTCGTGGCCGACCCGGACGGCTACAAGATCGAGTTGATCGGCTCCTGACCGGAGATTGAAAAAAGAGTGGGCAAAAAAATGCCCCCAGTCCGCAGAGTGGGGGCGAAACATCTTGACCATTTTGTGGAATCAAGACTACACGCTCAGGGAGGAGAAACGTGTTTTGGCTTGCGCCAATGCAAACATAGAGTGGCCGTTTTCGGAATAGTTCCGAAAAAGTTGAAATTTTTTTAACGGGATGAAAAAACCCCGCAACTGCGGGGTTAGTGAAGACGAAGGGCGACCACAGGTCGCTCCATTCGTTTGTGCGGGTGGCGATTATTTCCCGGCCGCGCGTTCGGCCGCCTGAACGGTGTTCGCCACCAGCATCGTGATGGTCATCGGACCGACGCCGCCCGGCACCGGGGTGATGCAGCCGGCCACTTCCTTGGCCGAATCGAAGTCCACGTCGCCGCACAGCTTGCCGTCCGCCATGCGGTTGATGCCGACGTCGATTACCGCAGCGCCCGGCTTGATCATGTCGCCGGTGATCATCTTGGGCCTGCCGGTCGCGACGACCAGGATGTCGGCATCGCGGGTGTACTTCGCGAGGTCGACCGTCTTGGAGGTGCAGATCGTCACGGTGGCGTTGTGCTGCAACAGCAGCAGCGCCATCGGCTTGCCGACGATGTTGCTGCGGCCGACCACCACCGCATGCTGGCCCTCGATAGTCACGCCGCTTTTTTGCAGCAGGATCAGCGAGCCGTAAGGCGTACAGGGCGCGAAGCGCATGTTGCCGGTGACCAGCGCGCCGACGTTCATCGGGTGAAAGCCGTCCACGTCCTTGTCCGGGCTGATGGCGTTCAGCACCTTGTCGCTGTCGATATGCTTGGGCACCGGCAGCTGCACCAGCAGGCCGTGTATCTTCGGATCGGCGTTCAGCTCGGCGATCTTCGCCAGCAGGGTCGCCTCGGAGGTGTCGGCAGGCAGCGCGATGTGCTCGGAGTGCAGACCGAGTTCGGCGCAGGCCTTCACCTTGTTGGCGACGTAGACCTTGGAGGCTGGGTCTTCGCCGACGATGATGACCGCCAGCCCCGGCGTGATGCCGCGCGCCTTCAGTGCGTCGGCGCGCACCTTCCATTCGGCGCGAACTTCCTGCGCGATTGCCTTGCCGTCGATGATGCGTGCGGTCATATTCGTCTCCTGTGCGGATTACTTGTTGTTTGCGGCCTTGTAGGCGGCAATGCCGTTCATGATTTCGGTATGGGCGGCTTCTACGCCTTCCCAGCCCCTGATCTTGACCCACTTGCCCGGCTCCAGCGCCTTGTACAGCTCGAAGAAGTGCTTGATCTGCTCCAGCGTGATCTCCGGCAGATCCTTGTAGGTCTGCACATTGCGGTACAGAGGGGTCAGCTTGTCGGTGGGCACCGCGATGATCTTGGCGTCGTCGCCGCCTTCGTCGGACATCTGCAGCACGCCGACCGGGCGGCAGGGGATGATCGCGCCGTGCACGATGGGGAACGGCGTGACGACCAGCACGTCCACCGGATCGCCGTCGTCGGCGATGGTCTCGGGAATGAAGCCGTAGTTGGCCGGATAGCGCATCAGCGAGCCGATGAAGCGATCCACCACCAGCACGCCGGCGTCCTTGTCGACCTCGTATTTGACCGGGTCGGCGTGCTTCGGGATCTCAACGATGACGTTGCATTCTTGCGGCAGCTTGTTGCCGGGACGGACGTTTAACAGACTCATGCGACTTCCTCAGGATGGATGGAATTAAGAATCTGCAATTATAAACGATGCAGGAAGATGCCGCTAAGCGGCATAGAGGATTAGAATGCTCCGACCCCACTACAAGGAGACGGCGCTATGGCTACGCAGAACAAACTGGTCGGCAAGATGGTCATCGGGCAATCCGGCGGCCCCACCGCGGTCATCAACCAGTCGCTGGTCGGCGCGGTGCTGGCGGCGCGCAAGCAGGCGAATATCACCGGTATCCTCGGCGCACGCCACGGCATCGCCGGCATCATGAAGGAAGACTTCATCGATCTGACCACGCAGAGCGTCGATCAGCTCGAACTGGTCGCCACGACCCCGGCTGCGGCGTTGGGTTCGGTGCGACTCAAGCCCGGTAAGGCCGAATGCGAAAAGGTGTTCGAAGTGTTCCGCAAGAATGACGTGCGCTACTTCTTCTACATTGGTGGCAACGACTCCGCCGAGACCGCCCACATCATTGCCGAGATGGCGAAAGAGGCGAACTACGATTTCTGTACCGTGCATATCCCCAAGACCATTGATAACGACCTGAAGGTCACTGACCACTGTCCCGGCTACGCTTCGGCGGCGCGTTTCGTCGCACTCGCCTTCATGGGCGACGACCGCGACAACCGCGCGCTGCAGGGCATCAAGGTCAACGTGGTGATGGGGCGCAGCGCCGGATTCCTGACCGCGGCGTCCGCGTTGGCGCGTCAGGCCGAGGGCGACGGCCCGCATCTGATCTATCTGCCGGAGCGCGTGTTCGATGTCGAGCAATTCAAACAGGACGTACGCGACGCGGTGGCAAAATATGGTCGCTGCGTGATCGCCGCATCGGAGGGCATTTCCGACAAGGACGGCAACCCGATCTCGACCAGCGGCGAAAAAGATTCGCACGGCAATGTCCAACTGTCCGGTTCGGGTGCGTTGGGCGATACGCTCGCGGCGCTGGTGAAGGAGGCGTTCGCCGGGCAGAAGGTGCGCGTGCGCGCCGATACGTTTGGCTATTTGCAGCGCTCCTTCCCGACTATCGTCTCCGAGATCGATGCGCAAGAGGCGCGCGCGGTGGGCGACTATGCGGTGAACCATGCGACCGGTACCGGACAGCCCGGCTCGGTCGCGATTCGCCGCCTGAGCAGCAAGCCTTATTCCAGCGAATGCTTCATTACGCCGCTGTCCTCGGTGGCGCGCGAGGCGACCGAGATGAAGGACGAATACATCAATGCGGCGGGCAACGACGTCACGCAGGCGTGGCTGGATTACGTCGCGCCGCTGGTGGGCGAGCTGCCGAAGATGGGACGTTTGTAAATGGTGCCAACCGGTGAAATGCCGGTCGGCACACGGATGTTCTAATCACTCAGAACGGAAAAACTCCGTCATTCCTGTGCGGGAATGACGGAGTTTTTTATTGCCGGTGACTTTGGGAGTTACCCTTTAGCCCAAGCCTGCGCTTCGTCGTAGTCGGCAAAGACTTGGATATCGGCATCGACGAACAAACGCGACACCCAAGCCTGCCAGGTGAGCCACTGGTCGCTGGTGACGACGGCGATCTTGCTGAAGTCGTGGTTGTGTTCGCGGCTGAAGAACTTGATCTCCTCCCAGGCGACGTCGACGGTGTAGTCGACCATGCCGCGCAGGTCGAACAGCAGGTTCAGCGCGCCGGGCGATTTCAGTTTGTACAGGGATTGTTCTTCGAATGTCTTGAAGTCGGCGAGGGTAAATTCGCCGATGACGGCGGCGTTGACGAGGTTGTCGGTCTGTTCGATGGTGATCATGTTGTTCTTCCGATTGATACTTGGTTAATGCTTGGGTGACAGGCGCAAGCTTAGCACACCGCTGGCGACGATGAACGCCATGCCTAGCCAGCTGCTGGCGGTCAGCACCTCGTCCCATAGCAGCATGCCGAACAGGCTGGCGAAAATGATGGTGCTGTAGGCCATGCTGCCGACCACCAGCGTCTTGCCGACGCGGTAGGCGCGCGTCATCGCGAGTTGCGCGAGCGTCGCCGTGGCGCCCAGCCCGAGCAGGATCGCAAAGCCGCGTGGCGTGATCGCATGCACCTCGCCGAAAAACAGCATCCATGCGCCGCTGCAGAGCGAGGCGACCAGGCTGAAGTAGAACACCACGCGCGTCGCCGGTTCGCCCATCATGCCGAGCTGCTTCACATTCAGGTAGGCGACGCCGGCGAGGAAGCCGGAGATCAGTCCGAGCAGGCCGGTAGTCAGCTGGTCGCGCTCCAGCGTCGGATGCAGCAACAGAACCACGCCGCAGAAGCCGAGCGCGATTGCGATGGTCAGCGGCAGATGAAACTTGTCCTTGAACACCAGCATCGTCAGTATCGTCAGGAACAGCGGCGCGGTGTAGTTCAGCGTCACTGCGGTCGCGAGCGGCAACTCGGTGATGCAGTAGAAGAACAGCGCCAGCGCGACCGTGCCGGAGATGCCGCGCCACAGGTGCGGTCGCCAGTGTCTGGTCGCGATGCTCACCTGCTGGCGGCGCAGGATCGCATACACCAGCAGCAGGCCGAAGAACGAGCGGTAGAACACCAGTTCGACATGGGAGAAATGCGCGGCGCCCAGCTTGACGAACACGCCCATGCAGGCGAACAGCACGCCCGCCAGCAGCATCCATAGGGAACCCATGCGAGATTGCTTCAGGGGGGGCTTACTTCAGATGCGGGGCGAGGTTGCGCCGCAGATACTCGTGGAAGTGCAGCATGCCGTCTTCGGTCGGCGACTGGTACGGGCCGTGTTCCTCGACGCCCTGCTGATACAGCGCCTTGCGGCCCTGATGCATGCGCACGCAGATAACGTCGTCCTCGACGGCGGTCTCGTTGTAGGCCTTCTGCTCGGCCTCGACATATTCGCGTTCGAACAGCGCGATCTCTTCGAGGTAGTAGAACTCGACCACGTTGGTGCAGGCCTCTGGCCCGCGCGGGATCAGCGTGCTGATGACCAGCGTGCCCGGATACCACTCGACCGTGATGTTCGGGTAATAGGTCAGCCAGATCGCGCCGTACTTCGGCAGTTTGTCGCCGTAGTAGCGCAGCACTTGCTCCTGCCACTTGCCGTAAACATCGCTGCCGACCTTGCGCAGCGCGTTGCTGATGCCCACGGTCTGCACGCTGTACTGTTCGCCGAACTGCCATTGCAACTGGTCGCAATCGACGAAGTTGCCGAGGCCGGGGTGGAACGGCACGACGTGGTAGTCCTCCAGATACACCTCGATGAAGGTCTTCCAGTTGAAGGCGTATTCGTCCACCTGGATGCGATCCAGCATGTAGCCGGAGAAATTCAGATCCTTCATCACGCCCATGTTGGCGAGATCCTTCGCGATGTCGCGGCGGCCCGCGAACAGCAGGCCGTTCCAGTTCTGCAGCGGCGTCTTGTTCAGGTGCAAACAGGGATTCTCGGGGAAATGCGGAGCCCCGAGCAGCTTGCCGTCGGTCTCGTAGGTCCAGCGGTGCAGCGGGCAGGTGATGTGCTGCGCGTTGCCGCGCCCTTGCAGCATCGTGGCTTGGCGGTGGCGGCAGATATTCGACAGCAGTTCGACGCCGTTCGGGTTGCGCACCAGCATCTGCGCCTCGCCGTCCAGCACGTGGTAGTCGCCCAAGTTGGGCACCATCAGTTCGTGGCCGACGTACTTCGGGCCCTGTTCGAACAGCACGCGCTGCTCGATTTCCAGCACTTTGGGGTCGAAATACCAGCCCATCGGCGGTTGCACCTGAGCCGGGGTGAGTTGAGTCATTTTGGCGATAGCGGTCATACCCACATCATCCTTGCAAATATTGAATGTAGCGCGAGAAAGACCCGGGATTGTCCCCGAATTGTTTTTGCGGGGCAACCCGAATCGCCCTTTCCGGAGGGTCGGACTGGTGCTCCTTCGGGTGAATTTGCCGGGCGGATGTTACAATTCGCGCCGTTTTTGCAGCGGCAACACAACATATAAGGATAGTCATGAGTTTGAAATGCGGTATCGTCGGTCTCCCCAACGTGGGTAAATCCACGCTGTTCAATGCGCTCACCAAGGCGGGCATCGCTGCGGAGAATTATCCCTTCTGCACCATCGAGCCTAACGTCGGCATCGTCGAAGTGCCGGACGCCCGCATGGACGAGCTGGCGAAGATCGTCAAGCCGCAGCGCATGCAGTACGCCATCGTCGAATTCGTCGACATCGCCGGTCTGGTCGCGGGCGCATCCAAGGGCGAAGGCCTGGGCAACCAGTTCCTCGCGAACATTCGCGAGACCGATGCCATCGTCAACGTGGTGCGCTGCTTCGACGACGAGAACGTGGTGCATGTGGCGGGCAAGGTCGATCCGCTGTCCGATATCGAAGTCATCCTCACCGAACTGGCGCTGGCCGACATGGCGGTGGTGGAGCGCACGATCCAGCGCGACGGCAAGAAAGCCAAGTCCGGCGACAAGGATGCGCAGAAGCTGGTTGCGGTGCTGGAGAAGCTGCTGCCGCACCTGAACGAAGGCAAGCCCGCGCGCACCTTCGGCCTGAACGACGATGACACACAACTGATCAAGCCGCTGTGCCTGCTGACGATCAAGCCGGCGATGTATGTCGGCAACGTGCTGGAAGACGGCTTCGAGAACAATCCGCACCTTGACCGTCTGCGCGAACATGCTGCGAAGGAGGGCGCTCCGGTGGTGGCGCTCTGTGCCAAGATCGAGCAGGAACTGGCCGATCTCGACGATGCCGACAAGCAGGAATTTCTCGCCGATCTCGGCCTGGACGAACCCGGCCTGAACCGCCTGATCCGCACCGGCTACGAACTGCTCGGCCTGCAGACCTACTTCACCGCGGGCGTGAAGGAAGTGCGCGCCTGGACCATCCATAAGGGCGATACTGCACCGCAAGCGGCCGGCGTGATCCACACCGATTTCGAGAAGGGCTTCATCCGCGCGCAGACTATTTCTTACGCAGACTTCATCGCCTGCGGCGGCGAGGCTGGCGCGAAGGAAAAGGGCAAGATGCGCGTCGAGGGCAAGGACTATGTCGTGCAGGACGGCGACGTGATGAATTTCCTGTTCAACGTCTAAATCATTAACGTCTAGCCGCACAGCGTGGCAGGAGGTCGGCGATGGGTGGCAAGGAGTTTCCAGCGGCAGATGAAATAAATGCTTTGTTCGCCAACGACGAGCCCGACGAAGTGTGGCGCAAGGCAGAAGCCATTGTTCGGCGCATCAACCCGGATTACGATTTTTTGCGGGCGCGCGCTATTTTTGACGATGTGAAGGTTCTGTTTTGCGGCGACTATCCCGGTTATGCGCCGGTGCGGACGCCCTACCACAATCAGGCGCACACGCTGCATGTCTTCATGTGTGCGGTGCGGCTGATGCATGGCGTGCATGTCTCCGGAATTTCCATGAGCGACGAAGATGTCACACTGGTGATGATGGCGGCGCTGATGCATGACATCGGCTATGCGCAGACCAAAGGCGAGGAGAGCGGCACCGGGGCGCAATATACGCCGAGTCATGTCACGCGCGGCATAGCATTCATGCATCGTTATGTTGCCGCGCAAGGTTTTCCAAATGGCTGGGCGCAACGGCTGGAACCCCTGATTCGCAGCACCGATCCCGGCTATCCCTTTACGCAGATTCCTTTCGCGGACGAGCATGCTCGCCTGCTGGGCCAGCTTGTGGCGACCGCCGATCTGGTCGGGCAGATGGCCGACCGCACCTATCTGGAAAAGCTGTTGTTCCTCTATCTGGAGTTCAAAGAGGCGAACTTTGGCAATTACCGCAACGTGCACGACATGTTGCGCCAGACCCGGCGCTTCTACGAGATTACCAAGGAGAAACTCGATGGCCTGTATCAGGGGCTGTATCTCAAGCTGTCCGAGCACTTCCGGGAGACCATGGGGGTAGCGAATAACTACTACCTCGAATCGGTAGAGAAGAATATCGCCTATCTGGACGAGGTCACCCGGCACGAGGAGGCCGAGCATCTGGAGATGCTGAAGCGGGCCGGCATCGCGGACAAGGCGAAGACCATGCCTGGTTTCCAATCCTAGAATCCGACGTCAGTTTTTCTTCAGCCAGTTTGCCGTCTGGGTTTTTTCAATCAGTCCGCTGCTTAGTCTTTTTCGAGCCAGTCCAATAAATACGCCCACTGCTCCAGCTCGCGCTCCGCGAGATAGGGCGGCAGGTCGAACAGCGACTTTCCTTCGAAGGCGGCATTCACATACACCTGCGTCTCGCGCAGGTAGGCCAGTATCGGCAAGTCCAGCGTGGATAGAAAATGCTCCAGCGCCTGCGCGGCGCGGGTGCGCGCATCCATGCGCATGCCGACCACGCCGATGTGGTGCTTGCCCTTGCGCGCGGCTTTTTCTTCGCCCAGCAGTTGCAGGAAGTCGCGGCTGGCCGAGAGGTCGAACAACGACGGGGCGACCGGCACGATGATCTTGTTCGCGAGCTTGAGCGCGTGCGCGAGGTTTTTGCCGTGCAGGCCGGCAGGCGAATCGATCACCAGCCAGTCGTTTTCCTGACCGTGCTTTTTCTTTTCATTGAGCGTGCTTATCGGCGGCAGGTTGTCTGGACGCATGGATAGCCATAACGCGGAAGACTGTTGGCGGTCGAGGTCCAGCATCGCGACGCGCTGGCCGCGGCTGGCGAGGTGGCCGGCGATGTTCACTGACAGCGTGCTCTTGCCGCTGCCGCCCTTGGGATTCGCAATCAGTATCGTCTTCATTTCACGCTTTCCTTTCCCTGAATACCGGACGCGCTTGTATTAGCGTCTTTTGCCCAGCAGCGAACCTAACACGCCGCGGATGATCTGTCGTCCGACTTCCGAGCCGATGGCGCGCGCCGCACTCTTGGCCAGCGCCTCGACTGTGCCTTCGCGATGGCTGCCGCCTCCGAGGACGCTGCCGAGCATGTCGCCCAGTCCGCCGCTTGACGATTCGCTCCTGGCAGGAGTCGCGGCCTCCTGTTTCTCGGCGGCGCGGCCCTTGAGTATCTCGTAGGCGGATTCGCGATCCACCGCCTTCTCGTAATGTCCGGCGAGCAGCGAACTCGCGATCACCGTCTTGCGCTCCGATTCGGAGATTGGCCCGATCTGCGCCTGCGGCGGCACGATCAGCGCGCGCTCGACCACGCCGGGGCGGCCATGCTCGTCGAGGCAGGAGACCAGCGCCTCGCCGACGCCGAGCTCGGTTATCGCGGCGGCTTCGTCCAGTTCCGGGTTGTCGCGCATCGTCTCGGCGGCGGCGCGCACCGCCTTCTGGTCGCGCGGGCTGAAGGCGCGCAGCGCGTGCTGCACGCGGTTGCCGAGCTGCCCCAGCACCTTGTCCGGCACGTCGGCGGGATTCTGCGTGACGAAATACACGCCCACGCCCTTGGAGCGGATCAGGCGCACGACCTGCTCGATCTTGTCGAGCAGCACTGCGGGCGCGTCGTTGAACAGCAGGTGCGCCTCGTCGAAGAAGAACACCATCTTCGGTTTCGCCAGGTCGCCCGCTTCGGGCAGGTTCTCGAACAGCTCGGCCAGCAGCCACAGCAGCATCGTCGAATACACCTTGGGCGAGGTCATCAGCTGGTCGGCGGCGAGGATGTTGATCGTGCCGTAGCCGTTGCCGTCGGTCTGCATCAGGTCTTCGATGTTCAGCATCGGTTCGCCGAACAGCTTGTCGCCGCCCTGAGTCTCGATCTGCAGCAGTCCGCGCTGGATCGCGCCTATGCTGGCGGTGGAGATGTTGCCGTACTCGGTTTTGAACTCGGCGGCGTTGTCGCCGACATGCTGCACCATCGCGCGCAGGTCTTTCAGGTCGAGCAGCAGCATGCCATTGTCGTCGGCGATCTTGAACACCAGCGCCATCACGCCTTGCTGCACCTCATTCAGGTTCAGCATGCGCCCGAGCAGCAGCGGGCCCATGTCGGACACGGTGGCGCGCAGCGGATGGCCCATCTCACCAAATACGTCCCAGAACGTCACCGGGTAGGCGCGATGTTCGAAGTCGCTCAGCCCGAGTTGCTCGACGCGCGCCGCAACCTTGGCGTTGCCGCCGCCGACTTTGGAGAGGCCGGACAGGTCGCCCTTGATGTCGGACAGGAACACCGGCACGCCGATGCGGCTGAAGGATTCCGCGAGGCTTTGCAGCGTGACGGTCTTGCCGGTGCCGGTCGCCCCGGTGATCAGCCCGTGGCGGTTGGCCATTTGCGGCAGCAGGTGGAGTTCGTGTTCGTCGTTCTTGGCAATCAGCAGCGGTTCGGTCATGTCTCGTCCACAGGGCATGTTATTGGGCTAACAGGGCGAAAATGATACCATCGCGCAGTTATTTTCAGGTTCACGGAGTGCGGACATGGCAGGACACAGCAAATGGGCGAACATCCAGCACCGCAAGGGCAAGCAGGATGCGAAGCGGGGCAAGATATTCACGCGGCTGATCAAGGAGATCACCGTCGCGGCGCGCATGGGCGGCGGCGACCCGGGCACTAACCCGCGCCTGCGTCTGGCGATGGACAAGGCCTATTCGAACAACATGCCCAAGGACAACGTCGAGCGCGCGATCAAGCGCGGCAGCGGCGAACTGGAGGGCGTGGAGTATCTGGAGATACGCTACGAAGGTTACGGCATCAACGGCGCGGCGGTGATGGTGGACTGCATGACCGACAACAAGACCCGCACCGTCGCCGACGTGCGCCACGCCTTCAGCAAATACGGCGGCAACCTCGGCACCGACGGTTCGGTGGCGTTCATGTTCAAGCACTGCGGCCAGATGATCTTCGCGCCGGGCACCGACGAGAACGGCCTGATGGAAGTCGCGCTGGACGCGGGTGCGGAAGACATCGTCACCAACGACGACGGCAGTATCGAAGTTATCACCGCGCCGAACGATTTCATGAACGTGAAGCAGGCGCTGGAAGATGCCGGCTACAAACCTGAATTCGGAGAAGTCATCATGAAGCCGGCCAGCGAAGTGGCGTTCACCGGCGACGACGCGGTGAAGATGCAGAAGCTGCTCGACGCGCTGGAAGACCTGGACGACGTGCAGGAAGTGTATACGACGGCGGTGATCGAGGATTGACTCCGCTTCGCCTGCGTCACGATAACTGCATTGGCTGTGCTGCGCGACTCCTGATGGAGCAACTAGCCATTCGACTAAGCCCGCAAGCGGGCAAGTCGCTGGTTATCGCCGTGCTTGATGCACTGTCTCGTCGTTGCTCGCTTGCCGCCTTGTTCTCGTTTAGCAGGCAAATCGGAATCGGAAAATGCGAATTCTAGGCATCGACCCCGGCCTGCGCATCACCGGCTTTGGGGTCATCGACAAGGAAGGCCAACAGTTGCATTATGTCGCCAGCGGCTGCATCAAGACACCGGACGGCGAACTACCTGCACGTTTGCGGGTGATCCTCGATTCTCTCGCCGAGGTGATAGCAATGCATAAGCCGCAACTGGCGGCGATCGAGAAGGTGTTCGTCAACGTCAATCCG
>Ga0209211_10001196_pt1 | contig 50343 bp, 52 predicted proteins | sample RifGroA2_FD_183992 | JGI IMG/M metagenome (GOLD analysis project Ga0209211, IMG submission 183992) | Groundwater microbial communities from Rifle, Colorado, USA - Groundwater A2 (SPAdes) (version 2) | ecosystem: Environmental > Aquatic > Deep subsurface > Groundwater | place: Rifle, Colorado...
CGCCCCCAGCAAGAACCATAATGCTATATTCTGCCATATTGAAGGCACAACTTCAGCAGCAGGCATCATTGCAGCTGCTGCCTCGTCAAATGCGGCTTCAAGCGGCGCTGACTTTGCAGCTATCTGTATCATTTCCGGCTGTGCAGGCGGAGTGCTGCCAAGGTATTTTGAAACCAATTGTATTATTCCTGCAGCGCCTAATGCTATCAATCCTACGGGAAGTATGCTCTTTAATTTTTGTGTTATGCCTGTTACCTTCTTTGGCGTTATTATTATGTATTTATTTGCCAGTTTGTAATGGTTGACTTCCCTTCCCTTCGGGCTGTAGTGGAATTCCTCAGACTCTATGAGCTTTGCGTCCATCAGCTGCTGCAGGTTATAATGTACTGTAGAGATAGGAATATTAAGCTTAGCGGCGAGCTCTGATTCAGTAGCCTCACGCTCTGAGAGGTAGTCAAGTATCTTCCTGCAGGAGTCATTGCTTACAATATTTGCTACTTTCTTTGCCTGCGAATCCTCCAGAGACAAGAGCAAAAAATTCTTTGCCATAAAAACCTGATTGAAATTCAATTATAAATACTTTTCCAAAGCTTCAAGCTGGGTTGAAGTCATATCTTGCCGGTTTTTTATAATAAATTGCATTAATTTTAAGATAAAATTTAACATGTTCGCTCCGCTCACCATGTTTACACTCGGCGAAAATTTGCCCGCCACTAAATTTTCACCTCGAAATTATACAATATAAATAGGCGAGGCGTTGTGATGTGCTTGACAGCAACGCCTCGCACTAGAATTGCGGAGCGTATTGAAAATTAAAAGGCGGGTAAAGAAAAAATATTTTATGGCTATTTTAATCAAAAAGTTTATAATCCTAGTTTTACTAGCAACTCCCATGGCCTTGGAGAATATACTGGAAATAAATGCTGCGATACTGTTTCAAAAAGATGGGAAAAAAGCTTCGCTTCCGCAGATTATTGAGGATTTTCTCAGCGGGGAAAAGGGCTTTTCCGGATTTAAAACTAAGCTGAAAGAGGAAAAAAGCCCTGAAAATGATTTTTTGCAGGGCAAGGATTTACTTGAAAAAGGGAAAAAAGCAGCATACAGCCCTTTCAGGCAGTTCAGTGATTATATTTCTGCATTCAAAGGCAAATTATACGGGTATTACTCTAATGTAAAAAAAGCGTTTAAGAAAGCAGTTGACGGGGTAGGGTATACTGACAAGCTCATCAAGGAGATAGAGGATTGGGGAACCATCTATTTTACAACTGTTTCCAAAAGGCTGCAAAGGCTTAACCCATTAGGCGCCATGGCGAGGTATATGGAAGAGCTCTGGCTTTATGTGGGGAAGAAGGTAAAGTGACACAAATCAATACGATTAATTCTGTTAGAGGTGAATTGAGAAAAAATTCCAGCCTTAAGGCTAAAAAATCAATGCAGCGCTTTTTTAAGGATGAGATTAAAATGCTGGGCTTGCATTACCCTCAAGTTAAGAAAATCTCAAAAAAATATTATAGGGAAATAAAGGATTGGGATAAAAAAGAATTCCTGTTATTATGCGAAGAATTGCTGAAAAATGGCTATCACGAGGAAAAATTAATTTCATTTAACTGGGCTTTTTATTACAGAGAAAATTACAGCAAAGAGGACTTTAAAATTTTTGAAAGATGGCTTAATGAATATGTGACTGACTGGGCTTTATGCGACCTTTTTGTGCCAAAGACTATGAATTATTTTATAACAAAGTATCCATCTTTGATTAAGGAAACTAAAAAATGGGCAAAATCGAATAATAAGCTTGTAAGAAGGGCTTCAGCAGTATGCTATTTCACGGATGGCGCAGGAATAAGGCCCACTTCGCATAATCTCTCGGATATTTTTGATGTTGCAATGAAATTAATCCATGATAACGAAGATCTAGTTCAGAAGGGCTGTGGATGGCTGCTCAAAAATGCTTCAAAAAGAAGCCAAAAAGAAGTGTTTGATTTCGTCATGAAGCACAAGAATGATATGTCAAGAACAGCTTTAAGGTATGCTATAGAGCTGATGCCTGAAAGATTGAAAAATAAGGCTATGAAAAAAAATTAAATCTTCAATTCTTCCCTCCAATACTTGCAAACCTTCTCGGTTTTTTCAACAGCTATTCCAGTGTATTTTTCAGGATTATCAATTATTTCCAGCTGTTTTTTTGTAAATTTTTTCAGATATTTTTGAAGGTTTTTATCTTTTTTTAATAATTCTAATAATGTTTTTTTTGTTAATGTTGCTTTCAGTGTTAATCGCCTTACTGCCTCATGCGCATCAGGGTGGCCATGCGCCGCCAATAGGATGTACAATGGCTCTGCAATTATCAAATCCCTGTTCAAATCAAAATTTTTCTGCAAATTGTTTTTATCTACTGCCAGGTTTTTCATTGTTTTGTTTAATCTGCTTACGGATATAAAAAACGCAGCCAGAATCTCTGGAACAAAACGCATAGAAGCGCTGTTTGTTAAATCCCTCTGGTGCTCTGAAATCTGGTCAGAGTATAATGTTATGATGCGCGGCATAAACTCCTTCCACATGCTCTTTACATTCTCAAAGTTAATCGGGTTTCTTTTTTGCGGCATTGTGCTGCTTCCAACCTGTTTTGGCTCAAACATTTCTCCTATTTCAGCAATTTCGCTTCTCTGCAAATGCCTCATGTCATCAGCCATGTTGGCTAAAATACCAAAAGCCTCAATTACTGCATTAATATAAGAAACCAGAAATTCAGCTTCGACAATCTGGGTGGACATTGGCGAAGGCTTTAAATTTAATTCACCTAAAACGTCTTTTTCAAACTCTTCAGGGTTTTTGATGAATAATGAAGATGTGTTGTAAGATCCTACAGCGCCGGAGAATTTGCCCCTCAGATCATTTGCGGTTTTTTTGATTTTTATTATTGCATTTCCGAGCCTTGAGACGTACTGCGCAATCGCAAATCCAAAAGTCATGGGAATTGCATGCTGCCCATGAGTCCTTCCTACCTGCAATGTGCCCTTTTCCCTTAGGGCAATATTTATCAGCGTTCTTTCAAAATCAACCAATTCGGGCAGTAAGATGCTGCTTGTGAATTCCTTGTACCTTAATGCTTCTGCCGTGTTTACAATATCAAAGCTTGTTGCTGTAAAATGCACGTATGGCTTTGCCTTTTCGCTTACCTTGCCCCTTATAGCATTCGCCAATGCCCTTGTATTGTGCCTTATTTTGTCTTCTTCTTTGTAAACTTCCTCTGCAGTTGTCTGCCTTGATGCTTTTTCAATTTCATTGGCAATTTCATTGCTGCAGATTCTGTTTTTTGCCAATGCACTTGCCAATGCAGCCTCGACTTTTGCGCAATACCTTATAAAAGCAGTTTCACTCAGATAAGGCTGTATTTTTTGAAAAATTTTTTCGTTTCTTGCATAGTACCTAAAATCCAGCGGGCTTATTGCGTCAAAAATATTTATATGCTCAGAATCAGTTTCTTTTAATCCCTCTTTTTCATTAATTAAATTATTAATTTCATTTAAAGATGTATTATTTTTATTCAAGCTTATAATTTTTTTATTTTTCTCTTTTGTTTCTATTACCAGATTATTCTTTTTAAAGATTTTTATTGAATTATGGACCTTTCCGGGAGAAATGCCCAATCTGTTTGCTATATCCCTGATATGCAGATTTTCCTCAAATAAAAGCCTGAGAATTTCAATGTTTTTTTTGGTAAAGACTTCGCTTAAGTCCATAAGAGAAAGCAAGTGTTTTTTATTTATAAACTTTTCTATAAATTTTTGATTTTGTTTGTTTTTCAAGAACGATATTATTTTAACAGAGGTTTGATTGTATATATTTATATATTTGCAAGCTTTGTTGTGATTCATGGCTAAAAAATTTGACTGGGCCAGAAAACTGTATAATGACAGATTCAAGAGATACCTTATAATAGCGCTTCTTGTTATTGGAATATCCCTTCTTTTTAATCATTTGAAAGATAATGAACAAGTTTCAGATAATAACCTTGTTATCCATTTTTTCTTCCATCCCCAATGCCCCCATTGCCAGGAGCAGAAGCCTTTTAATGCATTTTTAATGGAAAAATACCCTTCTGTCGAGTTCATTCCTCATGATGTAACTAACTCCCGGGAAGCTGCTCTGCTGAATGAGTTTGCACAAAATTACAATGTTCCTAAAGAAAGGCTTGGCGTTCCTGCCACATTTTTCGGCCCTTACCGATTTATAGGGTTTGATTCCGCGGAAACAACGGGGAAAGAGATTGAGGCTGCCTTAAAAGCCCATATAACAGAACAAAATGAAACTGCCAGGGAACAGGAGGAAAAATCGGAATTTCAATCGGAAATAAACCTCCCTTTCATCGGAAAGGTAGATGTTTTGAATTACTCATTGCCCGCTTTGGCAGTTATTCTTGGTTTGGTCGACGGCTTCAACCCATGCGCAATGTGGGTTCTGGTTTATTTAATATCCCTTATAGCGGCAATCAGGGACAGGAGAAAAATATGGCTTTTGGTCGGGACTTTTGTCCTGGCTTCTGGAATTTTATATTTCTTGTTTATGACTGCATGGCTTAATGTTTTCCTGCTTATCGGGTATATGAGGCCTCTGACGATAATAATAGGGTTGGGCGCATTATACGTGGGCCTGACAAGCATCAGGGACTATGTAAAAACAAAAAACGCCCTTGTATGCGAGGTTACAGACGAGGCTTCAAAGGAAAAAACAATGTCAAGGATTGAAAGGATAGTAAAATCTCCTTTGACGTTAGCGACAATATTCGGAATAATCGCGTTGGCTTTTATTGTTAATTCAATAGAATTCGCATGCTCTTCGGCAATTCCCGCTGTCTTTACTTATGTTTTGTCTATAAGCAGCCTATCAACCCTGCAGTATTATGCATATATCCTCCTTTATGACCTGTTCTTCATGCTTGACGACCTTATTATTTTCAGCCTGGCTGCTTTTGCTGTAAACACAGCAATCGGCACAAAATACGCGAAATACTCAAAGCTTATTGGAGGCATTGTCCTGCTGATTCTTGGGCTATTGCTTGCCTTTGCGCCGCACTTGCTTGGATAAATCAGATTTTAAGGCTCAAATGTTGTTGCTTTAATGGTTTTATCTTAGCAATTTCAGCAATTTATCATGTATTTTTTTGTTGCTTGAGAGAAACCTGCCTTTCTCGGCTTTCCATTCCTTTCCATTAAAATCTGTCACCTTGCCATTTGCTTCCTCGACAATCAAGGCGCCTGCCGCCATATCCCAGGAATTTGTAAGCGCAGTTACATAAGCATCGGCAGAGCCTTTTGCAACAGCTGCAAAAGCGTAAACAGAGCTTCCAAGAACTCTGATATCATAAACAAGGCCTTTAAGCCTGTTAAGCATCTTCAGCTTTGTTTCAGGATTGTAGCGCAAAACCAAATCTGTGAGTATGAAGGATTTTTTTAATTCTTTTTTGCCTGAAACCCTTATTCTTTTTCCGTTCAGGAAAGCGCCTTTGCCTTTTTCAGCGATGTAAAGCTCGTCTAGGCATGGCAGGCTTATTGCGCCTAAAATCACTTTTCCATTATGCTCCAATGCAATTGAAACCCCAAACAAAGGGATTTTATTGATGTAGTTATGGGTTCCATCAAGGGGATCGATAAACCACCTGTAATCGGAATTTTTCCCTAGGCTTCCGGATTCCTCGGAAACAATGTCATGGCTCGGGAATTTTTTCCTTATAGCGGAAATAATGCACTTTTCGCTTTCCAGGTCGGCATTTGTGACATAGCTTAGCTTGTCTTTAACCCTTATGAATTTTATTTTGCCGTAATTGCTCATGAGGATTTTGCCTGATTGTAAAGATATTTTTGTTAGGAAGCTTTTCATATTATTAAAAAGCTCTTTGCATTTATTTAAACTTATTGATTTAATACAGAACCAGAAATAAATCTTAAAAGTCAGAGTTTTATTTGCCGACAGAAGCCATTTGCTGGCTGTAAACATTAACGACTTGAGGCTTTCGAGGCAAGAGCTTCTCTAGTTCAACTCTTCCACCATTAAACAACGGGTCATAGTATCTGCCAAATTCTGGCCGTACTTTTTTTGTCTCCCAATCATACCAAGGAAATTTGCTATACTTGGTAAACCTTTTCCTTGTGACTAAATCGATTGGCGCTAGGCCTACTTCAACATTACCTCCTCTTACCCAAATTGTGGATTCTAGATCATCTTGGCCTTCTCTGATTGCTCTGGCAAGAACTTTTCCTGTTTCAATGGCAAGTTCACGATCTTTTCTTAGGGAATATGGTCTATTGGGCTGCGTGAATGTTCTTAGTTCATATGTGAAGGTCATTGTATGCGCGCTAAGATTATGATAAGTTGCTAATTTTTCCTTAACTTCTGCTGCTAAAACCTCAGGGTGCTTCTTTTTGTGCCTATGTGGGTCGATGAGATTTTCAGAAATATGGTTTACTCCTTCTATCCTGGAGCCTTCTGGAATCACAATCATGGCTATTGGTCTTCCATATTTTTTCCGGTTCTCACTCTGCACTCTCCTTATATCATCTGCCATCTCATTTAACTTCCAAGCTGGCCTCCCATCCAATTCCCCTGCATAAACAAGATCGGCCCAGCCGTACCACCCAGCCCCAAATGCCACAAAATTTGTATCTTCTCCGAAATGTGTAACAATAACAGGAACGCCATTAGTCCATGCATCATGGTAAGCTTGAAGCATATTATTTGCAAGAAGGGAAACAGCGGCCACAAAGCCATTTGTTGTATCTGTGAATGGCGCCACATACCCGTTTACCCTTTCGCCATCAATTCCCCCAAGATCGCCGTCCATTGTCTTATTTGCAACAAGAACCTTGCACTTAGAGCCTCGCTCTTTTAGGTAATCGCCTAAGATTTTTAATTGCCTACCATGATCATCACCACCACATCCAACAAGCCAGTCCAAGTCTGCAGCCTCTACAAATTCATGCCCCTTTTCTATCTTCTTAGGAACTGGAACTATTGTCTCGGGAAATGTTAGGCTATACCTTGAAAATCCGAAAGATAAACCAGCTGTAACTTTTTGATTGGAATTAAGAAAACTCTCGAGTGTAAGAGGATAAACCCTCCCCGTCTCAAAAGCCTTAAAGCCCTCTTCTAAGCCAATGAATTCGTAATCACCGGTTCCCAGTTCTTTCATGAGCGCCCTAAATACTTCATTCTGCCTTAAAATATGCCCACCCAATCCGACAAACCCTATTTTCTCGACCATTTTTGTTTTTATAGCCCACCATCTAGCTTTTGATGATTATTTGTATTGAGAAGGAATAAGATTGTAGCCGAGGTATAATCTATAACTCTTTTCGTTTTCATTCGCCCACGAAACATTTCTATAACTATCTTTTATATAATTTATATAAATATTTTTCTATGATGGAGTAGATAATTGCTAGAAACATGCTTTTTTAAGATTTCTTTTAATCCTTTCATTAATATCTTCATCTGTAACATTAAACTCCTTCCCGGTTATCTGCTCATAAGCCATTATATACCTTTTTGCAGCCTCAATCTTGACATCATCTGGTATCTTTGGTATTTTTCCCTCGCCGACAAAGCCCCTGTCAGCAAGCCACGCCCTTACATACTCCTTGTCAAGCTTTACAGGCTCCATTCCTTCAGAAAAGAGCTTTTTATAGCTCTCCATTATCCAGAATCTTGAAGAATCAGGCGTATGCGCTTCGTCAATCAGGGTCAAATTTCCTTTTTCATCAAGCCCAAACTCGTATTTGGTATCAACAAGGATTAATCCGTTTTTCGCGCAAATTTCCGTGCCTCTTTTAAACAGGTTTAATGAAGCCTGCGCCATTTTCTCCCAGAGTTTTTTATCTACAAGCTTTCTTTTAAGTATTTCCTCTGCTGAAATTGACTCATCATGCAGCCCTTTCTCAGCCTTTGTTGAAGGTGTTATTATAGGCTCCTTGAATTTCTGGTTTTTTGCCATGCCATCTGGCAAAATATTGCCGCAAAAATTCCTGATGCCCTTTTGGTAAGTATACCATGCGGATGTTGTTGTGACACCAGTCAAATACCCTCTTACTACCATCTCAACAGGCAAAGGCCTGCATTCCCTGACAACCATAACATTTGGATCAGGGACTGAAATAACATGGTTTTGCACAATGTCCTTAGTCTTTTCGAACCAGAAAGCAGAAGTTTGGTTCAAAACTTGCCCCTTGAAGGGTATTGTAGTAAGAATGCGGTCAAATGCAGAAATCCTGTCAGTAACAACTATGATTCTTTTTCCATTAATGGTATAGTTATCCCTTACCTTGCCCTCGTATTTTTTGCCAATATTAAAATCGGTTTTTTCCAGGGTATTCTCTAACTGGTTTCTTATCTTTTCATCAGGAATCATTTTTAGTCATTGGTTTTTTATTATTTTTTTATTTTATTGCTTTATTTTCTTATTATTTTTATTGGTTTTTAGATTTTATTGGATTATTTTTCAATGATTTTTAAACATTAGGCTCACAAAAAGATTAACAATTATTTGTACAAGTGTTTGTGTTTTTAATTTTTTATTGTTTCCAATTATAAAATTTAAATTAAAAATATACTGGTAAATTATAAAGTGAATACACATTTCTGTGTTGAAATTTAGTTGTGCAGTTGCTGGAACTTTTCTTTAATCTATTTATTATACCCCTTGATTTTTTCAGCCATCTCTTTTCTATAATTAGTCAATTTCTGCTCATAGGCATTGCTGATGTTCAATATTTCTATTGCCGCCAGAGCAGCATTAGCGCCGTTGTTCAGGCCAACCCATAAGCCGTGATTGCTATGCTCTAATAAGTTCAATGCTGCCTCTGCCTTGTCATCCTTGTCAAGCAATAATGGGCAGTAAATAACCAGATTATCATTCTTTTGGACAGGCTCGTCAAAATACGTGAATTCTATGTTTATACTATTTGCATTGGGAGAGGTGGAAAACTTATGCGGCACTTCAAATTTTTTAAGGACATCTGTCGCTTTCCTGACAGCCTCTGTTTTTTGGTCCCCGATTATTGTTACAACATCATAACTCTTTAGCATGCATAGTGCATTTATTGCAGCAGTTTCAGACTGGTTCACTCCAACGGCCAATACAGGAATTCCCGGAGGCATCTGGACGATTGAAAGCAAAGCATCCAGGCCTTCATAGCTTCCATGGCACGGAACTCCAATTACAGGCCTCAGTGTTTTTGAGGCTATAACTCCGGGCAATGCAGCAGCAAGCCCTGCTCCTGAAATGATGACAGAATAATCCCCTTGTACTGTCTTTTCAACCTCATCTGGGGTTTTATGCGCCGAATAGATTTTAAAATCAAAGCTTATTTTATTTTTTTTCAGAATTTTAAGTATTGGATCGTATGTTTCATTATCCGATATTGACGCGAACAAAACAAGTATTTTTGGCATTTTAATCATATTTTATTGCTCTTTCTTTTCCTTCAACAAACTTTATTATATCATGAATCTGATAATCCGCAATAATTCTTTCAGCCGAATTAACAACTCTTTCTGGAAAATTAGTAAATTCTATATCCAAAGCAGAGGGACTGCCATCGCCATTTGCATGCGCTTTAAGGCCATCCTCTTTTAAAATTTTAATTAATTCTCTGGCTATAGCCGGGCTTTTCGTAGTTACAGTATAGTATTCTACAGGTGCTGCAGTTTGACTTGAAGATTGTGCCATTTTTTAGCTTAAAATCCTGAATTTCTGATAATTTTCATTCATTAATAAGCTTTTTGCTATTTCAATTGCAGTGTTTTTTGCATTTTCCTCATCTGCATCAATGCTTAAAGCCCACAATACGCCTTTTTCAGCATTTTTCATATTTTTAAATCCTAATCTGTTTTTTAAGGTTGACAATAATCCTTTCCCATCATCCAAATCCTGCACAAGTATATTTATTTTTTTGATATTATTTTTTTTATTGTTTTTTTCTAATTCAAAACTTAATTGATGCTTGTTCGCATTGATTAAAATATCCACTTTGCTTATTTCACTCTGAAATTTTTTAATATCCCCAAAAAAATCAAATTTATAATAACCCTTTCTTTCCAATTTTTTCAGCTTCTTGTAGCCCATCCTCTCCAATGTATGAAAGGCTGTTATCGCCACATTGTCTGGCACTTTCAGGCTGACAAATAATTCTGCTGTTGGCATTTTGATCTATCTTATTCCAAAATTTATTGTTATATCCCGAAATTGATGCTGGAATATGAAAGCAAGCTCCATTAAACTTTCCGGGACTTTTTGGAATTGGTCCTGCCCCGTACATGTCCTGCTGAATAGCCTCACTAAACTTGGCTCCATTCTTTTTGCATAACCAAAAAGCTCCTGCAAGCCTCCAACAGGCATACAAGCCCCGGAAAAGGCAGGCACCAAATACCTTTGCCCTACAGGCAGGTAAATATCAAACAGTGAGCGGGCTTGCTCCAATGACCTTTTATCATGGAGTATCAGCATAGGGTCTTCTATACCCAAAAGCGCTTGGCGCATATAATCATCAGGGAGTTCTATGGAACGCAAGTTTGCAACGGTGCTGACACCATCTTCGTGTCTTATGTGAGGATGAATCTGTGTTTTGAAAGGGTGCACGGCAATGTATAAAACCTCGGTTTTTCTGCCTAAGCCTGCGCCATCTCCAACATACAATTCTTCGGCTAAACCCACTCCCATTTTATTTCTCCAAAATATAGTTTTTTATTGATTCAAATATTTTGATAGTATTCATTTTTTTATCTGATTTTTTAAAATCCTGATACTGCCTTTCCCATATTGCCCTTTCAGGATGTGGCATTATTGCAATGACATTGCCTTTTTTATTTGAAATTGCCGCTATATTAAGCATAGAGCCATTTGGATTAATTGGAAACTTATTTTCAATCTTTCCCTCTTTTGTGCAGTACTGGAATATTATTTGTTTATTTTTTATTAATTGTTTAATTAATGCTTTGTCTTTTGTTACAAACCTGCCTTCGCCATGCGCAACTGGAAGGTGCAGAATCTCATCTTTTTTAAACAAGCTGTTAAATGCATTTTTTTTATTTGCAGTGTTTTTAATGTAAACCCATGCATTGTAATAGCCTGAAACAAAAGGGTTTTTATTTGGCGCAAGAGCCATCTCAACCTTATCTTTTAGGCCTGGAATAATTCCTGTCTCAACCAAAACCTGGGCGCCATTGCAAATTCCCAAAACAGGCTTTCCTTTTTCAGCTTCCTGCCTTATGATGCCCATAACGGGGTCTTTTGCAGCAATTACTCCAGCCCTTATCCTGTCTTCATAAGCCCATCCGCCCGGAATGACAAACCCGTCATAGCTGCCTAAATTTTCCTTGGTGTTCCAGTTAAGTATTTTTCCCCGCATACCTGCGGCTATCACAGCTCTTAAAGTCTCTTCCTCGCAGTTGTTGCCCGGGAAGTAAATTACTGCTATGCTAGGTTTTTGCATTTTGGGTATAATCTTTTGCAATTGTTTCGTAGGCTTGTCCTATTTTATCAAGAATTTCCCTCCTGCCAGTTAAAAATTGATTTCTGGCTTCTCTAGGAGACCCTCTAACTAACTTACTTTGTATTGAGAACATTCCGTCTAATGCCATATAAAAAAATGTTGTTAATAAGGCAGCACCAAGTTCTGTGAAGAAAAGAGTGGAGACATATTTAGAGAATTCTTCACCACCCTGAATTAAATTTTTTGTAAAAGAAATTCCATATTGCCATTGATAGAATAATTCTAGGACCCCATATGCTGCAAAAGCTATTCCAGTAGCAGATTTTCCAAATGATTCTAGCCTAGTTTTTTCATATTCCCTCTTTTTTCTTTGCAGTACAGTGACTATATCAATATATTTGGGAATGATTTCTTCCACTTTTTTTTGAATTGGAAGTATGTAGTCTGGGTTAATGTCCGAAATTCTATTAAAATATTGTAGATGCTTTGAAACTCCTCGGGACAATGTTGTTTCTAAATCTTCCCTTATCTTGACAAATACTGCTGAGTCTGTTTGTTCATTTAAGATTGGGGGGTACTTTAATAAGGTATCTTCAATACCAATTCTTAATTTTCTAATAAACATATCAATATCGAATTTTACACCCTTTTTTTCTGGCATTATCTTTTCTATTACCATTTACTCCAAAGCCTCCTTAAATCCTGATGTCCATGCTTTTCTTAATTCATCAATGCTCAAATCTATGATTTTTTTATTTGAATTTATGATAGTTAATGATTTTTTATTTGTTGTTTTTCCCAATTTATGGATTAATAAATTATATTTTTTGAATATTGACTGGACTTTTTTTATGTTTTTGTCTTCAACTTCAAAAAAAAACCCAGGGCTTTCGCAGAAAAGGATTTTATCATTTCTCAAGTAAGGGTAATTGAAGTTAATATCAGCACCTATAATGCCGTCTGCATTTCCTCCTAAAATCATTTCCGCAATAGCCACAGCCATGCCACCATCGCTTATGTCATGGCAGCTTAACAACAACCCATTGCTTATGCATTCAATTACCGCATAAATCCTGCCTTTCTCTCTTTCAAAATCAATTTGAGGAACATTTTTTCCAATCTGATTAAAAATCTCATAATAAGCGCTTCCTCCTAATTCGTCTTTCCTTTCTCCAGCTAAAAATAAAGTGCTGTTTGCTTTCTTCAGTTTCATCGTAATTGCTTTGCTATAGTCTTTCATAACTCCAATGCAGGCAATTATCGGGCTTGGGTCGATTGCATTTCCAGACTTGCTTTCATTGTAAAAGCTTACATTCCCAGAGATAACGGGCACTGGATTTTTTGTTTTATAATAATTGATTTTGCCAGCTGCATCAGCGATGCCCCTTACACTTTCCTTAAAATCGTAAAATGCCTCCGGCTTTTCCGGATTTCCAAAATTCAAACAATCAGTTAAAGCAGAAGGAATTGCGCCTATTGCCGCGACATTCCTCATTGATTCTGCAACTGCATTAGCAGCTCCCCAATAAGGGTCAATCCTTCCGTATTTCGGGTTGTTGTCAACAGATAAAGCTATTCCATACTTGCTTCCTTCGGCAGCTTTGATTAATCCTGCATCTGCCTGGCCGGATTCTATAATTGCATTGCCCATGACATTCTTGTCATAATGGCTGAAGCACTTTGCCTTTGATGCTACGCTGGGGTTTGACAAAACTTTCAATAAGATTTCATTATAATTATTTTTCTCTTTTATCATTGGCTCTTTAAAATTCCTATTTGGCTTTTTTGCTTCCCGGTCATACCTTATCCCTGCAGTTATAGCTTTAATCGGGACATTGCAGACTATTTTGCCTTTATGGGTTACGACATAATTTTGCTCTTTAGTCACTTTTCCAATAACAGATGCTCTTGCATTTTCAGCAATATTAGGCAATTCAAACTCTTCATTATAAATCTCTAAAATTCTTTGGGTAAAGCTTGGTGGGGAAATCCATGTGAACCTTTCCTGCGTTTCTGAATTGATTATCATAAAAGGTGGAATGTCCATAGAAACATGCACTTTGTCCAAATCAATAAAAGCCCCATAATCCGCGTCTGAGCACAATTCCGAAGTGGAGCACATAATGCCTCCTGCTCCCATATCCTTAAATCCTAATTTAACATTATCTTTCTTTGCCTCTTCAAAAACCCTGTAAGTTGCCCTTATAATCACATTTTTTAAAAAAGGGTCTGGCACTTGCACTGCACCTCTGTTTGACTCCCTTGCCTCCTCATCCAGAATCAATGATGCAAAGGCAGCCCCTCCAAAACCGCTGTTGTCGGTTGCTTTGCCAACTATAATTATATCATAGCCTTCTGAATTTTTTGGGGCATAGCTGTGTATAATGTCTTTTTCCTTTACTAAGCCCAAACAAACAACATTTACAAGGCAGTTGTCATCAAAGCTTTCATTAAGGTAAATATCGCCTGCAAGATTAGGAATCCCGACAGCATTCCCGTAGCCTGCAATTCCATTGATTACTTCATTTGCAATATACTTTACTTTGTTTTTGTTTTTTCCAAAAGAATTTCCAAACCTTAAGGGGTCTGCTGTTGCAATGATTTTTGCCCCCATGCACAAGACATCCCTTAAAATGCCTCCAATGCCAGTTGCAGCGCCTTCGTAAGGAACTACCTGAGAAGGATGGTTATGGGATTCGTGGCTTACAACAATTCCATACCTTTCATTGTTGATTTCTCCCAATTCCACTATGCCGGAATCTTCAACAGGGCCAAGAATGACATTCGGGGCTTTAGTAGGCAGCATTTTTAATGTATTTCTGCTGCTTTTGTAGCTTGAATGCTCACTCCACTGTATGTTGAAAATATGCAATTCAGTTAAAGTAGGGTTTCTCCCAATCAATTTTGCAGCTTTCCTTGCCTCGCCAGCCTTTAAAGAAATTGCATTATGCTGCATAAAATTTTGCAGCTCTTTGTCATTCATTCCGCTAATATTTATCAGCTCAGAGTCAGACTTCCCCACGTTAATCACATGGTTTAAGATAGATAATATGTTTAAAAAGGTTTCTACTGACTTTTAAACTTGTACGGGTAGTATTTAGCAATTTTTATAAACTCATGACTTTTTGCATGCTAGCGATATGGTTAATGATATTGTGACAAATGACATTGCCGGTTTTGTAAGGGCGCATTTAAGCGAATCAGGGAAGTTTGGAATGAGGTTATTTGAGGCTGTTAATTCTGCTGATGTTTACTGGATTATTAAAGAAGTGGAAAAGCGAGCAACAACTGTAAGGGAGAGTATAGTGATATTCACGGACTGCCCCTTTATTTCCGGCGAAATTGTATCTTACCAGTCCAGAAAAGAATGTTGGAAAAACCCAAATTTAGAGTCAGCCTCAGATGTTACTTTTGGCGGCCGCCCAATTTACATACACGAATACGGGCTTTGATTAAATAACCCTGCTCGTAACATAAATGGATCCGTCAATCAAAACTGACCATCAACTTCTGTTTCCAGCTTCCCTATTATTCGCAAAAACATAAGCAACAATATGTTTTCCATCGGGGGCTGTATGATATGATTTTCTAAGCAGATTGCTCCCAACCATAGGTTGAAGAGGCACTTCATCATCTTTCTTATAAGGCATAATTATACTACGATTCTTCTCTTCTCCAGAAACATGCTCTAAAAACCTTATGTAATTAAAGATATGCACTTCACATTTTACTTTGCCCCAATTCTCTTTTTTTTCGCGATAAAAATTGAGGAAGTAAAGTGAATTATCAACTACAACATAAACTGATTTTGAGTCCTGCCCCAGCTTTTCGTATAGTGTTTCAGCATCTTTTAAATGAGGCATGCCATTAGACTGGTCCAAATCTAGTATTGGATTATGCCCTAATCTCAACTGTTCCAAAAGATCACACAAGTGAACATCTTCTTTCGGATTTGGTACACTTCCTACTTCACTTTCCAAACCTTGTCCTGCCACAGCTACTTCAATTCTTAATGCACCCCCAAATTATCATCATTTCTCCAAAAATTCTTCCATTTTGTCTTCAGGATTGATTAATTCAAGCTTTAATTCCATACTATCCACCTCGATTACAATCTTTTTGTTGTTTGCACTCATTATTCTTATCCTCTGGATCTCAATTATTTGGTTATTTTTGGCAAAAAAAAGCCCTAAAAGCCTTTCATTGTCCTTAAAAAGGGCATAAGTTGCCGTTTTTTGGTTTTGCAGCATTTTTTAGCACTCACAGCCATTTTTACGAACGTCATTATTGAGATTCAATAATGAATCACAAACTCCAGCAAGTATATAAATTTTTCGCTTTTGAAGTACAATATTGAGCCACAATATAGAAAAACTTAAATAATAGTTCTTGATATCCATTTGTTATGGGGGCAGAAAATGATATTATGGAGTTTCTGAGGGCGAAACCCGAGGGCGCTTCCATAACCGAGATTTCAGGCGCTACAGGGCATACAAGGGCGACTGCCGCAAAATACCTTGAGATGATGAACCTGCAAAATAGGGTCGCTTTCAGGGAGATAGGCAAAGCAAAGCTATGGGCAGTTGCGGAAAAAAGGAAAAAAATCCTCATTGCTGAAGATGAAGAGCATATCAGAAGGCTTGTTAAGGCTATACTTGGGCAGGAAAAATATGATATTATTGAAGCAAAAGACGGCAGGGAGGCATTGGAAAAAGTAAGCGAGGAAATGCCTGATCTGATAATTCTGGACTTAATGATGCCAAAGGTTGACGGCATTGAGGTTTGCAGGCAATTGAAAAGCAATGCGCTGACAAAGAAGATCCCAATTATAATGCTGACTGCAAAAACAGAGATGACTGACAAGATAGTTGGGATAAAGGCAGGCGCCGACGATTACCTTACAAAGCCGTTCGAGCCCAATGAGTTAAGAGTCAGGGTGAAAACTTTTGTCAGTAAAGAGGCAAGAGAGAGAAACCAGATTACAAATCTGCCGACATTTTATTATGTCCTGAACAAGCTTAAAAAATTAGACGGGGACATGGAATTTTTTTATTTGTTTTTCAAAAACCTGGAGCCATACAAAAAAAATTACGGCTATTCAAAAACCAACGAGCTTATCAGGCTAGCCTCGCAGATGATAACACACAGCATGGAGAGGCTAAGCAATAAAAATTTTGTCGGGCATGACGAGGAAAACAATTTTGTCATGGCAATTGACGACAAGGATGCGAAAAATGTTCTGGACAATATTCAAAGCGAATTTAAGTCCACAATCCCATTTTTCTATGATATTGACTACGAGAGTATAGACCTCAAAAAGAATGTTATTGTGAAAACCGGCGCTAAAGGGAAGATAGAGCAGCTGCCGTTAATCCAATTGGAAATTAAAAAACTGGATAAAGGCGATATCGGCAGTTTAAGCCAAAAATTAAAACAAATCCGGGAGGGATAAAATGAAGAAAAAAATTCTGGTTGTTGAGGACGAGCCGCACATCTCAAAGCTTGTCAAGTTTATTCTGGAAAAAAACGGCTTTGAAGTGATGCAGGCTTTTGTAGGGCAGGAGGGCATAGAAATGGCCAAAAGGGAAAAGCCCGGCCTGATAGTTCTAGATGTGATGATGCCGAATATGGACGGCTTTGAGGTTGCAAAGATACTGACTGCAGCGAAAGAAACAAAAGACATACCGATAATAATGCTCAGCTCGGCAGCCCAGTTCAAGGACAAGATGAAGGGCATTGACTCAGGAGCAATAGACTACATAACAAAGCCCTTTGACAAGGACGAGCTGGTTGCGAAGGTCAAGGAATACATACAATAACTTAATATAGAGCAAATGGCTATAAATAAAACAAAATCAGAAGAAAAAAGACTGAAGATTCTTCTTGAAGTTGCAAAAGCGATAAATTCTCCCCTAAATATAAATAAAATACTAAATTATGTTGTTGATGCTGTGAAGCAGTTGGGCTATGATTTATGCTCCATACTTCTCAGGGAAGAAGAATTTATTGCGGTAAAAGCCGCTTATGGATTGCCTGAAAAACAAGTAGAGAAAATTAGGATTAAAATAGGGGAAGGTATAACGGGCAGTGTAGCCAAATCTAAAATGCCAGAAATGGTGAATGATGTAAGTAAAGATAAAAGGTACATTAAATTTGGGGAGCGTTTAATGACTGGTTCGGAACTTGCGGTTCCGATTATAGCAGGCAACGAACTTATAGGAGTTTTCAACTTGGAGGACAGGAGAAAAAATGCTTTTAATAATGAGGATTTGAAGATTGTAACTGCATTAGCCGATCAATTGGCTATATCAATAAAGAATTCCAAATTGCTTTTTAGTTTAAGACATACAAATGAAAATCTTTCTATAATATACGAAACAGGGAATATCATTAATTCGACTTTAGTATTAGATAAAATTTTAAAAAATATATTAAATTTAGTAGTCAAGAAATTAAATTATGATAATTTTTCAATATTGCTATTAGAGGGGGATAAATTATTTCTGAAAGCAGCTTATAAACATCCAAAAAAGTATGATAAAAATTACTATATTAAGGTTAATGAAGGCGTTACAGGCTATGTTGCTAAAAACGGTAAACCGCAGATAATCAATGATGTAACAAAAGATAAAAGATACATCCCAGTAAGAAGAGGTATAAAATCCGAGATGGCAGTGCCTTTAAAAATAGGAGATAATGTAAAGGGTGTTTTAAATGTAGAAAGTAAAAAATTAAACGCTTTTGATGAAAATGATTTATTTTTACTGTCAACCGTGGCTGATCAAGCAGCTATTGCTATCCAAAATGCTACTATAAACAAATTTTTAGCTCAATCAAACCAAAAATTGAAAATTATAAATGAAATAGGCAAAGTTATAAATTCAAGTTTGGATCTGGATAAAATTTTTAGTAGATTCCTGCATTTTATGTCTAAACAATTAAATTATGACTTTTGCGCTATACTCTTGATAGAAAACAATAGGTTGTATTCCAGGGCAGGAATAGGATTTACGCCGATGGAAATAGAAGATTATGGTGCTGATATTGGGGAAGGCATTTGTGGTATGGTAGCTAAAACCGGCAAACCAGTTATAACCAATGATGTATCAAAAGTTCCATTTTATAAAAAACAATCTCTAAAAACTAAATCTGAAATTAGCGTTCCGTTAAAAGTCGAAGGCAAGGTTATTGGTGTGGTGAATGTCGAAAGTAGAGAATTAAATGCCTTTGATAAAGAAGATTTAGTATATTTATCCGCCCTTGCTGACCAAGTGACTGTTTCAATAAGAAATGCTCAGATGTATAATAAAATCAAAAATTTTAATATAGAACTGAAAGAAAAAGTTGATAGAGCGACTACAGAATTAAGAAGTGCTAATAAAGAATTAGAAAGGCTAAATCAAGTAAAATCAGATTTTGTATCTACTGTATCTCATGAACTTAGGACACCAATAACAAGCATACAAGGTTACGTTTCATTGATTCATGATGGAGATGCAGGCACAATAAATGAGGAACAGAAAGAATTTTTGGGAATTGTAAAAAGTGAGAGTCAAAGGTTAACAAGACTTATTAGTGATTTGCTGGATATTTCAAAGATAGAAGAAGGAAGAATGCAGTTAATTTTTGATGATTTTGACCTTTTGGATTTTCTGAATAATTATAAGAAAGAAATTCAAAACATGGCTCTATCTAAAGATATAAAAATTCACATTTCGATGCCCCTTAAACTGCCAATTATAAAGGCAGATTCTGATAAAATTAAACAAATATTCAATAATCTTATTGGCAATGCAATTAAATTTTCAGATAAAAATACAACTTTGGAAATAGTTGTAAAGGAAAATTCTAATAATATTCAGATTGAGATTACAGATCAAGGAATCGGCATAGCGAAAAAATATTTGAAAAAAATTTTTGAGAAATTCCAGCAAGTTGACAATAAAATGACTAGGAAAGTCGGGGGAACTGGTTTGGGATTAGCTATTATAAAGCATTTAATTGAAGCTCATGGCGGCCACATTCGTGTAAAATCAAAATTGGGTGAAGGAAGTACTTTTAGTTTTACTATAAGTAAGAATTTGAAATGAATTATTATAAGGGTATCTTAAATTTATAAACAGAGGTTATTTCCGAATCTATCCTTTTATGTTCAATAACGACGCCTTGCTCGTTTAATAAGTCTAGAAAATTTTCCTTAATTATGCCTGTAATAGGTAAATCTTTGTTAGTTTTTACGCTTATCTCTAATTCTAGACACATTCTATCTAATTTTTCATATTTCACTATACATGGAATTTGTCCATTTTGGGCTCTGTATTTTGCTGCGTAAGTAAACACCTCTCTTAATATACCCTGAACATCTACAACTGTTGATTCTTTTTCAATTTCTTTTTCATTTCCTTCTAGATGCACCATTATTTCATAATCATCACCTATGAGAATTTTGTTATAGCCTAGCGCTATAAATTGCTCATTTAATATCGATGTGAGGTCATAGTGGCTTATTTTTTTAGGTGGCATTTTAGATTTTTTCCTAACTGCAACTATATAGTTATTAAACTGGCTGTACTCCCACGGTTGACCCTCCTTCCATTTACCCTTGCCTATAATCCTAATAAATTCTTTCTCAATTTCTTTCCATATATGGGCTTTTCTTTCTTTGCCATAATGTGGCACGGATCTCAAAAATGCATCCTGGCCATATGTTTCAACTGCCTTAGAATACTCCCTCGGATCATTATAAGCTATACTCTCTTGTAAAGTAACTGAGGAAACAACTTGAAAACCGTTACTTTCAATCATATTTACAATCTCATCTAAAGGCCTGCTGCCTATTGGGTCATCCTCAAAATCTTGAACTCGGAAGCCTTGTTCGTTGGCGTGGATATCATAAAAACCTAAGCCTTTAAAGACATTAATATATGCAGCTCTGAAATCCCGAGCCGTGCCCCCAGAGGACATGCTTATGCAAAGAACTCCTCCTTCTTTCATCACAGAATAAAACTTTTCCAAGGCTGCGTATTTTTGTCTAGGCTCTTTAATCCAATGAAACATGGAATTTGACCATACCATTGCAAATTTTGGCATATTGGCTTTTTGTCCATAAAAAATCAAATTTTTTGTGTCCATCTCTGCCAGGTCTTGCGGATCTTGAACTTGGTATACCAAAGAAAGCCCTGTTTTTTGTCGATAATTCTCACTGACTGTATTGGCAACTTGTCTTGCTTTCCAAACTTTATTCTTATCTATATCAACACCTACAATAGTTCTTCTGCCTATGTCTTGTCTAGAAAAGACCATATGGGGCGCAATAGCAAAGAGTATACCATCACCGGCTCCTGCATCCAAAATTGGCCCTTCTGGAAGAGGCAATCCTGTTCTGATGTATATTTCCCATAAAGTTTTTTGGTTTTCTAATTGTAACCCATGGGAAGTACTAGTAAAAAATGGTTTGCCATTAGACTCTAAAGCAAGTTCCTCCAAAGGAGGAATCTCAAATGAATGTTTAATAAGTTGTACTACCAAAATGTTCCACCTCTTCATTAGAATTAAATTATGGCTTATAAAGCTTTCGTTTTTTGCCACTAGTCAAAAGTAACATAAAACCGAGCTATAACAGCTCCCCGGCAACATAAATAGAGCCTGCAACAAGCACCAAGTCTTTCTTATCTGCAATATTTTTCGCGTATTTCAATGCATTTTTCGGGTTTTTTATTATCTTAAATGGCTTTTTAATAAATTGAGAAATGAATTCCGGCTCTGCAGCCCTTTCATTTTTCGCTTTCGTTATAATAAAATAATCAGCAACAGGATTGAGCATTTCTATTATTTTTTCAATGTCCTTGTCTTTCATCAAACCTGTAACAAGAATCAATTTCTTATAATCCAGTTTTTTTATTTCCTTAATTAAAACCTCAAATCCAGAGGGATTATGCGCGCAGTCAATCAAGATATTTCTTCCTAAGAACTCAAACCTTCCTTCCCATTTCGCATTCCTAAGTCCATTTTTAATAATGTTTTTATTAATTTTTAGATTATGGAATTTATTTAATGCTTCTATTGCCGTTAGGGCTGTTGAGGCATTTTCAAGCTGGAAGTCCCCCTTTAAATTATTTAATTTTAAATTTTTATAATTATTAATATTGAAAGTATTGTTTCTGTTTTTTTTATATTTTTTATTCAAAATTAATGGGGCATTTCTTTTTTTTGCCGTTTTTTTTATTGTATCTAAGGCCTTTCCTTCTGCCCCAGTGACTATCGGCACATTTCTCTTGATGATGCATGCCTTTTCATAGGCAATTTTTTCAATGGTATTGCCCAAAATATCGGTGTGCTCTAATCCTATATTTGTGATAACGCTTGCCAATGGATTTGCGACATTTGTTGCATCCAATCTTCCGCCCAAGCCTACTTCCAAAACAGCAAAATCAACGTTTTTTTCATAAAAATAAAGAAAAGCCATTGCCGTTGTTATTTCAAAAAAGCTCTGGCTTGTTATTTTCGGCTTTATCTTAAGGTAATAGCCTAAAATTTCCTTGTCAGTTATTAATCTATCATTAATCCTTATCCTTTCATTGAATTTCTTCAGGTGAGGGCTTGTGTAAACGCCTACTTTATAGCCAGCTTCCTGCAAAATTGAAGAAATCATCATGCAGACAGAGCCTTTTCCGTTTGTTCCTGCAACATGGATTATTTTCAGCCTTTTTTCAGGATTGCCCAATTTTTTTAGCAAAGCTTTAATATTCTTCAGTCCCAGCTTCACTTTGCTTGAGTCAAGGCTGTAAAGGTATTTCAATATTTTCTTATGCTCCATAAGCATGGATAATGCAGAACTTGTTAATAAATGTTTATTCTAATTATTGGGCCTATAATCTCTAAATCTTTCAAATATAGGAACGACAATAGTTTTACCCTCTTTAGCTGCTATTCTACTCGCAATTGATAGGGCTCCAGCACTCGTCAATCCAATATCAAAACCTTTATCATGCAAATATTCCAAAACTGCGCCATCTATGTTTGGAGCTATATGATAAATTCCACTTACTTTCTCCCAGAAATCTTCTGGAATGAATGGATTTAATTGAAGCTGTCTTGAAATTATCCCTCTTGCTGATGAATATTTTCCTTTTGTATTTAATATAGTTTCTGAAAGTATTATTTCTGGGTAATCGTTTATTATACCCTTGAATCTATCAGGAATTCTATTTTTTACCGGGGTGAACTCTATATACTCTCCAATCACGATTTCAGTTCCATACGCATTCTGCAGAGGCTCTCCAATTCCCACTAAAGTAGTCCCTGCGCCAACCGGAGTTAAAAATATTTCTGGAACAATCCCTTCTCTTTCAAATAAGCTTACAAAACTTCTACCTATTGGATAAGTTGAAAAAAAACCCAATTCTGCATGGCCCAGGTAAAAAGCTCTTTCTCTAAAACTTGGTTCTTGAAGTTTTCTCAACAAAGCTCGGTATGTTGCATTTTTTTTATCACGTCCCTGCTCATTAGGCAATAAGACTCCAATTACCTCAAAATTCTGACCCTCGGGTACTAAACTCTTCGGCGTATCTTCAGGAATATAATAAACTCCTTTCAATCCAAAATTCTTTGAGTATGAATAAACAGCATTAAGAGAATTGGCAATACCTGAGTCTACCAGCGTATTGAGTCTTTCTATTGGTAATCCTCTAGTCATCAATTTCATGGCTAAAAGAGAAGCAATTGCAATATCTTTATGAGAACCACTTGGTCCCATAAGCCTTAACTCTAATCCATATACTTTTCCACTTCTTAATCCAAGTAAATTGCTATAATCGGTGATTTGAGGCTGTTTCAATCTTAATAATCCCTTAACTTCCAGATTGTTAAAGTGTTCTTCAAAAAAATCAATTGTTTCTGTTGACCCTCTTCCTCGTTCTTCAAGTATTTTTTCTCTTAATGGCTTAATCCACTTAGTACCAAAATGATTGGGGAAATCTATTGGAAATAATTTTTCTTCCCTCTGCAAAATTTCTACTAGTTTTTGAAATTTTTTGTTTCCAAACATATTAATCATCTATTTATAATTACTAGGCAGTAAGAACTATAGGACTATATCAATTTTCCAGCGACATATATCGTCTTTTTACCAAGAATTAAAGCTCTTTATAGATTTGGGGCACTATCCTGCCCTCTGCTTTCCTCAGATGCGCCTGGAATGTAGAATATGAGATTTTCATGATTTTTGCTAATTTCTCTAATTCAATCTTTTTTGGGTAATCATAATAGCCATACTGAATTGCCAATCCCATAGCATGTTTTTGCTTTTCAGTTAATTCAGGCAATAAATGAGTTATTGAGATATTTGATATTTTCTCTTCCTTGAATTTTAACATTTCTACTCCCAGGTATTTTTTTGCAAACTTGTAAACTTCCATAAGTATTTTCTTGTCAAAGCTTGCAAGGTGCCATGTATGCTTTTTTTCCCTATGGTTTATTACAACAGGCATTGGCCTTATTATTTTTGGGTTCCAGACTGGCTCTGTAAACAAAGGCTGTTTTGTAACAAGCAATGCAAAATCATTTTTTACTTCCAACTCGACCAATTCAGGCTGCTTTTTAATGTCCTTATATAGCTGTTTTTTGTTTTTTTCATTTCCGAACATAAAGCCGCATTGAATCAAATAAACCCATTTATTATCCTTGTAATAAGAAAGAGGATAGCCAGTCATTGAAACCTTATGCTTTATTGCCATTCTTCCAAGAAACTGGTTCTTGGATTCCAGCTTTAATTTCATGACCCACATATTAACATACGATAATTATCGTTTTTAAATATTTTGCTAAAATTTCAATAAATTAATAAACTTTGTCAAAAAATATCAACTAAAATGCAATTTGAATCTAAAGAACATGAAAAATTCAGCAAAAAAGATTACAATTCATTTATTCTGGCGGGGGATATTGGCGGAACAAACACAAAACTGGCAGTATTCGGCATCAAAGGCAAAAAAGCGCGTTTGCTTCTCGCTTTTCATTTTGGAAGCAGCGAGCTTAATTCATTGGAGCAGCCAGTCAATTATGTCCTTTCTTATATTGGCGAAAAATACAAAATAAAAACGGAAAAAGCATGCTTCGGGGTTGCCGGCATGATTTCTGAGAAAAGGAACAAATGCATTATCACAAAGCTAAAATGGAATGTTGACAAAAACCGCCTTTTGAAAAACACAAAGCTGAAAAAAATATTCCTTATGAATGATTTTGAGGCAGTAGGCTATGGCATAAATCTGCTGGAAAAAAAGGATATAAAAACAATAAAAAGCGCAAGGAAAGTCCAAAAAGCGCCTATTGTTGTCATAGGCCCTGGAACTGGGATAGGGAAAGCAACGCTTGTCTTTAACGAGGAAAAAAAGCTGTATGTGCCGATGCCTTCTGAAGTGGGCCATAGCGACTTTGCCGCCCAAGATAAATTTGACATGGAATTAATTGATTTTATCAAAAAAACAAAAAAGATTAAGGAAAGCATAAGCTATGATGAATTAGTGGCAGGCCATGGGTTGAGCAGCATTTACCTTTTCCTAAAAAAAGTAAAAAAATTCAATGACTCAAAATTCTCAAAAGAGATTGAAAACAGTGATTACAGCCCTGAAATAATATCAAAATATAGAAATCATGACAAGACGTGCAGCATTACATTCAAAATCTACAAAAATTATTTTGCAAGGCTGGCAAAAAACTGCGCCCTTGACGCCATACCTTTGGGAGGGCTGTATTTTGTAGGGAATATTTCAAATATCAATAAGGAAATATTTGACAAAGAATTTGTAAAGGCTTTTGAGAGTAATTACCGGGTAAAGGAGCTTCTGAAAAAGACTCCAATATACCTTGTTTTGAATACCAATATTGGGCTGTTGGGAGCTGGATTTTTTTGCGCGAAGGGGCTATGACTATGCGCTCTTAGCCAGATCTTTTCTTAATTTTTCCAGTTTTCCGACTGAAAGCTTATTGTGAATTGCTAAATGCCAGTCGTCAATTCTGCGACATGTCTTTCCATCTGTAGTGGGCAACAGGCGATTCTTAAGCCAATTCTTGGGAAGCCTGCCTTTATTATTTAGCCGCATCATTTTAATTATTTCAGTATTGCTCATCGGGTTTGTATTGGTGAAGATTTTCAGAATAGTCGGATAATCCCGATTGTGCACAGCATATATACTTGCGGAGGCAATGCTTATGGATACAGTGTTATATCTTTCTTCATCCTTGATCAGCCGCGCAAAGGTTACGGGAATAAAGTAGACTCCGTCAATCTTTGGCAATGGCGCCATGTTGTCTCTGGTATATACACCGAATGCAAAATCCCAACAGACAAGAGCTTCTGCAGTCCCGCCAATATGGACATCTTTAGCAACAGCGAGGTACATTCTGTGTGAACTTTCCATATCCGCATAATAAAGTTGCCTGTATACATGTTCACTGATAACAGTTTCAATGCTGGAATAAAAGTCATTTTGAATGATTGGATTCCAAGGGCTATAGATGGTGATGTTTTTTTCCATTTTGTCTGCAATCATTCTTGAGCTTATTTCCACATCCTTATCTGCCGTGGCGACACAGACATCTTTCCCATCCAGAAGGCTCTCTTCTACTATCTTCACAAGCTTCTTATCCACTACTGAAAGACTCTTTGGGGTTCTAAGATAGACTCTCTCCTTAGTTAGCCGGTCAATCCCATCAGAAAATTCATCGCTATACCTAGTATCAGTCACTGAAAGCCTGCCTTGGATGACCAGCTTTTCTATATCTCTGTCGGCTAGGGGTATTTGGCATTCATTACTCGCAGACATTGCGTATTTTTTAAACTCTCTCTTTACATCTAACGGCACTAAAATAGGGCAAGGAGGATAGTTTGTTTGGTATGCAGCATGATTTGCCCATAATTCCCCATTTACATAGCTAATAAATAAGGATGTGTCCATTACAAAACATCTTTTCTGTGACAACTCAACCATGGTGAAATCATTTTGGGTATTCTTATTTAGCTTAAAAAGCTTTCAGTATTCAAGCCTCAATATTTATAAATAAGGAGATAATCCTTTTGTATATGTCAGATAAGAAAAAAATGCCCCTGAAGTTCAGGGCTTACCAGGCAATTTACCCTGCAAAAATAAAATTAAAGCAGCTCAAAGAGAAATTAAAAGGTGGAAAAAAGATGGCTAATTTTAATCTGGAAGGAAAAAAAGCAGTTGTTTTTGGAGTTGCCAATGACCAAAGCATAGCTTGGCATATTGCAAAGGCGCTTAATGATTCAGGCGTAAGGGTAGCTTTAGCTTACCAGGAAAGGATAGAGAGCCTTGTAAAGCCTTTATTGGGAATGCTTAACAATCCTGTTGCTGAAAAATGCGATGTTGTTGATGATGCTTTGCTTGACAGTTTTTTTGAAAAAATAAGAAAAGAGTTCGGAAAATTTGATTTCTTGATACATAGCATTGCTTTTGCAAAAAAGGAGCATCTTGAAGGCGATTTTTACAGTGTTGACAGGAGGGGCTATCAGGTTGCAAATGAAGTCAGCTCTTACAGCCTGACAGAGCTTGCAAGAAGGGCATTGCCTTTAATGAACAATGATGGAAGTATAATAGCAATGACTTATTACGGCTCTAAAAAAGTTTTTCCGAATTATAACATAATGGGCGTTGCAAAAGCCGCTTTGGAAGCTTCTGTAAGGTATTTGGCCTATGACTTGGGCAAAAAAGGCATAAGGGTTAATGCAATTTCAGCAGGACCTGTAAAAACCCTGGCAGCTTCTGGAATTAGCGGCTTTGACAAAATGCTGAAGCACGCCGCTGAAAAAGCCCCATTGCAGAGGAACATAGATGCCGATGATGTCGCAAACATGGCTTTGTTCTTATGCTCTGGTTTAAGCAGAAACATAACAGGGCAGGTAATTTATGTTGACGCAGGATACAGCATTATGGGGATTTAAGCGAAGATGGGATTAATCAGCAGTTTAATAGATTCTATTTTGCATCTTGACAGGTATCTCAGCTTAATAATTCAAAATTTCGGGCTATGGACTTACCTCTTTCTTTTTGCAATAATATTTGCCGAGACAGGCTTAGTGGTAACGCCATTCCTGCCAGGAGACTCTTTGCTTTTTGCGGTAGGCTCTTTTGCGTCAATAGGCGCTCTAAATATTTTTTGGGCGTTCCTTATTTTAGGTGCGGCTGCAATACTTGGCGACAGCCTTAATTATTCGGTCGGAAAATTTTTGGGGAAAAAGGCAATTGAGCATGAAACAAGGTTTATAAAAAAAGAGTACATTGAAAAAACGCAGCATTTCTATGAAAAATACGGCACTAAGACAATTGTGCTTGCGAGGTTTGTGCCCATAGTGAGGACTTTTGCGCCGTTTGTCGCCGGGGTTGCAAGAATGAATTACTTTAAATTCCTGCTGTATAATGTTGCCGGAGGCATTGCATGGGTCGCAATTTTCCTTTTTGGCGGCTATTTTTTCGGCAATATACCGATTGTTAAGAATAATTTCACTGTTGTGATATTCATCATCATTCTGGCATCATTTGTGCCGCCTTTGGTTGAATACTGGAGGCACAGAAGGATGAAAAATAGGGCTGTTTAGATTTTTTAATAATTTTATTAAGAACCAAAATTAATGACTTCCTTCATAGGTTTGTGGTTCATAAGGTTTACGAACGCGGATGCTATATGCCTGTTCACAGGGACTAACCAATATTTAGTTTTGACTATAACTACCTTATTATGGCCTAGAAGTGAGTATCTCAACCAATTGTTTTGGAGATTGGCCTTGAGAAACCAATCTCGCTGGCTTCATTATTGTCTGATAGTATTCAGCCAGCCCTTCACTGGCATTTTTAAGTTTTGTTTTAGCTTCTTTATACAACATACTGGCTAAAATAGGCCAATGGGAATCATGTATGCGCCCGTAGTCGGTTGGAGTTAACCGAAGAGTAGACTCAGCAATCTTTTCAACAAAATCTTCTACAAATGAGCCATGCGGCAATGTCCTGAGGTTTTCTGCGTCTATTATGCTCTCCCAGCCATCAGCTTCAGGTGAGCACCAGCCTACATCAGCTACAACATCCGGATGAGAATTTGCTTTAAGGCGTCTTGTTATTTTTGGATATTCCCTATCAAAACTTGTTGCAGGCGTAACTCGGACACGGTAGTCACTGCCTCCACCAGCCCCATTCTCCCAAGGCATGAAAGCACGACCTGGAAGATTTATAAATATTATTGTGTCAGGATATTCACCGTGAATATTATCTATAACACCCGCTGCTCCCTCAACTTTCTTGAGCAAAGTATCTGGAATTTTGAGCATTCCAGTTGGTGCATAAATTGTTTTCATTACAAAGTAAAAATTAGATACGATTTAAAAACTTATCGCTAAATTATCTCAGCCAGCTTTTTTGAGAATTCCGAGCGGGCATAAACATTGTCGAAGCCGATTTTCAAAGCCTTATTTTTTAATTCTACTTCAACGTGGGGGATAAAACCTATAATCTTTACTTTTGAAAGGCTCAGATTGCTTCTTATATCTTTTACAATGCCCAAGTCCAGAGCCTTATTGCTCAAGTCAAAGATGATAAGCTCTGTTTCCTTGCTTAGATAGTCAAGCAGTTCATGCTCGCTTCTCACAAAAGTAATCTCGGCATTGTTGAGCCTTGCAGTTTCGGCTATTTTTGTAGCGAAGAATAGGTCATTGACAAACGCGATTATCCTTGACATGATTACCTCTTTTTTATTGGTTTAGCTGAAATAAATTATTTTGATTCTACCTTGACTTCATCGCCTTCAATTTTGACCTTGAAGGTTTCTATCTTAGCTTGGGGATTTACAGGGCTGACCCCCGTTTTCACATTGTATTTCCATCCGTGCCACGGGCATGTTACAATTGTGCCGTCAAGCATGCCTTCCCCCAGAGGGCCGCCGTGATGGAGGCATGAATTATCAGTAGCATAAAAATTTCCATCCACGTTGTACAAGGCAACTCCTTTGCCATTCACATCAACAACCTTGCATTCCCCTGCCTTAAGCCCGTCTTTTTTCGCGACAGCAACAAATTCACCCATATAACCACCCTTTTGGCTTTAGTTTGTTTTTAATATAAAAACCTTTTGATTTTGCTGAATGAAGTTTCTAAATGGGCATTAAATCCGTATTTTTAATTAATTTATTTTAAAAAATTAAGGGGGAATAGGTTTATGTCATTCTCTTAATGTTAGAGTAATGTTCCCCACCCCCTTGTGTTCCTTTAGTTTAATTGGCACTTTCGGCTGCTAAGAACAAGCTTTTTATAATATCAACATTTTCTTTAAACGGAGGTGTTTTGAATGAAGACAATAATCGCTAAAGAGCTGAAGAGGAAAATTGACGCGAATGAGGATTTTATACTGGTAAATGTGCTGAGCAGGGAAAGCTTTGAAATAAGGCGCATTCCAAAATCAATAAACATCCCTGTTGATGAGATTGAGAAAATGGCTTCTAAAGAGCTGCCAGACAAAAACAAAGAAATTATTGTTTACTGCACAAGCCTTGAATGCCAGGCATCACCAACAGCTGCAAAGAAATTAATTAAAATGGGCTATAAGAATGTTTATGACTTTGAGGAAGGCATTGCAGGCTGGCAGGATGCAGGCTTTGAGTTTGAAGGGGATGTTGTTTAGGTTTTTAGGCTAAGCATACTAAAGAACGCAGGCTTACAAAATTGTCAATTGCTATCTTAGTGCAGGTCCTGTCTCCGGCATTAGCAGGCTTTCCTGTTAATTTATCTAAAATCTGGGCGCATGTGCAGCCGCCAGTGCCTCCTGAAGAGGCTATGGTATAACTGCTGTCGACAATCTCTTTTGTTTGCGCATTTTTTGTCTTGAAGAAAAGGCCTCCAAGCCAGGAATAATGGTTTTCTGCTGGAGCATCATCAAAAACTGAGTTGGAGCAGACATCATTTGTGTCAGGAACATTATCGTTATCGTCATCAGGGTCGCAAACATCCCCTAGGTTATCATTATCAGTATCTTCCTGGCCAGGATTAAAATCGGATGGGCAGTTGTCTATTCCATCCAGTATGCCATCGTTATCACTATCGGCTTCGGCTAAAGAAGATAAGTCAAATTGCGTCAATTTATATATCCATGAGCCCCCTCCGCCTGTTGCGTAAGCCAATACAGCAACATGCAGCTCACTTGAGCCTATAAACCCGCTTACATCCACGCTCCGCAAAAACATATCCTGGTAAAATACATCAGCTGTCCATACGCTCCCCTCTCTTACCAAGTCTATCCTTATTTTATGCTCGGCTGCACCAGATTCCTTATCTATCGAGAATTGGAATAATCTGGTAAAAAATGCGTCATCCAGTAAGAGCGAAGTGCCGCTCCTGCAAGTCAAACAAGTATTTTCATCCACAAACACAATATCTATATGGTCATGCACTGTTGCCATATCCGCTTGAGTGAAAATAAATTTCATGCTGAAGTTTTTGTCCTCAATCAGATTATGGTTTACCTTGAACACAAAATCAGATTCGCTGTTTATGGATGCTACCATGAATTCGCCATTTGATAAAATCGGTATGACTTCAGGCGAAGAGCTATAAGTGAAGAAAGAGGCACTATCTAAAACTGAACCTGAGAAATCATCAGAGATGATAGGAGTTCCTACTCCTAATGATACACTAATTGAAAAGACAAAGATTATCATGACAATAATCATAAGCAGAAAACTACGGGGAACCTTCCCCATGTTGCCTAATTTATTTTTTAATTTAATCGTAAGCACCACCACAACCCCAATTACTATTTGTATAGCTGATTCATTTATAAATTTTTTTATTTTTTAATTCTATTAAGCTAGCATTAGTTTGGCATATATATTGATTTTAATAAACCCTAAAAATTTAAAATTTACCATTTTTAAGTCATAATTTGAGGAGAATATTTTTAAAGAGAAGGAATTTCCATAAATAAATGGCAGATAATACCTACACTAGAAGAGATCTTGGTATGCTTATTAGTGAGGGCGTGAGCAATATTATCCAGGAAAGGGACTTAAAAGTTTATGATTTTGCTGATAAGTTGCACGCCTCTATGGGTTATAAAAGCAGGGAGAGCGCAGTAAACTTTATTGATCATGTAAGAAAAGGGTTTGAATATCCTTGGATGATACGATACTACTTGCCCCACACTCCTATAACACCAACTGGAGAAAAAAGGCATAATAATGCGCTTCGCAAGCTCTCAATATTACTTAGTCACATTAGTATAAGTCCGAATGATGAATTAATTCAACAAGTAAAGGAGACGTACCCTAATTTTGCCTACCCTCCTGATAGCTTTGAGGGTGAAGCCAGTAGTCTTACAACAAGTCTCATAGGCTTCACTAGTAAAGGGGGCTATACTGGAATAAAAGTATCAGAAGAGGTACTTAGAAGTGAGTTGGGATTGATACATTCCAAAGATCCTAGGTCATTTTTTTTGCTATTAATGTTAGTAGAGCGCTTAGCATACTTAGGATCAAAGGGTAAATAACGATTTTTAATTAAATCTCAATTCTCAAAAAATAATAAAAATCAAAAAAATAAAGATTATATCAGCTTACTATCAAAGTCCCTTTCATGTCTCTATGCCCTGCGCCGCAGGCGATATCGCAGAAGAAGCTAAAGCTTCCTGCCTTGTCAACGGTAAATTCCACTGTCGCTGTTTCTCCGGGGTTTAAATCTGCTCGTAGATTGAAATCTGGAAGGTTAAAGCCGTGCTTGACATCAACGCTTGTTATTTTCAGCCTTACCTTGTCACCTTTATTCACTTGTATCGGATTCGGGCTGAATTCCCATCGCTTTGCAGTCACTTCTATTTCTTTAACTTCAGCTTTTGTTTCTGTTGTTACTGTCCCTTGTGCTTGCCCTGCTTCAGTTTTAACAGCTTTTTCCTCCACAGATCCAGCATCTTCGCCTATGGCTGGAGTCCTAGCCTGCACAGGAGTTCCCTGGCCTATAGGAGGCTGCTGCTGAGCGCAGGCTGCCAGAATAATCAAGCTTAAAATTCCTAAAACAAACAATATATTTTTCATTGAAACCGCCCTTTTTATTAAAATTTTTGAATTTTTAAAAAAAAACAATAATCATATTTAAGATTTTCTATTTTCTTGTTCTTGCTTTTCCCCCCTGTTTATAAGGGTTGTACTCTGCTTTTGCCTTCTGGCTTTTGTTTTCTTCAGGAAACACATTATACTCCTTAGTTTCATCAAAACCGCATTTGCTGCATATTACTGCTTTAATGCCTAAATAATCAACCTGCCTTATGTTTTCAGAATCGCATTGAGGGCATTTCTTATTGGTCATATCCATGGCTGGCTTGGTTATTTAGCCTTCCTTCTCCCAGTTTGATGAAGAAACATGCATCCTGGCGCTTTGTTTGGGAAAAACCTTGAATGAGCGGTAGTGGCTTCCCGTATCAATATTATATTGCTTATGGGAATTGTCGCAATAAGGAAGTTTTTTGCTTTGCCCGCATGTGCAAAAGCTGTATTTTTTCCCCGCCTCGGCATTTATTTCAACCGCGGTTTCCGGCAATTCAGCCTTGCTGTCTTTCTGCGCTTCCATTCTTTTTATTTTTCTTAAGTGCTTAAAAACTTAGCGAAGCATAACCTTACAGGATATAAAAGAATTTTTAAATGATTTTTTCTCCAGTATCCTTCCTGACAAGATGAATGACATTTACAGGGCACGAGTCAGCAGCTTCCTTATTTGCCTGGAAATCCTTTTCTTCCAGATCAAGCTCCTGCCAGCCGTCATCACGGTTTTTGCCGTCCTTGATGTCAGATTTCCCGTCTGAGTTCATTTCCCAGAATTCAGGGGAAACCGCTTCGCAGGCAGCGCATCCTATGCAGTTGGGCCTGTCATGCTGCAGCATATACTTGCCTGCCTTTTCCTGCACCTGCTGTGTTTCTTCCATTTTTAGCTGGTTTTTGGCATTATATTTAAATTTTTTTGGTTGTCAAAAACACTACGCACTAAAGTACGTCGCGTGTTTTTGAGCATGCTCGGAAATCGCTAGCTTTCTCTACACTATAAATAATAAGGTGTACACTTTAGTGATTTCCGACATATTAACTATTGTTAACTTCATAATTGAAGTGTATATATAAAGTTTTTTGTTTATTGTGGCTTTGCACATAAACTGATTTTTGCACATAATTAGAAGGCTTTTGCATAGAAATTAAACTTAGACTAGAATAAGAGCACTGGACATTTCCCATATACCACTGGACATTTGCCCACGTAAGATATTTAAATGATGTTACTTCCTTTAATAAGTGAAAAAACCGATAGATTTATAAAGGTGCTGGCGAATAATATTGATATTGTTTATTTGTCAATTAAATGCAAAATACAATAAAGCTAACCAAAAACTTTATAAATTTTCAAAAAATCCAAAAAAAAGATGGTAGAAAACGAGGAGGTGAAGGTGATGAAGAATATAGTAACCTTCGATAAAGAACTTAAGGAGCAAATTCTTGACATTTTTGACAAGACTGTTGATGGGCAAGGACTCATAGTAGAGAAAAGTAACCCAAAGCAGCTTGTGTTAACTCAAGACGGAGAAAACTTAAGCATAGAAGAATTTGCAGGAATAACCAAGGGATCGGAGATTTTCATAAAATCTGACCTAATATCCCTAATTGACTTTTCAAAGAAAAAATAACGGCTTAATCTCGCCTTGGGGGTTTAGGCGATTATGGGATTTTTAGAAGCTTTAAAACAGATTATTAATATTGATCTAGACCTAAGTAATTTTATCAATATAAAAATAATAAGAAATTCCCAGAACAATCAAAAATTCATTCCTTCTAGGGATGCTAAGACTCTTAGCATAAATTACCCTCAGCTTGAGGGTAAAGAAAAGCAAGCTGTAAATAAAGCATTGAAAGATGGCTTTGAATCAGGGGAAATTGACCATTTTATGGAATCCTTTTCAGAAAAGAAGGTTGAAGATATAAAGGAAAAATTAAACCTTAAAAACACCAAGGAAATCCTAGAATTTTATAAAGATAAGATTCCCCTAAACTATTATAGGGCTCTTGAAGCTTCGTTATATGCCAGAACTAATTTTTCTGCAGGTAGGTCAATTGCAGAAGACAAGCGAGATATAAAAAACAAATTCGGAGAGGAGGGAAACAATATATGCAACTTATGTACTGCAGGTTACTTTGAAGGCTACATAAAAGAAGCCTATGAGGAAATGGAATCTTCTAATAATTTCTCAATAGATGAATGGCAGAAATATTTCAAACTGATTGTAAGAACAAGCCCCTTTGCAGTCTTTGTTTATAGGGATATGAGTGAAGAAGAGCTTTCTGGTATAATAATGTATAGGCTGGATACAAATATAAAGTACGGCATAAAGTTTGTTGACATACATGGAATTGGATGGGACAATGTCAAAAAAATTAAGAATATCCTAAGAGAATTACAAAAGGAGAGAGATTTAGACCCAGAGATACAATCGCCATCAAAGATGATAATCCATGTCAGGATTTCAATTGATGATAAATAAGAAGTACTATTTTTTTAATTTTTTATTATTGCTTCAATTGTCAAAAACAACAATGATTGAAATAAAATTTTATTAAAAAATCAAAAATTCAGTGCCAAAACAATCTTATTCCCGTGAACACCATCGCCATATTGTGCTCATTTGCCGCCTTGATTACCTCATCATCCCTTATAGAGCCTCCTGGATGTATAATTGCAGTTATGCCTGCCTTTGCAGCTTCATCAATTCCGTCGCGAAATGGAAAGAACGCATCAGAGCTCATGACAGCGCCTTTTGCCCTGCTGTCGGCCTTTTGGGCGGCTATTTTCACGCTGTCAACTCTTGACATCTGCCCAGCGCCGATGCCTACAGTAACATTGCCTTTTGCAAAAATAATAGCATTGGATTTTGTATGGTATGTTACATTAAAAGCAAACATCATCTGCCTTAGCTCTTCCTCTGTTGGCTTTCTTTTCGTAACGATTTTGATATTTTTCTTGTTTAATACCGGCTTGTTCCTTGACTGGGCTAATAGTCCGCCAACAACTTTGCTTGAATAATAGCCTTTTTCAGAGACTTTTATTCCGCCAGTTTCAAGCAGCCTCAAATTCTTTTTTTGCTTCAATATTTCCAATGCGCCTTTTTCAAATTTAGGGCATACAACAATTTCAACAAATATATTTTTCAAAAATTCCGCGATTTCCTTATTGCAGTTCCTGTTTAATGCCACAACGCCGCCGAAAGCTGAAATAGTGTCTGCTTCATAGGCTTTTTTAAAGGCATCTTCAATTTTATCTGCGATTGCGCAGCCAGAAGGGTTTGTATGCTTTACAACAGTTGCCGCAGGCTGCCTGAAAGACTTCACAAGCTCAAATGCATTGTCAATGTCAAGTATGTTATTAAAAGAGAGCTCTTTTCCATGAAGCTGCTTCATTGTTCCGAGGCCATGCTCATATATTATAGGATCAAGATAAAAAGCAGCCTTTTGATGGGGATTTTCTCCATAGCGCAAATCCTGCTTTTTACTGAATGTAAGGTTTAATATTTCCGGGAATTCATCTGCATTGAATTTTTCCCTTAAGTAGGAATTGATTATTGCATCGTACCTTGCTGTATGCCCAAAAGCCTTTAACGCCAGTTTTTCCTTTAATTTCAAGTCAGTTTTTTTATTTTTTAGAGATTCCATTACTGGCTCATAATCTTTTGGGTCAACAACAACTATGACATCATTAAAATTCTTGGCAGCCGCCCTTGCCATTGAAGGGCCTCCAATGTCTATGCTTTCAACCGCTGTTTTTATATCAGTGTTTTTTCCGATTAAATTCTCGAAAGGGTAAAAGTTGACAACAACCATGTCAATCGGCAAAATATCTGATTTTTTTAATTCCAGCATATGCTTCTTGTTTTCCCTTACCGCCAGAATTCCTGCCTGTATTTTTGGATGCATTGTTTTGACGCGGCCGTCCAGCATTTCCCGGGTTTTTATGTAATCAGAAATCAATGTTACGGGAATCTTGTTTTTTCTCAGCAAGTCTGCAGTCCCGCCGCTTGACAGTATTCTGATGTTTAGCTTTGAAAGCTCTTTTGCAAAATCAACAATGTCTTCCTTGTCCGAGACTGAAATCAATGCTGTCTTAATCATCTTTGTTCATTATTTTTTTTAATTTTTCAATGCCCTTTTTAGGCAGCACCTTTGTATGGCGGTATGTTCCCCTGACAGTTTCCTTCACATGATAGTGGATTCTAGACCGAATCATTTTTACGGTCTCCCAGCCAACCATGAAGATTCCCAAAAACAGCAAGAGCCAGCTGAAAGCCCAGATGGACAGCCCTGTATAGAGGTAAAAAGGCTCGTAGAATTTGATAATAGACAACCCTTTGCCAAAAAACCCGAGTATTATGCTCAGAAAAACCACTACCACGCCGATTAGGAACTTCATGTCCTTCCACCATACAACCTGATTCTGCGCTGTTTGCTTCCCCGTCATTTTACCACTACCTTACTTCCTTCCACTCTTATTTTTCCTTCTGAATATAATCTTATTGCCTTTAAAATTATTTCCTGCTCTGCTTTCTGCACTTTTTCTTTTAATGTGCCGACTGTCTCATTTTCCTCTATTCTGACTTCTTTCTGCAGTATTATCGGCCCTGAATCAACATTCTCGGTGACAAAGTGCAAAGTTGCCCCTGTTACTTTAACTTTTGCATTTAAAACTTCCTTATGCACATCTTTGTCCATGCCTCCTGCAAAAGCAGGCAGCAATGAAGGATGAATGTTCATAATCCTGTTTTTCCATTTTTTTACAAGCCACGGGCTTATTATTTTCATATAGCCGATAAGCAAGACCAGCTCAACCTTTTCATTTTGCAGGACCCTGCCAATCTCTTTGTCATATTCCCCTTTTTCCTTTCCTGTTGGATCAAGAAATATTGCTCTTATATTGTGCTTTTTTGCCCTCTCAAGCGCATAAGCATCTTTTTTGTTGCTTATAACAACAGAAATCCTTGCATCAAGCTTTCCGGCATTTATGGCATCTATTATTGCCTGCATGTCAGTCGCTTTTGTAGATGCCAAAACACCAATGTTAACCACTTAAATCCCCATGAATTTGAGAAAGAATGTCAGTTTATAAAGGTTTTGGGTTTGCTTATTTTGGCCGATGTTACCTTCTGCCAAGCTTCATCGCCATCAGTAAATTGTCCAAAAGCATGGCAATTGTCATCGGGCCTACGCCGCCTGGGACTGGAGTAATGAAGCCTGCTACATCTTTTACATTTTCAAAATCAACATCTCCTATGATTTTCTTGCCGAGCCTGTTAATGCCGACATCAATAACAACCGCGCCTTCTTTGACCATGGCTTTAGTTATTAAATTTGGCTTTCCTGCCGCAACAACCAAAATGTCAGCATTTTTCGTATGCTCCAAAAGATTTTTGGTTTTTGAATGGCACATTGTCACAGTAGCGTTTCTTTGCAGCAAAAGCAAGGCAACAGGCTTTCCCACTATATTGCTTCTTCCGACAACAACGGCATTTTTTCCCTCGATTTTGATTCCTGTTGACTCGATTAAGGCAATGCATGCCCTTGCAGTTGCAGGCTCCATCATATTGTTGTCATTGACAAGATTTCCCAGATTTACAGGAGTAAAGCCATCGACATCCTTATTCGGCAGTATGGAATCAACAACAAGGCTTTCATCCATCTGCTTTGGCAATGGCAACTGCACTAAAATGCCGTGGATTTCCCTTTTCTGGTTCAGCTCATCAACAACTTTCAGCAATTCATTCTGGCTTACATTTTCAGGAAAATTGTATCTTTCACAGTAAAAGCCCGCTTCCTTGCATGTCTTTTCCTTAAAGTTGACATAAATTTCAGAAGCAGGGTTGTTGCCAGCCAAAACCAAGGCCAAACCGGGCTTTTCCTCCAGGGCTTTGGCTCTTTTTTTAATGCTTTCAAGGAGCTTATTTGCTTCTTTTTTGCCGTCGAGGATTATAGCAGCCATTTTTTATTTTTTTATTGTTTTTTATATTTTAGTTTATTGGTTTTTTAAATTTTAGTTATTGGTTGTTTTTATTTTGATTTTTTTGAGTCTTTTATTATTTATTGATAATTTTTTATTGGTACTTTTTCGTTTATTGACTTTTTCAACTTTTTTCATTGGTTGTCTTTCCAACAATTTACTGCATTTGGCGCACAAACACATTTATGATTATTTGCGCATTTGACTGTGTTTCAACTTTTTTATTTAATTCTGATTTAAAAATTTTAAATTAAAAAACTGGCAGTTTTTACTTCTAATTTATTTATTCTAAAACTGTAAAATCCGGATACAAAGGAAATTGCCTGCACAATTCCAAAATATCCTTTTTCACATTTTCAATAGTTTTTTTGTCGGTGTAGCCATCAATAATTTTGGCTATGCTTTCCCCTATGACTTTCATCTCGCTTTCCTTGAAGCCGCGTGTTGTAACAGCAGGCGTTCCCAGCCTTAGGCCGGATGGGTTGAATGGGCTGCCAGGCTCATAAGGTATTGTATTTTTGTTCACAGTTATTCCAGCTTCGTCAAGCGCATTCTGCACTTCTTTCCCCTTGCCCGTCAGGCCTTTGTTGACGAGCTTTATAACCATAAGATGGTTGTCGGTTCCGCCAGCCACCAATTCCAGGCCTTTGTCCATCAAAGTGCCTGCAAGGGCTTTTGCATTCTTCACAATCTGCCTGCAATAATCCTTATAGCCGGGCTTTAAGGCCTCTCCAAAAGCTACTGCCTTTGCAGCATTGACATGGTCATGAGGGCCTCCTTGCAATCCTGGAAAAATAGCAGAGTCAATTTTTTGCGCCAGGTTTTTTTTGCCATTTTTATCGAACTTATCCTCTATCTTGCACATAATCATGCCTCCTCTTGGGCCCCTTAAAGTCTTATGGGTTGTTGTTGTGGCAACATCTGCAAATGGGACAGGATTTTGATGCACTCCTGTTGCGCACAAGCCCGCTATATGCGCAATATCTGACATATGGTATGCATTTACTTCATCGCAGATTTCCTGGAATGCCTTGAAGTCTATTTTTCTTGGGTAGGCTGTCAGGCCTGAAATAATTAATTTTGGCTTTACTTCTTTGGCCTGCTTTCTTATTTCATCATAATCAAGAAGCTCTGTCTCCTTGTCAACATTGTAGGCAATGCAATTATACTGCCTGCCTGAAAAATTGACAGTGCTTCCATGTGTCAAATGGCCACCGGCATTTAAGTCAAGTCCCATGAAAGTATCTCCCAGTTTCAATAAGGCGAAGAAAACAGCCTGGTTGGCAGGGCTTCCTGAGTATGGCTGAACGTTGACATGCTCAGCGCCGAACAATTTTTTTGCCCTTTCTATGGCAATATCTTCCATGCTATCAACAAATTCATTGCCGCCGTAGTATCTTTTATGGGGGTACCCTTCAGAATACTTATTTGTAAAAACAGAGCCCATTGCCTGCAAAACAGCTATGCTGACAACATTCTCGCTTGGAATCAATTCGATGCCATTGCTTAGCCTTTCCCTTTCTTTCCTAATCAGGCTATAAATTTCAGGGTCAGTTTTATTAATAGAAGCCATCATGTCATGCATAAAACCACCTTAACAGCAAATAAACTGAAAATGGCTTATTTTAAATAGTTTTCTGTTGAAAAATCTTTAATTTGAGCAAAGTTTAAAAACAAAGCTTTGTTACCCAATAGCATGAACGACGAAAATAAAGCAACTGTGCCTGTTGCGCCTTTGTTTAATCATGTGGATGATGGAGTTGGAGTCCCCAGCCTACCACATACCAATGAAAGAAAAATTGGATTGAGAATTAACAAAGAATTGAAAGACCCTGATTACCGAAAAAGGAATGGCATAATAAGTTTCTGGCAGATAGGGCTTGGCAGCCTGAAAATATCATATGATGCTCCCTTGCCTACAAGAAAATATGATGGCGGAATTGAGCAAGTTGTCGGGATGGAGACTAGGCACGACCCTGTGTATACTGCGCATATAGTAAATGAGCCATGGGAAAAGGCTTATGCATACCGCTTTTCCAGAAAAGAGAGCAACGGTATGGGAATAGACAGCTGATTAATGCTGATTTTTATTGCAGATTGCAATTTCCTTTTCAGTCAGAATTATATCAACAGGAACATCATGCCTTTCTTCAGGAATTTTTTCTATCAGCTGGAAATCATAAGCCAATCCGATTTTTAGGGTTTCTTTCCTTATTGTCTTGAGAAACCTATCGTAATAGCCGTAGCCATATCCAATCCTATGGCCGTTCTTGTCAAAAGCAATGCCCGGAACAATGACAATATCCAGCTTGTCAGGGTTAAACTCTCTTTGGTAAGATTCTTTAGGCTCCAAAATGCCGAAGGTTTTTGGCTTCAATTCATTGAAATTTTTCAATTCGGAAATGTAAAGCTTTAGGTCGCCTTTAATGGTGTAAGGCACAATTATTGTCTTTTCCTTATTGCTTAATAATTCCTTTATGATTTTCTGCGTATCCACTTCATTATTAGTTGAAACATAGAACATTATGTTTTTCGCATTTTTAAATTCCTTTAAGGAAAATAATTTTTGCTTAATTTTATTGCTTTTTTCCTGCATCTCCTTTTTCTGCAGCTTATTCCTTTTTTCAAAGATTTGGGATTTTAGTGAGAGTTTCATAAGAAAAATAAATCAAGTGCCATATAAAAACTTATTGCTGCCCATTATTTTGTTGCGCCAGCGAGACCAAAGAAAAGCAGAAGTCAAGCGTCCTTCTAGCCAATTCACGATTAGAGGATGTTCCTACATCACGCAAAATTATCTTGTACTGGCGCTTGTAAGTTTCTCCGTCTTTTGGACTTGCGTAAACCTCGATTAACTTACCTACTTTATGGGATATGTCTGAAATCTGTTCATCATCAACAGGCCCATCTTCGCCGTTTAAATTGATAGGTGCTACCCTGGAACTGCCAGATACTTTCCTTCCCAATGATGATATTACATCACGCATAGCACCGTACATGCCTATAATAGTATCAAGATACTCTGGCCAGTTATATAAATTAACATCAGGTACTACTATTTGCCCTTCATATTCCTCTACCATAATAATTTTAAGTCGTACCAATCAATTTAAAAATTTTATGGAAAATAAATTATTCAGGACCTAATCAAGTTTGCTGATTCAATTGTCTGGAATTATACGAATGAGAATGTTTTGAGGAAGGGGAAGAAGGTTGTGGTTTGATATTTACAATAAAAAATATGTTTGATTTCTCAAAGAGGAGGAATTCTAATATTCATTTCGTAGTCTGAAGAGTTTCCTGAAAGTTTTTAAGATTTGCTGTGTTATTTATTTGCAATATTGAAAATATTTATTATGTTACCACTTTAAAGAAGATACAAATAGAAAGCTTTATAAATATAGGAATAACAATTCAACAATCAGTAACCTTTTTGGGGAACTATGGATGGGAGTGTAACATTAGATGGAAGAGTAGAAAATGGTACAAGATTTCTTAGTAGATGTGTCCATCAAATTTATGATAAAGGATATTTACATGATATTATAGCAGAATCGTATAGACTTCTTATGGCACAGTATCAGAAAAACTATCCTGAAGAATTTCCAACTCGAAAAGGAGAAATAGAAAGAGAATATGTTAAGGCATTAGAAATATTACCTTTTTTTAGGGATTCAAAACAAGAACCAAGAGAAATTCCTGCCTATGATTCTACCACTTTTCTGTTGGAATGGGCAAACTCAATAAATAGAGCTTATACTGTATTAACAGATGGTAAAAATGGAGATGTTATAGATATACTTTATGATCCAAGAACTGTATTTGCCCATACTTCAATATTGATGAGAGATTTTAAGGATAAGCTTCCGTATTTAAGCAGAACTTTGCAAGCGCTTGATACAAGTGCAAAAAGATTTCTTGTAAATAACCTCCCTGAATTGCGGGAAGAAAAAAAAGCCCAAAGAATACAAGAGTGGCATAAATCTCTTCCGAAAGATTTAGCTGAGATTGTTTATGAAGGAGATTTAGCTGACATTGCATATTTGGGTTCAAAAGCTATGGCTGATGCCTTTGCAACATATTTTTCCCATCATTGCCTCTCAGGCAGTTTAGGTAAAACCTTCTTTGGATCAGGAAATTTTTTCGTTCCATCATATGAATTAGAACAGATTGATGTTCATCATCTCTATTCATATGTCCGAATCTCACAAAGAGTTCTCTCTAAGTACATCTTAAAAAAAGCAAGAGAACAAGGACTTACAACCAAAGATAAAGAGTTATGGGAAGGTATACTTGCCGAGCTAAATGAAACCCATAGAATAAGCAAAGAGTCAGAAACACGAAAAGCAGTGCGTCCTTTATTAGACCTTCTTCACAATGAATTGGTTTCATATGTTAAGAGCCTTTACTCAACTGATACATCGGTATTAAGACCAGATATTATTCCCTTTGTATCTCAATTAGATTCCTTGCATATGTTAAGGTCTGAAAAGCCGAATGACACAAAAGACAGAGCGATTTTTGCGGACGAAATTGGTACTGGAAAGACGCTTTCTGCAATATTAGCAGATGCGCTGTATAGGAAAGAAGGTCAGGTAAGGAAAACTCTTGTTATCTGCCGTAATCAAATGAAAGGTGAATGGAAAGAAAGATTTTCAAAATATTTATCAGAAGAAACATTGCAAAAATATTATGGTTTTGGGGAAAATGGAAATAGAATAAGAGTGGTATTTGGGTCACATTCAATGAGGGATATTGATGAGAATACCGTCGTTATCGCAAATTATGAAATGGTCAATCGTTCACTTAAATATATCAAAGATGAAGAAAAGACTCTTATTGAACTAGCCGAACAAGGTTTTGCAAATGGGCTCGATGAAATTTCAGAAGATGATGATATATTCAAAAAAATTGCTGCAGAATTTGACAATGCCAGAAATCAGTATAATGGAATGCAATTAGAAGATATTAAAAGAGAATTTTCCCATAGACCTAAATGTCTTGAATGGATTGGGGATGATAAAGTAAAGGCTCTTTATCTTAAAACAGCAGAAACAGTTCTTAAAGATGAAAAACATACTGTTGAATCGCTCTTTAGCTATCAGGCTGATTATTTAATTTTAGATGAAGCGCACGCCATTAAAAATCCTTCTCGAGCAAGAGCTCAAGGAGTTGAATTACTGGCTGAAAACATTCCAAGAATTGCATTATTGACAGGAACTTTAATTCCAAACAGATACGAAGACATAACTGTGCCTCTAAGAATTGTTCGTGCTGAATATAAGCCTGAAACAATGGATATGAATGAATCTTTTTCTGTACTTGGGCCAAAAATCAGAAGGATAAGGCAAGCTCTTATCCCCTACCTAAGCAGAAGCATAAGAGAAGATGTATTGCCGAGAAACTATTTTATCACGCCTGATGAAGATAGGGTTGAAATTGTTGAGAGCGACGAGCTTACGCATGTTACTTATAGGGCAATTATTGAAAGCCCCTGGATGAGCCACACAAAAAAGATGAGATTAACAAGGCTTGCTACACTAAACCCTGCCATCGCAATAAATAAATTATTTGAAATGTCCAGAAAAGATACTGCTGCCACACATATTCTTGAGGATATTATTGATAATTTGTCTATTGAAACCCTTGAACTTGTTGAAAGTGGAAGATATGTGCCGCCAAAATATAGAAGAATTGCCGAGAAAACTAAAAATTATGATGGAAATACAGTAATATTTACTTCACACATTGAGGGTAATACAAGACCAATGAGCCAGCAAATTGTACCTTCAACAACACTAGTTGATTTTCTGTCAGGAAATACAGAAAGAGTTGTACTTCTCCATGATGGGAAAACACCAGACCATGCGGAAGAAGAAAAGTCTGAAAGAGCATACGTCTTGAGAAGATTTATTGGAGGAACTAATATAGATTTAGCTGCATCTTATGAAACCCTTGGAGAAAGCAAGGATCTTACTTCAGCCCGAATGGCCATTTCGACAGACTTGCATTTTGTTTTGCCTGATCAACCAATTGGCCGGGTAGACAGAATAACCCAATACCATGATGTAGAAGTTGCATATCTAACAGTTGCGGATAAAAGGCTTTCCGCTGGCACAAAATCTGGATTAACCATAGATGAAGCAGTTCTGCAGCTTGGAAGAGATAAAAAGTTAGTATCAAGCATTATTATTGATGGCAAACCACCTGGGGAGGAGGAAATGGAAGCATACAGGAGAATAATGGCTCAGAGTGGAGAAGCCCCTCAAACTTATACTCCTTTAAAAGATGGGCTTGATGTAGATGTAGATTCTCTTGATGACAGTAAAAGACTTACCATATTTATTAGAAAAACAAGGGATGATAAAAAAGGCAGCGAAGAAAAAGTAAGGGATTTTGATGAAAGGCTTAGAATTGCTTATATCCAGGATCTTGTACTGGATCCCACCAGTTTTACTTACAAATCAAACCAAATGGTTGCCCAATTAATAGTGCCTTTGTTAGGGGGCAGTTTTGCGGATGTTGGTGGAGGCCCGGCATCTTTGGCAATAGCAGGTGGAATAGAAACAAACTATGATAATATAGATGCTATAGATTGGAAAAAATCTTTAGAAGCAGTACTATCTGAAAGAGGAATGCAGTTTCCTCATAATGTTAGATTTTATCATGCCTTCCTTTCAGATTTTGCAAAAAATTCTCAGGCACAATATTCTTTTGTTACCTGCAATAACATGTTTCACTGGACAAATTTGCAAGAGCGGGAAAAGGTTTTTAGAGATATAAATGTTCTTTTGCCAGAAGGGGGAAAATTCATTCTTGGACTCCCAGGAGTTTACTCGGGTTTAGCCAAAGATAACCTTGAGTTATTGCTATTAAATGCAGGTTTTGAGCCTGATTTTATAGGGCAAGTATTAACTTTTCAAGACAGCTCATTCAACCAATTGGTGGCTATTAGCACAAAAGCAGGGCTTCCAGAAATAACACCATTAAAACCAAATGACTTGAAATTAAACGTAAAATTAACTTATGGAAGAACAAGTAGAAGGCTACAGCATAGAATAATTAGCAACAGAAGAACAAAAAGGAACAGGGCTGAATCATTTAATATTGAAGGGATTGATGTGAGGGAGATTTTAGCGTGAACGCAAAAGCAAAAACTTTGGAAGAAGAACTCAGCAGGCAGTCAGATATGATTGACTTGGCGGATGCTTGGATGGAAAAGACTCAGGGAGTGATTGTACCTGGGGTGGTTATTGATAGAGAGGAGTATATTACAAGAATTCAAGAGTTGCCTGTTTGGGATAAAGTAAAAGACGATTTAGGTTTCTATACTTCCTTACTTAGTAAAACAAAAGTGAAAATTAATAAAAGTGAAGTAAAAGCTAATTTTGCCGCTCTTAAATTCGGTTTGACAATAGTTGATACTATTAATCATTTCTTATCCGATCCTGATTATAGTGTTGCAGAAAATCGACCTTTTGGATCACCTAGACCATTAAATAGAATATTAGAAAGTTATCGCACCGATTTAAATAATGGATCAGGAGGTTATGAACTTAGAAGAGGCAATGCAATTAAGGTTTTCTATTTGCTCAATAATGGCATAATAACTGAACAAGACTTACTTGATGTGGTTGGACTAAGAGAGAGATGGGAAGCATATCAAAAAACAACAGGCATTCCGAGAGAATATCGTGAACTTGCGAAGAAGATACTTAACCATTTCCTTAATGATCCAGATTATTATCATGATAAACTACATTCTTTGGGTACCCCTAAGACACTTAAAAATATATTGGATAGTTATAGAACTGATCTTGAAAATGGAGAAGGTGGATATCAAAATAATAAAGGGGAATGTCAAAGGATATACGGCGCCATCAAGCAAGGTTTAATTACCGAGGAAGAGTTACTAGATTCTATAGGATTACGTGAGCAATGGGAAGCATATCAAAAAACAACAGGCATTCCGAGAGAATATCGAAGAAAAGCAAAAAAAGTTTTAGAACATTTTCTTTCAAATGTAAGTTATTGTACTGGAGATAGGTGGAATAAACAAGATTCGCCTAGGAAATTGAAATCAGTTTTAGAAAAGTATAGAACTCATATTAATAATGTAAGAGGAAGTTTTCACAATTCAAAAGGTGAAGCACATAAAGTGTATGACGCGATAAAAAGAGGGCTACTTAAAGCAGATGATTTACTCAAATCCATAGGCTTATACGAAGCATGGCAAGATTATCGAAAGACGACAACAGGTAATCCGTTCGTTTTTGATCCGAAAAAATACCAAAAAGCGGCATAAAAATGGCAAATGCTACAAGAAGGTCACTGGAAGAAGAACTAAGCCAGCAAGCAGATTTGATTGAGTTAGCTGATGCTTGGATGGAGAAGACTGGGGGAGAGATTGTACCAGGGATGGTTATTGATAGAGAGGGATTTTTGGAAAGAATAGTTCAATTGCCAATTTGGAGGAAAATTGAAGGAGATATAGGCACTTATGTAAGGTTAATAGGATTGAAACAAATTAAGAAACTTGGAACTAGACAAAATGATAAAAATGCATATTTATTGCAAAATGCCTTAACAGTTGAATATGTGTTAAGACATTTCTTAAAGGATCCTGATTATTGTAGTGATAAGCATAATCCTTTTGGTTCTCCAAAAAAACTTTCAACAGTACTTGAATCTTATTCGGTTTCATTAAATGGGGAAGAAGGAGGATTTAATTCTAGGAAAGGGGATTGTACAAAAATTTATAAGACAATTCGCCGTAGAAAATTGACATATGATGAATTACTTGGAGTCGTTGGGTTAAGTGAATTATGGATGGAGCACGAGAAAAGCGTTGGAATGCCAAGAGAAATTAGGAAACTTGCTAAAAAAACAATTGAGCATTTCTTGCAAGATCCTGACTATAGTAAAGGAGCCCCTAGTGGAGGATATACATTTGGATCTCCAAAAAGGCTTAAATTGGTACTTAGAGATTATTCAATTTCTTTAAATAATGGAGAAGGGGGTTATAAAACAAGAAGAGGGGATTGTAACAAAATACAAAAATTAATAGAAAGAGGCAGATTAACTGAGCAGCAACTTCTAGATGCTATAGGTCTTGCAAAAAAGTGGAGTTATTATGAAAATAGTACAGGTATTTCTAAGGATTATAGGACAGTGGCTTATAAAACACTAGTGCATTTTTTGATGAATCCGCATTATTGTGGCTATATAAAGGATACACGTAACCCAGTTGGTGCTCCTAAAAAACTTTTAACTGTTCTGAGAGATTATTCAACATCTTTTAATAGGGGTAAAGGTAGATTCAAGAGTAAAAAGGGAGATTGCTATATGATTCACGGCGCTATCAATGAAAAAAAGATGACCGGTGAACAGTTACTTACAAGAATAGGCCTCAAACAAGCTTGGAATGATTATCAAAAATCATTTGCTCAAAATCCCTTTGTTTTCAATCCAAAGAAATACAAAATTGCAGCTTAGATTAACTACCCAATAGTTTATAAAAAGAATAGTATTACTATGATTAAAATGGATCTTGACCAAGAATTAAAAAAACAAGCCGTAATAGTAGATTTAATTAGAGCATTAAAGGTTGATGAACAAAGAAAGCTGCACATAAGCGGTGTTCTTTATAATAGAGATATTGATGAACTTGTTAATCAAAAGGATATAGAGGCAATAAAAGCCAAATTGAGTGGCAGGAGAGTTGTACTAAATCCGCGGCAAAAAGAACTAGCAATTGTTGTTGAGCATTTAGCAGATTTCGATGATTCTATAGGCTCATGGATAACAAACCTCTCTAAAGGAGACACAGTTTACGCAATTGAGCATGTCCTTATGGGCTATGATGCGAATACTCGTAAATTTGTAGCGGAAGGTACTGGATCACATTTAGTAGGTAAACTTAGTTTTCCAGAATTGCAAGTATTGAAAAGATACAGTAAATTTGCAGCAGACATTGAAGGATTGTATAAAAGTGTTAGAGGAAAATTAAATTTCAGTAAAGATGCCAATACTGTTGCTAAATTTTTAGTAGGAAAATCACTTTATTTGCCCGTATATCTTGCTAAAGGAAAAAGGCCAAAAGATACTTATGTAACCTTGATTGAGACAGAAGGTTTTGAAACAGACGAGACTGTAACCAGGCAGAGATATTGCATGCTTGCATCCCCAGGTGAATTGAGGACAATGCCATTTAGGGGTCTGAATTTACTGAATGTTGGAACGCTTGAAGCAGAAACACCATCATGTGTGATGATCAATGCAATAGCTTTTGGAGACCAATTTATCGAAGGTCCTGGAAGAGTTGGAAATGTATTAAATGCCACAAGATTAGAAGGTAAAGTTCTTAATAAGGACATAGAAATTATTGGCAATACGGCAAAAAGCGGATATATGCCTGGACCTGCTCAATATAGTACAGGAAGATACAGGATGCAAGAACCATTAAAAGCAAACAATTAGTAATATCTTCTTAAGTTATGGTATCATTCACAACACTCTCACATGCCTTACCCTTTTCTCTATAAGCTCTTTTGTTCCAATATCTTTTCTGTGAAAGACATTTCCTTTGATGCTTTTTGTTGCCTCTTCAGCTATTTTTTCAGCTTCTTCCAGATTGTTTCCTATTCCCAATAATGCAATCGCCCTTGAGCCTGTCATGTACAATGCATCATCTTTTTCCTCAACAGCAGCGTAATAAAGCCTTGCTTCTTTAGGAATATTTTCAATTGTTATTTTTTCCTTTACAGGCTTTTCCGGATATCCTTTTGGGACAATGTATTTGCATACAGTTGCCTTTTTCGCAAACTCAACCTTAAAGCGGCTTAATTCCTGCGTTATCATAGCCTGGCAGACAGAAACAAAATCCGTTTTTAATAAAGGCAGAACATTCATCGCTTCAGGATCTCCAAACCTTGCGTTGTATTCAAGCAATTTAACCCCGTCCCTTGTCAGAATAAAGCCGCCGTACATAATGCCATTGTAGTATTCTCCTGTCTCCAAATAGATTGACTGCGCAACCTGCCTCGTTATTTTTAATGCCTCGTCAACATGCGCTTTTTTCAGAAAAGGCAGCAGATGGCTTTCGCATGAATAAGAGCCCATGCCTCCCGTATTGCTTCCTTTGTCATCTTCAAAAGCCCTTTTATGGTCCTGCACCGGAGGCGTTGCAATAACAGTTTTTCCATCAGTTAAGCATTGCAAAGAAAATTCCTCCCCATCAAGCTTTTCCTCGGCAATAACCGCAGGATGCGTTTTTAAGACTTCACTGCAATATTTTAAAGCCTCTTCCTTTGTCTGGAAATGGTCGCCCTGGACTTTAACTCCTTTGCCCGCAGTCAGGCCATCGGGCTTTATAACAACAGCCTCAATTCCATTTAAAAAATTTTTAATTTCACCGGAATTTTCTTTTGTAAAAACCCTGAATTTTGGGTTTCCGCCAATATGGTACTTTTCCAATAAATTCCTTGCAAAGCTCTTGCTTGTCTCCAATTGCGCCAGTGTTTTATTCGGGCCTATGCTCGGAATGCTTATTTTCTTCAGCTCATCGACAACGCCCTCATTTAAAGGGTCCTCAGGGCCGATGAAAGCGAAATCAATGCTGTTTTCTTCCGCGAAGTTTGTTATTTTCCCAAGCTCATTGTAATTTCCAATTGCAGTATATTCGCTTAATTTCGCAATGCCGGGGTTTTTTGACTTCATGAAGGAAAAAAGCTCCACTAAAGTATTTTTCTTCAGCGCTTCTGCTATTGCATGCTCCCTTGCGCCATGCCC
>Ga0209211_10001197_pt1 | contig 50285 bp, 49 predicted proteins | sample RifGroA2_FD_183992 | JGI IMG/M metagenome (GOLD analysis project Ga0209211, IMG submission 183992) | Groundwater microbial communities from Rifle, Colorado, USA - Groundwater A2 (SPAdes) (version 2) | ecosystem: Environmental > Aquatic > Deep subsurface > Groundwater | place: Rifle, Colorado...
CCGCCGCAACTGGACCGACATGACCTATCTGGTGCGCACCCAGGAGCCCAAATTGTACCTGTCCGGGCGCGATGCGGGCCTCGGCCAGGCCGACTATGTGGTGCTGGTGGGCGGCAAGCCGACCCTGTTCCACGAGGTGGATGGGCCTGCTGAACTGGATGCCGAAGTCGAGATCAAGGGCGTTACCTACAAGACGGTGTTCCGCCTGCTGCGCGAGCGTGCCCAGGAGAAGACTCTGGAGGAATGCGAGCAGGTCTGCGACATCCCAAAGGGGACCATCGCCCATCTGGCCAAGGAATTCTCCAGCGCCAAGAAGCCGGTGATCGAGATGTTCCGCGGTCCGATCCAGCAGTCCAACGGCTGGTGGAATGGCCAGGCGCTGTGCACCATCAATATTCTGATGGACAGCATCGATCGCAAGGGCGGCTTCATTCCCGGCATGGTGTATTTCGGTGGTGGGGTGGACGGAAAGAACCTGCGCAAGCCGAAAGGTGTTTCGATCGAGCGCAGCAAGATCAAGTATCAGGGCAAGAAGCCCACGGCGACGCGGCCGTGGTATCCCCTGGCGCTGCGCACCGTGGCCAGCGAGTTCTTTTCGTCGGTCAGAAAAGGCTATCCGTACCGGACCAAGGCCTACCTGAATTACTTCAACGATCCGGCCTACACTCAGCCCCTGAACTGGACGGTAATCGAGGCCATGTTGGATACCAAGGCGATGCCGCTGACCATTAGCATCGATGCCTACATGGGCGAAACCACCGCCTTGTGCGACTTCGTCCTGCCGGACACGGAATACCTGGAGCGCATCGGCGGCTTCAAGACCTATCCGCCGGTCAAGACGCGCGTCGCCGGCCTGCGCCAGCCGATGGTGGGCACCCTCGATCCGAAGACCAAGAACTACCGCGGCATCCATCCGGACGTGCAGACAGCGGACGATACGCTGATCCAGATCGCCCTGCGCTGCGGCCTGCCCGGCTTTGGCAAGGATGCCGGCGGCCCAGGGGTGGATATCTTCAATTCCTGGCAGTTCTGGAACGAGTACTACAAGCAAAAGGACTTCAAGGGTGAGCCGGGACTCGATCCGGACAGCCGCTTGGTCAAGCTCGGCGGCAAGTTCCAGAACCCGGGCGACCAATACGACAAGGAGCGCAACGAGGAATACATCAACTTCTCGGGCGGTCGCAAGGTGCGTGGCCTGTTCGCCTACGCCAGCCACGTCGCGGCGAACAAGAACAGCATGACCGGCAAGCACTTCGATGGTCTGCCGCAGTACCGGACCATCATCGACTGCAAGGAGGATCCGCTCGATCCGGCCCTGTGGAAGGAATATCCGTTCCAGCTCCACACCCACAAGGACGCCTGGCATACGCAGTCGCGCACCATGAACAACTTGTGGCTGGCCTCCATCAAGCCGCAGAACTACGCCGAAATGAATCCGGGGGACGCCCAGAAGCTTGGTGTCGTGACTGGCGACTGGATCAAGGTCAAGTCGCCGTCGAGCAGGCATGTCCCGCTGCTGGACGTTTCGCTGGGCGACGGCTGGTACAAGATGCAGGTGCGCGTGACCAGCCGCATCCGGCCGGGTGTGTTCTCGGTGAGCCATGCCTACGGGCGCTGGGGAGCCGGTGGCAAGGCGTGGGCCGCCGACGGCAAATCGCAGTACCACGACAAGCGCATCGCCGCCGGCTTCACCGTCAACCCGCTCTACATGGCCGACCCGGTGCTGGGCGACTGCATCCTGATCGATCCGGTCTCGGGCGGCACCCAGAGTAACGGCACCCCGCTGCGCGTCGAAAAACTGTAAGGAGATCGCCATGACTGAAAGAAGCCCAATCATCCCCCGCGACGTCATCGACCGCTCCTTCGCCAAGCAGGGGCCGAAGCAATACACGCTGTGGGTCGACCTCGAGCATTGCATCGGCTGCAATGCTTGCACCATGGCCTGCAAGGCGGAGAACAACACGCCGGTCGGCGTCGATTTCAACCGGGTCATCGAGATCGAGGAAGGCGATTTCCGCGATGCCCAGAAGACGCCCAACGTCGGCGTCACCTTCGTCCCCATGCCCTGCATGCACTGCGGCCGGCCGGCCTGCCAGGCGGCCTGCCCGGTGGGGGCCATCACCAAGCGCAAGGAAGACGGCATCGTCCTGATCAACAAGGACAAATGCATCGGCTGTCGCTACTGTGCCTGGGCCTGTCCCTACGGCGCGCCGCAGTTCAACGCCGAGGCCCGGGTCATGGAGAAATGCACGCTGTGCGTCCATCGCCTCGAGAAGGGGGAGCAGCCGGCGTGTGTGACGACCTGTCCGGCCAAGGTGCGTTTCTTCGGCGAACTCAACGAGCTGACGCCGCTGATACGGGAGAAGCGGGCACGCAGCGTCAACATCGCGGTCGTCGGGGCGGACACCAAACCCAGCGTGCAGTACACCAAGTAATCGTTCGCGGACTAGGCCGAGAGCATGGACAAGTCAATCAACTTCCAACCGGAGGCGGCGGTGCGTGTAGAGAGCACCCTGTGCGCCCGCTTTCGCTGCACGAAATCGCAGTGTGCCGCCTGCACCGTCGTCTGTCCGGTGCCCGGTGCGGTGCTCCTCTCCGACGACGGCGCCGCTATCACCGCGGCCTGCGTTGGCTGCGGTGCCTGTGTCTCGGCCTGCCCCAACGGCGCCCTCCGGCCCCTGGAGGACGACGCCCGGCTGGTGGAGCGCATACGCGAGCGAATCCGGCCGGGGGCGGTGTTCCGCATCGCCTGCAATCGGGCACAGGGTGAGGCCGATCTGGTGTTGCCCTGTCTCGCGCGGCTGACCGAGGCCCTCGTCCTGGAGCCGATCCGGGCCGGGGCGCCGCAGGTCGTTCTGATGGAGCCGGGCTGCTCATCCTGCGGACTGGTCAAGGCGGCACCGCAGTGGGAAAAGGTGATGGCTTTCGCCGATGCGCTGTGCACGACGGCGGGCCTGGCCTCTGAACGGGTGGTGCGGTTACGGGTGGCACGAGGAAAGGCGGCCGAAACGCGTCGGTCGGCACAAGCTCCCAATCCGCGCCGGGCGATGTTCCGGGCCATCGCCGAACGCTGGAAGGCGAGTGCCGAGGCTGATATCGCCCCGGTTGGCGAGGCCGAAGCGGTGCCCGCGGAAGTCTTCCGCGACATCGTGCAGCGTCATTCGGCCAATCCCAAGCGAGTGGACCTGCTGCAGGTACTGACGAACCTGCCCGGCGCCAAGGTTGCATCGAAAGTGGTTATGGCGGCCGCGGTCCCGCTTGCGCAATTGACGGTGGACAGTTGCTGCGTCGGTTGCAACGTTTGCGAAACGCTATGTCCGGTGGGTGCCCTCGAACATCGGATCGAGGACGGCACCTACCGCCTCGAACTCGATGCCGCCCGTTGCACCGGCTGCCGGGTGTGCGAGGTGGCTTGCTACCAACAGGCCATGCATCTCCAGGAGACGGTGGACCTATCGGTGCTATTCGAACCGCGCCGCATCACGCTCGTTTCCGCTACACAGCGCACCTGCCGCGGCTGCCAGGAAAGTTTCCTGGACGATACGGCGGAGTTCTGCCCGGCGTGCCGGGTCAGCGGCGAACGCCGCGACGCAATTGCCAGACGCTTCTTCATTGGAGGGAATCAAAATGATTGATCCTAAGGAAATGCACAACGTTGCCGTTGGGCGCACCAAGACTTACGCCCTCCTGGCGGCGCTTTACTCGGCGCCGCCGACAAAGGAGCTGGCGGCGATGATCTGTGCCGGTGATCTCACCACGGACGGCAGTGAAGCCCTGAATTCCGCCGCCAGCGAACTGACGGCGTGCTTTCAGCGAGCCGCATCGGCTGGGCTGATGGACAGCGAGGTGGTGGCCGAATACACCCGGCTCTTCGTCCTGCCTTCCGGCGTCATCCCCAACGAATCGTTCTATGCGGATGAGAACCGGCGGATCGGGGGCCATGTGACCGTCGAAGTGCAGCAGTTTTATGAGGCTGCGGGAGCCCAGCTGACCGGCGCTTGCCTGGAACTTCCCGATCACATCGGGGTAGAGCTGGAGTTCATGAAATTTCTTTGCGACATCGAGGCTCAGCTCTGGTTGGCGCCCGACAGCGCAGGGCTGCGGCAATGCCTGGACTTTCAGTGCGACTTCCTGGCTGACCATCTTCTGCAATGGCAGCGCGCTTTGTGCGATCGGATTCGGAATGAATCCGATATGGACTTGTATCGGGCGCTGGCCCGTCTCACCACCGATTTCCTCGATGCCGAGTGGTCATTCGTTCCGGAATTGGCTAGTGGAGTCTGTTCCGAAGGGAGGAAATCATGCGAACCCGTGTGTTGAGTCTGGCCTTGCTGGCCCTGGCTCCTGCGGTCAACCTGGCGCAGGAAGTTCAATCACCCATCGACTGGCCGCCCAAGGCCGTGGCCAAACAGCAGAAGGGTAATGTCCCCGATTTCAAGAGCAAGAACGAAGTCTGTCTCGACTGCCACGGGGAAATCCTGGAAGTGAAGGCAGCGCGCAAAAACATTCCCAATCTGCATCGCCTGCACCTGGAATCGAAAAAAATCGCCTACGAGGGCAAGAACCGTGACTGCCTGACCTGCCACGAGATGGTCATCCCGTCCGAGACCAAGGCGAAGAAGAAGGAAGGCTGGTTCGTGAAGGGTGACGTCTACCACCCGAACTGGCTGCAAGCACCCCGGGATGTTTGGAAGAAGCAGATCGTGCGGGGCGGCGAGGGCAGCGAATATGCCCATATCAATACGCTGCGGCCGCTCGATCCCTATCCGTACAAGCCGACCCTGAAACGCCTGGTCTGTGCGGAATGTCACGGCCCGGACAGCAAGATCAAGACCTTCTACGGATCGCCGCTGGCGGGCAATTAACGCCGGAATCACTGGTAACAACTGATGGGAGTATGCATCGTGCGGCAACGGAGTGACATCAAGCGCAGCTTCTCGGCCTGTGCCCTGGTTACGGGATGCGCCCTGCTCGGCAGCAGCGTGCCCTCGCTGGCGGAAGCTGCGCCGGCGCCCAAGAAAAACACTGTGGCGCAAGGACGCGTGGGCGAAAGTGAAGTACTGCGCCGCTTGCAGGACCTGGAAGCGCAGGTCAGCCAATACCGGGAAGAGACCAGGCGGCTGCAGTCCGAGTTGGACAAGCGCCCGCCGTCTGCAGCGGCCGCACCCAAGGCGGCGCCAGCCAAGGCAGCCGCGGCTGGCGGGGGCGAATGGGATGAGCCTGAGGTGGAGAAAAAGCCTGAAGGGCGCGATGAGGAAGCGCGCCGCCGCCTGCTCGTGCTGGAAACCCAGGCCCGCAAGAATGCAGCCGAGGTAGCCAAGCAGGTGGAAGAACAGAAGGACAAGTTCAAGTTCGAGTTCTCCGGCAAGTACAAGGCGCGCTTCAACTCGCGCAACAACTTCAATCTCGACAACCCCAACCAGAAATGGAAGTACGACAACGCCACCTTTTTCGATCAGCGCTATTCGCTTCAGATTGACGCTAGCTATGAGGCGCTGCTTGCCCGCCTGGTCCTCGACAAAGGAAACTTCACCACGGACTGGAAGGAAGACAGCGAAGGCACGATGGAGCGCTGGGGCGAATTTCAGACCCTCGGTTCCCAACTGGTGCGCGAACTGTTCCTTCAATACACCGGGCCCTTCATGGTCAGAGCGGGGCGGCAGAGTTGGGACATCGGCCAACGGATCGTTCTGGAGGGGCCGATGGACGGCCTGCGCCTGCGCTATCCGCTCGGCCAATTGCCTTGGGGCCAGACCTCACTGTCATTCGGCTACATGGCGGTGGCCGGCGGCTGGGGCAGCTACACCAACTTCAACTCCACGGGCGGCCGGCTAGGCGGCAATCGCCAGGAAGTGTTCGGCGCCTCCAACAAGTTGGATGCCTACTACGCCGATCTCGATATTCGTGCCTCGCGCTCCCTGCGCTTCCAGCCCTATGTTTTGAAGGTGGCCGATCGCGGCGGCTCAGGCGATGCCGACCTGAATCTGGACCGTGATTTCAACGCGACCACGACGCCGCGTGACGGCCACTTCCAGCCATTGTGGACGGGCATTAGTGCGTCACTGGATCTCGACAAGTGGAAGTTCGACGGCGAAGCCGTGCTGCTCTCCGGTGACTACGCGGCAGGCCGCGAACTGCGCGCCAATGCGCTGGTACTCAAAGGCATGCGTGATTTCGGCAAGGTCGGCGCCCTGGGGAATCTCTCCGCCGGATTGCAGTTCGGCCGCGGCTCCGGCCTCGGCACCAGCGATCCGGACAGCGGCACCATGCGCAACTTCAGCGCCCTCTTCATGTGCCGGGAACGCAACAAGTTCGGAAATATCTTCAGCGAGGACATTCGCGCCGGCTACTACTTCTTTGACAGCAACCTCGCCAATATCACTTACCTGCGGCTCGATACGACCTTGCAGCCTTACCCGGGACTGAAGATCACCCCCTCGGTAACCAAGCTATGGACGACAAAGGAGGTATTCGTTGGTCGCGGTCCGGTACTCGACTGGAGCCAGGGTGCCGCCACCTCCACGGCCACGACCCGGGATGTCGGCTGGGAGGCCGATCTGGCGGTGAGCTATCCGATCTACAAGCACCTCGATGGATTCTTCTCACTCGGCTACTTCCAACCCGGGGCAGTCTATGCCCTGCCTGACGGCAGCAAGCCCGGGCCGGCCTGGGAACTCGTACTCGGGGCAGAGGTGAAATTCTAGCCATGAAAGCGATCGCCCTCGCTGCCATTCTGCTGTCCGGTTGTGCGGCCGGTACTGCCGTTTTACCTGCAGGGCGATCACTCGACGAGCCTTCGCTAGCCATCGTCGCCAATTATCAGCATACCGCCACGCCACCGATCATCGTGTCTTTCCAGGCGGTGACGCAGGGGCTGCGGGAGCCGCTGAAATACCACTGGAACTTGGGCAATGGCAAGTACTGGAGCGGTCCGGCGCCGTTGCCACAATCCTACGGTGTTGGCCGCTACGACGTCATCCTGACTGTGACCGAAGGCGATGGGCGCATCCAGCGGGCGAGCGTTGCCATCGACTCCCAGTCGCACGGTTGCGGATTCTGAAAACGATTTTGATTACAAGGTGGAAAGCATCATGAAAAAGCTCTTAACCCTAGCCCTGTTGATATGGGGCACCCTGGTCCAGGCCGAGGACGTGTCTGCCGTGCGCGTCACCCAGGCCGACGGCAGCATCGAGATTCGCAAGAGCGGCGCCCAGAACTGGCAGCCGGCTAAGGAGGGCGACATGCTGGAGCGCGGCGACCGCATCAAGGCAGGCGACAAGTCCGCTGCAGTGCTGATGTGGTCCAACGGCAGCATGGCCAAGCTCTATCCCGGCACCGAGGTCGGACTGGCGGGCGTGAGCTTCGACCTGGAAAAGAAGATGGAGAAAAGCTTCCTCGACCTGGACAAGGGTCGCGTGTTCGTCAAGGCCCAGGTGCCCGAGCATTTGTTCATGGAGATGAAGATTCGCATGGCGGGTCTCGAAGTGCGCAGCCAGGGTGCCGAATTCGCCCTGGCCTACGACGCCGAGAAGAAGAGCTACACGGCGTGGACACTGTTGGGACGCTTGGTCGCCGACGTCGGCGGCGGGGTCCTGCGCATCGACGATGGGCAGCAGGCGAGCACCGCCAGCGGTAGCAAGGCGACCAAGGATGACGTGAAACCCATGGATGACAAGATCAGGCAGTCCCTGACCAAGGTTTCCAAGGAGTTGGGCGGCAGCCTGCTGACGGAGGAGGTCGGCGCCACGGGCGGCAAGCTCGTCGCCAAGATTGGTGGGGTCGCCAATCGTCGTGGTAACGCCCCCTTCAAGGTGAACTTCAAGGCGCTCGCCGGCGGCGGGAGCGGGAAGGTCAAGGCCATTCACTGGGATTTCGGTGACGGTGAATCCGCCGCGACCAGGGAGGCCGAGCATGTCTTTACCCAAGGCCTGTACGTCGTGATCCTGCGGGTCGAGGACGAAAACGGCGAGAAAGCGTCGGCCCAGACGGGTATCTCGGTAGAAACCGACTGCGGATGTTGAAAGCAACGAAATTCATTGATCGAACAAGGGGAATGAGAATGAAAAAAGTTCTACAGCAAATTCTGGGCACCATGTTCCTGGCCTGCCTGACGCAAATGGCAACTGCCGCGACCGAGTATGCTGGCGTCAAGACATGTACCAAATGTCATGATGTTCAGGGTGAGTCTTGGGCGGGGACAGCCCACGCCAAATCATTCGACTCCCTGAAGGCCGGCGCCAAGGTCGAGGAGAAGCAGAAGGCCAAGCTGGATCCCGCCAAGGACTACACGAAGGACAAGGATTGTGTCGGCTGTCACAGTACGGGTTTTGGTCAGCCTGGCGGCTATGCGCTGGGCGCCGACCCCGGCGGTCAGAAGAAACTGGGGGCGGTGGGCTGCGAATCCTGCCATGGAGCGGGAAGCGGGTTTCGTGATCTGCACGGCAAGGCGGAAAAGAAACTGAAGCAGACCTCGGAGGCGACGCCACGCAAGTCCCTGGTCAGCGCTGGCCAGAATTTCGACTACGAGAAAGCCTGCGCCAACTGCCATCTTAACTTCCAGGGGTCTCCCCATAAAGGCGCGAAGGCGCCCTATACGCCCTTCACCCCCAATGTCGATGCCAAATACAAGTTCGAATTCGACAAGGCGGTGCGCACCAAGGCCCTGCACGAGCATTACAAGCTGAACGGCGTGTTTAGTGGCGAACCGCTGCCGGCGATCCGTGCCGAGTTCCAGAAGACCGCGAAGGAGATTCCGGAATGAGCGAACAGACACCGCGGGTCGGCAAAGGAGGGCTCGGCCGCTGTTGGGCAGCCCTGCGCCGACCAAGCGCCCGGTATTCCCTGCTCAGCCTGCTGGTGGTTGGTTTTTTTGGCGGTGTCATCTTCTGGGGCGGCTTCAACACCGCCCTCGAGGCCACCAACAGCCTGGAATTCTGCATTTCGTGCCACGAGATGCGGGACACGGTCTATCAGGAATACAAGCAGACCATCCACTACTCGAACCGCACCGGCGTGCGTGCCGTCTGTTCCGACTGCCACGTGCCGAAGGACTGGGTGCACAAGATGGCACGCAAGATCCAAGCTTCCGGCGAAATTTACGGCAAGTTCATGGGCACCATCGACACACCGGAAAAATTCGAGGCCAAACGGCTCGAACTGGCCGAGCACGAATGGGCACGCATGAAGAAAACCGATTCCCGCGAATGTCGGAACTGCCACAGTTTCGATGGCATGGCCAAGGACGCGCAAACACCAACCGCGTGGCGCCGGCACCAGGGTGCCCAGAAGAAGGGTGAAACCTGTATCGACTGCCACAAGGGGATCGCCCACAAGGAACCGGGCGGCATGAAGAAAGAGGAAGAATAGCCATGCTGGTGGATGGATTCGGGCGGCGCATCGATTACCTCAGGCTATCGGTCACCGACCGCTGTGATCTGCGCTGTACGTATTGCATGCCGAAAGGTTTCAAGGGCGATGAGGAACCGCAGCAATGGCTCAATTTCGATGAAATCGAACGCTTACTGGCCATTTTTGCCCGTCTCGGCTTAAAGCGTGTCCGGCTCACCGGCGGCGAGCCGCTGCTGCGAAAAAACCTGCCCGACCTGGCGCAGCGCTTGGCGGCACTGCCGGGCATCGACGACCTCTCCTTGTCCACCAATGGCACGCAACTGGCGAAGTATGCATGCCAATTGCGCCAGGCCGGGGTTTCACGACTCAACGTCAGCCTCGACTCGATGGACCGAGAGCGTATTCTCCAACTCACCGGGCGTGATGTTCTGCCGCAGGTTCTGGAAGGTCTCGAAGCGGCGAGCGCGGCCGGATTCCGGATGATCAAGATCAACATGGTGGCGACTGCGGGCATGAGCGAACCAGAGATCGATGCCATGGTCGGCTTTTGTGCCGAGCGGGGATTCGTGCTGCGCCTGATTGAAACCATGCCCATGGGCGAAGCCGGCAGGAAGGCCGGGTTTGTCGATTTGCAACCGATCCGGGAAGGTCTGCGGGCGCGCTTCGGCCTGATCGACGGTGTCGTGCCGGGCGGTGGCCCTGCACGCTACCTCGTATCTCCCGACCGCCGCCTGCAAATTGGCTTCATCACCCCGATTTCCCAACATTTCTGCGAAACCTGCAATCGCGTGCGCCTGTCCGCCGACGGCATCCTGTATTTATGCCTGGGCCAGGAGGCTGCGGTCGACTTTCGGACACCATTGAGAAATGGCTGTAGCGATGCCGAGATCGCTCAGCGCATCGGGCAGGCGCTACTTGCCAGGCCGGCCCGCCACGAATTTCGGGAACTGCCCGGGCGCAGCATCCGCTTCATGTCGTCGCTGGGGGGATGATGCGCCACGCTATGGTACAAGCCCCCGGCGAGCCTCCCCGGTGGCAGCGCAACGACGGCTCGCCAGTGTCGTCCGTGGAGAGGGTGATTCTCGACAAAAACTTCCGGGAACTACAGCGGATGGCCCAGGACACCTTGGACGACGCCGTCTTGATCGGCTGTAGCGAAGCACAAATACGCGAAGCCTTTCTCCGGATGGTTGACGCATTGGCCAATTCATATGGACCGTCCGCTAAGCAACTGTACGCCGGAATACCATCCGAAATCCATAACTGAGAGCCAACCCGCCGGGCAGCAAGGTCATGCGGACGTTCGCTTGTCTGGCTTGGCAATGTCGTGCTTGCGCATCTTCTCCCACAGGTTCTTGCCGCTAATCCCCAGCGTTTCGGCGGTTTCACCGATGCGCCAGGTGTGCGCAGCCAGCGTCTGTTCAATGTAATGCTTCTCGCAGGCGTCGAGGTGACTACCCAGGGTGCCGCCGGCTGGGCCGCCGACGGCAGCGGGCATTGGCATATCGCCGAGCAGCGCTTCTGGCCCGAGTTGCGGATGATCTCCGAGGATGCAAGCGCGCTCGATGCAATGCTTCAACTCCCGCACGTTACCGGGCCAGGGGTGGGATAACAGGATGCGTTCAGCCGCGGCGGTAAACGAAAATGGCGTACCGCCCCGTTTGGCGGACTGTTCTTCCAGAAACCGCCGGGCCAGCCAGAGGATATCGTCGCGGCGCTCCCGCAACGGCGGGATCGGAACGTGGATGACGTTGATCCGATAATAGAGATCCTCCCGGAAACTGCCGGCGATCACCAGTTGGCGCAGATCTTCGTGGGTGGCGCAGACCAGGCGGACATTGATGCGGATGGGCGATTCGCTGCCGATCCGGGTCACCGTGCGTTCCTGGATGGCACGCAGCAGTTTGACCTGCATGGTGTGCGGCATGTCACCTACCTCGTCGAGGAACAGCGTGCCGCCGTCCGCTTGTTCGAAATAGCCGCGGCGTTCCTTCATCGCCCCGGTGAATGCGCCTTTTTCAAAGCCGAACATCTCGGCTTCCAGCAGGGTGTCGGGGATTGCAGCGCAATTGACCGGTACAAACGGCCGGCCATTTCCCCCTTCCCCCAAGGCGTGCAGGCGGCGCGCCACCTGCTCCTTGCCAACGCCCGATTCGCCCGTGATGAGGACGGTGCCGTCGGAGGAGGCAAGCCGCCCAAGCATTTGTTCGATGCGCCGCATGCTGGTGGACATGCCGAGCACGCAGTTGTCCGGCGTCACCGGATCGAGGGCGATACCCAGTTCGCGGATGCGCCGGATCAGGGCATCCACGTCGAGTGGCTTGGGCAGATAGTCGGCGGCCCCCAATTTCAACAGTTGGACAGCCTGGTCGATGGCTCCGTGGCCGGTCATGAAGAGAAAGGGCGGGATGGCTGTTTTCGTCTGGCGCAATTCGGCAAACAAGGCATCGCCGCTCAGGTCGGGCAGACGGATGTCGCTGACGACAATGCTGTAGCGCCGTCTTTGCAAGGCCAGTAAGGCATCCCGCCCGCATTTGTGCCAATCGTGAGCGAAGCCTTCCATTTCGAAGCGCTCGCCCAGGGCCTCACCCATCAACTCGTCATCCTCGACCAGGCAGATGCGTAGCGATTCGTTAGTCATATGTTTTCTCCGGCCGGTAGCGAAATGGAAAATCGGGTCAGGCCGTCGTGGCTTTCGGCCGCGACCTGTCCGCCCAATTGCGAAACGATTTGATAGGTGATCCACAGGCCCAGGCCGTGGCCGTTTTCCCGACCGCTGGCGAAGGGTTCGAAGAGATGGCTCATAACTTCCTCAGGAATGGGGGGGCCGGTGTTTTCGGTTTCAATGCTCAGGCGCTCCGTGCTCTGGCGCATCGTGCAGCGGACCGTGGAATACTCTTCGGCGGCTTGGATGGCATTGAGCAGCAGGTTCATCAGAATCTGCCGTACCAAGTTGGCCGGCAAGGCCAGGGACGTCACGAGATCGCTGTCGATGTTAATTTCCACAGGCCGTTTGTGGGCTTCGCCGGAGAGCAGCGTGTGGACGTCTTCGACATCCTGTGGTCCGAAATTCCGGCTTTTCACTTTGGCTTCGACCAGCATCGCACTCACGCTATCCTTGATCTGGGCCAGGCCCCGTTCGATCATGGCGACGGTTTTCAGGGTGCGCTCATCATGCCCGCCGCGGCGCTTTAAATTGCTCAGTGCGATGAGCATGCCGCCCAGCGGGTTGTTGATCTCATGAGCGAGGCCGGCCGACAGTCGACCGATGGCGGCGAGTCGTTCAGAGCGGATCATCTCCTGCTCCATCAGTTTTTTGTCGTGCAGGGCTTTCACCATCATGCCGTAGACTTCAAATAGCTGCCCCAACTCATCCTGGTACGGATAGGCGGTCGAGAATGCCTCGGCCGGCCGGCCTTGCGCGACTTTTCCGATGCTGCGGGCCAGTTGTACGACGGGAATGGCCATGCGCTGCCCCCAGTACCAGTTGATCGGTAGCAGCAGCGCCAGCACCAGCAGGCCAGTGAGCGTTGCACGCAAGGCTTTGCTGCGAAAGCGCGGTAGGAACTTGTCTTTCGAGTGCACGATGACCACGGTACCGACCCGCTCGCCATCGTCGCTGATCGGCACAGCCACATAGATCTTGTGGGCTCCGGACAGTTCCACCGCGGCGGCGTCCGATGTCGCTGGTGCGGCAATCCTTTCGGCGAGTTGGGCATATTCCGCACCGAGTTGCCGTACGTCGGCCAGCATCGGCACGCCATTCGGTTGCGTGGTGACAAAGACCTTCTGCTGCTGGTCCAGGGCCAGGATCATCTCCGGCTGGATCAGGTCGTCGGCTTGCTCGCCGTGCAGCGGCGCCCGAATGATTTCGTAGGCACGCCATACCTCGTCGTTCAGCATGACGGGGAAGAGATTTTTGGCCAGCGTTCGGGCAAGACCGGCTGAACTCGTCAGCAGGTCGTTACGCAGATCATCGTAAGCCTGGGCCATCAGAGCCGCCGAAACCGTCAAGGCGGCCACGACGATCAGAACGCTTCCCCACAGCGGCACCTTGTAACGAAAACTAAGATTGAACAAGCGCCTCATGGCTTGCCGTAGGCCCGGATCATTTGGTCGACCCGATCGTAGAAATGGGGATCTCCGGCCACGAAACCATCGAGGTTGAGCCCGCCCAGCAACCGCCGCCCGAACTCGTCTTGGCTCATCGCCAGCAGGGCCCGCTGCATGGCGTTGAACTCCGCATCGCTGATCGTGGCGCGTGCAACAAAAGGTGGAAAGCCGTATTCGGGCGACTTGGATACGATGCGGGTCGCTGCCGTGAGTTCCGGTTTGACCTTGGCGAGGGTGTCCCAGACGTGACTGCTCACCGCGCCACCCTGAGCGAGACCGGCAGCTACGGCTTCCACGGTCTTGCGATGCCCCCAGGTGAAAAAGGTCTTGCTGAAGAAGTGCGCCGGGCTCTCGCCCAACTGTTGCAACTCGAAGCGGGGGGTGAGATAGCCCGTATTGGAGTAGGGGTCGGCGTAGGCGAATACCCGATTTTTCAGTTGGGCGATCGAGGTCGTCTGCGAGTCTTGCGCCGGAACGATCAGGTAGGACTGGTAATAAGGGCGGCCGTGATAGAGCGGCACGGCAAGCAACCTGACCTGGTCTTTGAAAAACACAAAGGGATAGTCGCAAATCCACGCGAAGTCGACCTTCTGCAGGCGCAACAAGTCCATCGCTTCGATGTAGCTGTCGCGCCGGATGAACTCCACTTTGCGCTGCAGCCGTTGCTCCAGATAGCGGCGCCATTCCTCAAGGGCGCGGTATTGATCGTTCGGGAAGGTTGGCGTCAGGCCGATGCGCAAGGGCGTAGTCGGCTCCTCTACAGCATTGGCTGGCGCTATGCAGATTACCGCCAGTACGGCGAGCACGACCGCGATCAAATTTTTCATCAGGTGTCCTGTTACCAAAAGGTAAGGGAAAAAATACGCTCTTTCAAGTTTATTACGCAACGGTAAGCTTTGGTGCCTCATTGATCAAGAAACAGCTATCCCAGGAGCCGGATAACTAACGCTTTCGTCCCGGTGTTGAAAATATATTTACAAAAATTCAGTTGGTTACACGTTTTTTGCGCAATCTGGCCTGCTTTCTGCAATACCAATACCGGGAAACCTTGAACGCACTTTGGACATCGTCCGATCGGAACTTGCAAACATCATGCCGGATAGCCTGCATCACTTGCCTGAAAGAGAACCTCTTCCATTACCGGTAGAGGGCTGCAACTTAACATCGCCACTGACTGCTTTCCGTGTTTCTCATGTTGGGAAATGGGAAAGAACGTCACTTTCATTACCGAAAGGTAATTAGAGGCCATTCGTCCGGAAAAAATCGGACGGGCAAAGCCTTGATCTAGGTCAATACGCTATGACCAAAGTAATAGTCCTATTGATATACCGATTCAACAGAGGAGCTGAAAATCATGAATAGTCCCACCGGCGGCAACAGCCGCCGCAGATTCCTGCAGATGTCGGGTTCGGCACTGGCAGGCCTTGCCGTGCCCTCCAGTGTGTGGGCCTTTTCAAAAATCGTAGCCAATTACGATCCGCTCAAGGAGTATCCCTACCGCAGTTGGGAAGACCTCTACCGCAAGGAGTGGACCTGGGATTCGACCGGCTTCATGACCCACTCCAACGGTTGCGTCGCCGGCTGCGCCTGGAAGGTGTTCGTCAAGAACGGCATTCCGATGCGTGAGGAGCAACTCAGCCAGTATCCCCAACTGCCCGGGATTCCGGACATGAACCCACGCGGCTGTCAGAAGGGGGCGGTGTATTGCTCGTGGTCCAAACAGCCGGACCACCTGAAATGGCCGCTGAAGCGCATCGGCGAGCGCGGTGAGCGCAAGTGGAAGCGCATCTCCTGGGACGAGGCGCTGACCGAAATCGCCGACAAAGTCATCGATACCACGGTCCAGCGTGGCCCGGGCAACATCTACATGCCCAAGCGGCCTTTCGCGGTGATCACCAGCACCGGCTACACGCGCATGGCCAAGTTGCTTGGCGCCATCAGCCCGGACGTTTCGTCGATGACCGGCGACCTCTATCCGGGCATCCAGACCGTGCGCATGCCGGCCCGCACGGTGTCTACCTTTGATGACTGGTTCACCTCAGACCTGATCCTGATGTGGCACAAGAATCCGATCGTGACGCGGATACCCGATGCCCACTTCCTGATGGAAGCCCGCTACAACGGGGCGCGGCTGGTGAACATCTCGGCGGACTACAACCCATCGTCGATCCACTCGGATTTGTTCGTGCCGGTCACCATGGGCACCGACTCGCACCTCGCCGCCGCTCTCGTCAACGTGCTGATCGCGGACAAGAAATACAAGGTCGATTACCTCAAGGAGCAGACCGATCTGCCGTTCCTGGTCCGCACCGACAACGGCAAGTTCCTGCGCGAGACCGATTTCAAGAAGGACGGCAACGACCAGGTATTCTACCTCTGGGACACGAAATCGGGCAAGGCGGTGCCGGCACCGGGAAGCATGGGCAGCAAGGACAAGACCTTGAAGCTCGGCGACGTCGATCCGGCGCTGGAAGGTACGTTCAAGGCTGACGGCATCGAGGTGACGACGGTATTCGAACGGCTGAGAGCCGAGATCGCCCCTTACACCCCCGAGGCCACCCAGGCCACCACCGGCGTGCACCCCTCGGTGGTGCGTCAGCTCGCCGGCTGGATCGGCGACTGCAAGGCGCTGCGCATTCTCGACGGCTACAACAACCAGAAGCACTTCGACGGTTTCCAGTGCGGCCGGCTGAAGATCCTGATCCTGACCCTGATCGGCCACCACGGCACCACCGGCTCGATCGACACCACGTACGAGGGCTGGAGACTGGAAGGCAACAGCGAACTGGGCAAAGTGAAGGATCGCTCCGGTCGCAGCGTTTCCGCCGTGCTGGCCCAGTGGGTGTGGGGCGAGCAATATGCGCGCTCCAAGGCCTATTTCGACGATGCGCAACTGAAGGAGGATCTCGGTTTCGGCATCGACGACATGGAGGCCATGCGCAAGGAATCCGAGGCCAAGGGCTGGATGCCCAATTGGCAATCGATCAAGAATCCGGTCGTCAGCATTACCGCCGGCATCAACATGTTCGCCACGTCCAACGGTTATCAGCAACTCAGGGACAACTTCCTCAAGCGCTGCGAACTGAATGTCGTGGTGGACTTCCGCCTCAATTCCGGCGCCATGTACGCTGACATCGTGCTACCGGCAGCGGAGAACACGGAGAAGCTGGACATCCGTGAGACGTCGGTGACCCGCTTCATCCACGCCTTCGGCCAGCCGGTCAAACCCATGTACGAGCGCAAGACCGACTGGCAGATCAATGTGGCCCTGGCGAAGAAGATCCAGGAGCGGGCCAGGGAGCGTGGCATCGGCCGTGTCGACGATCCCGAAATCAAGGGCTACATCGACTTCGACAAGGTCTACGACGAGTTCACCATGGATGGCAAGGTCGTGACTGACGAGCAAGCGGTGCGTTTCGTCATGGAGAACTCCACGGCGCTGGGTCCCGGCAGCTACGAGGAAGTGATGAAGAACGGCTTCGTCGCGGTCGGTCCGTCGGCCGGCAAGACATCCCCGGTGCCCAAGGACAAGCCCTATCGTCCCTTTGTCGTCAACGTCACCGACAAAAAGCCCTACGGCACGCTGACCGGGCGCCTGCAATTCTACGTGGACCACGACTGGTACCAGCGCCTCGGAGCGACGGTGCCCAAGCCCCAATACAAGGGTGGTGTCCTAGGACCGAAGAAATATCCCTTCGTGCGCAATTCGCCGCACACCCGTTGGGGCGTCCACTCCTTTGCCCGTACCGAGCAGTGGATGCTGCGTCACCAGCGTGGCGAACCGGACGTGCGCCTCAATCCGAAGGCGATGGCCAAAAAAGGCATCAAGGACGGCGACATGGTGAGGGTGTTCAATTCCGCGGGCGAATTCTTTGCGGTAGCGAAGGCTGCGCCAGGACTGCCCGAGAACACTGTCTTTACCGAGCACGGCTGGGAGCAGTACCAGTACAAGAACATGACCCACTACAACATGGTGAGTGCCGAACTGATCAACCCGCTGGAAATGGTGGGCGGCTACGGCCACATCAAATATGCGTCGGGTGGCTTCAACCCGAACCGCATCTTTTACGAAACGACGGTCGACGTCGAAAAAGCCTGAGGAAATTAATCATGAGCAAAAGACAGTTGGCCTACGTATTCGATTTGAACAAGTGCCTCGGTTGCCACACCTGCACCATGGCCTGCAAGCAGTTGTGGACCAATCGCGACGGCCGCGAATACATGTACTGGAACAACGTCGAGACCCGTCCCGGCAAGGGCTACCCGAAGAACTGGGAGCAAAAGGGCGGCGGTTTCGACAAGGACGGCAATATCAAGACCGACGGCATCATCCCGATCCAGGCCGATTACGGCGGCACCTGGAACTACAACTTCCTGGAATCGCTGATGGAAGGCAAGGGCAACCAGGTGGTGCCCGATCAGAAGCCGACTTGGGGGCCGAACTGGGACGAGGATGAGGGCAAGGGCGAGTTCCCGAACAATCATTCCTTCTATCTGCCGCGCATTTGCAACCATTGCTCCAACCCGGCTTGCCTGGCGGCCTGCCCGCGCAAGGCGATCTACAAGCGGGAGGAGGATGGGCTGGTGGTGGTCGACCAGGAGCGCTGCCGCGGCTACCGCTACTGCGTCAAGGCTTGCCCGTACGGCAAGATCTACTTCAATCTGCAAAGCGGCAAGTCCGAGAAGTGCATCGGCTGCTACCCGCGGGTCGAGAAGGGCGAGGCCCCGGCCTGCGTCAAGCAATGCTCGGGACGCATCCGCTTCTGGGGCTATCGCGACGACCAGGACGGGCCGATCTACCAACTGGTCGACAAGTGGAAGATCGCCCTGCCTTTGCATGCCGAGCACGGCACCCAGCCCAACGTTTTCTACGTGCCGCCGATGAACGTCACGCCGCCGCCTTTCGAGGAGGATGGCCGGCTCTCCGGCAAGCCACGGATTCCGATCGAGGACATCGAGGCGCTGTTCGGCCCCGGTACCAAACAGGCGCTGGAGACCCTCGGACGGGAGATGCAGAAGCGCCGCCAGGCACAGCCCTCGGAACTGACCGACATCCTGATCGGCTACACCAACAAGGACAGGTACGGCATATGAACGCGCTCATCGACAACGCCGAAGGCCTTGGCAGAGACTATATGGCAATGGCCATGGCATTTTCCTATCCCGGTCAGGACATTTGGCGCCGACTGGTCGAGGCCGGAATGCTGAGTCCGGATATCACGCAGGAGGAACTGGAGACGGAGTATCTGGCCGCTTTCGAGACCGGGCGTGACGGCAAGCCGCTATCCCTGTTCGAGGGCGTCAATCGCCCCGAGCAGGGGCGCGACGGCATCCTGCAGGAACTGTTGCGCTTCTATGAATTCTTCGATGCCAAGCTCAACGAGAATGACCGGGACTATCCCGATCATCTGGTCACCGAGCTGGAATTCCTGGCCTGGCTCTGCCTGCGGGAGCAGGCCGCCGATGGCAATGGCGGCGATGCCACGCCTTTCCGCTGCGCTGCACGGGATTTCCTCGACCGCCACTTGGCGACATGGCTGCCCGAATTCCAGCGCAAGCTCGAAGCGACGGGCACGGCCTACAGCGAGTATGGCGCCGTCCTGGGCGATTTGGTGCTCCGGCACCGGAGCCAACTCGATGAACAAGCGAATCGATTGGAGAATTGACATGAAACTCAGCAAAATGGCGAAGCGGCTCTCCGTGTTAGCCCTGTATTCCGTGGCCGCCGGCCTGAGCACCACAGCCGGCGCGGCCCCGGCCGATGCCAAGATACTGCGTGTCCTCACGGCAACGGCCGGGGTGGACGCCAGGTCCACCGACGCCGCCATCTGGCAAAAGGCGCCGGTTGCCCAGGTGGCCTTGCAAACGGCCTTTCCCGGGCATCCCTCGATCACCGGCACGGCGTTGACCGAACAGCTGTCGGCCCAGGCGGTGCGGGCCGGAAATGTCCTGTATGTGCGGCTGCGCTGGAACGACAAGACAGCCAATACCAAGGCGAGCGATACCAACCGCTTCGTCGATGGCGTGGCGCTGCAGTTTCCGATCGACGGCAAACCCAGCACGACGCCCTTCATGGGCGGCGGCGACAGTCTCGTCAACGTCTGGTATTGGCGTGCCGACGGGCAGACCCAGAATCTCCTGGCCAATGGCTTCGGGTCGGCGACCAAGGTGCCGACGGCGGCGCTGGCCAGCACTTCCGTGCGCCGGGACGACGGCTGGGAGGTGGTGCTGACGCGGTCCTTGGCCAGCCCCAAGGACGAGGGAGTCGTCCTCAAGGGACGCAAGACCATCCCCATCGCCTTCGCCGCCTGGGATGGCGACAACCAGGAGCGGGACGGCTTCAAGGCGGTGACCATGGAGTGGTGGCAGCTGCGTTTCTGACGGTTTTCCGCTGCGCTCGAGGGTATTGCCGAATGGCAGCGGATGCCTGAATTCAGGAGCGGGGAGCAAGCTCCCCGCTCCATCTTGGCAGGAAATTATTGACAACAATCAAATGAGCGTTAGAGTGTGCGAATGAATTCTGGATAGCCGGCGCGAAAGCTCACCAGAGTCGGCTCGACCTGCCGGTCGGCGCCAAGTCGATCAATCGGTTCATGTCTTTCGGAGACTTGCCATGAAGACCCTGTTCATCCTCAATGACCCTCCTTATGGCAGCGAGCGCAGCTACAACGCCCTGCGTCTCGCCCGCGCCCTCGGCAAGCAGGCCGGGCAAGCGGTCAGTGTCTTCCTGATGGGCGATGCCGTCGCTTGCGCCAAGGCCGGCCAGCAGGTTCCCGAGGGTTATTACAACGCTGGTGACATGGTGCGCATGGTCGCCGCCAACGGCGAAGTGGGCCTCTGCGGCACCTGCCTGACTGCCCGCGGCATCGGCGATGCCGATGTGGTCGATGGGGCGCGGCGCAGCACTTTGAACGAGCTCGCCGAGTTGGCCGCGGCAGCCGACAAGGTCATGGTCTTCTGATCATGAGCCGAACAGCCCTGGTCCTGGGCGCCGGACTGGGCGGCATCGTGGCCGCCGAGAACCTGCGCAAGCTTCTGCCGGCGGACGACCATGTCATCGTCGTCGATCGCCTCGCAAGCCATTTCTTTCCCCCCTCGCTGCTCTGGCAAATGGTCGGGCAACGCACGCTTGCCGATTTCACGCGCTCTTACGACCGGCTGGCGCAGCGTGGCATTGAAGTCCGCCACGCCGCGGTCACGCACATCGACCCCGAGCGGCGCCTCGTCGAGCTCGATGACCGGCCGCTCCAGGCCGAGGCGCTGGTCATCGCCCTCGGCGCGGACTACGCGCCGGAGGCCGTTCCCGGCCTGGCGGAGGCCGGCCTGTCGATCTATACGCCGGAGGGGGCCGAGGCGATCCACGCGGCGCTCGATGCCTTCACCGGGGGGCGCATCGTCTTTCTCACTGCTGCGCCGGCCTACAAGTGCCCGGCCGCGCCCTACGAGGCCGCCCTGCTGGTGGAGTCCTACCTGCGCCGGCGCGGCACGCGCGACCGCGCGCAAATCGAGTTCTATGCCGCCGAGCCGCAACCGATGCTGGTGGCCGGGCCGGAACTCGGCGCCGCGGTGCGCGGCCTGGTCGAGGCGCGCGGCATCGCCTATCGGCCCGAGCACCAGGTCACCGCCGTCGATGCGTCCGCCCGCCGGATTGCGTTCGCCAATGGTGCCACCGCCGAGTTCGATCTCCTCTTCTATGTGCCGCCCCATCGCGCCCCGGCCGTGGTGCGGGGCGCGGGCCTGTGCACTGAGGGCGGCTGGGTGCCGGTGGACCGCCACACCCTGCAGACGCGCTTCGACGGTGTTTATGCCATCGGCGATGTCACCACCATTCCCTTGAAGATGGGCCGGCCTCTGCCAAAAGCCGGGATTTTCGCCCACGGTCAGGCGGAAGTGGTGGCCCACAACATCGCCCGGAGCTGGACCGGCAAGGGCGAAGCCCGCCAGTTCCAAGGCGAAGGCATGTGTTTCATCGAAACCGGTGACCATCGCGCCGGCATGGGGAGAGGCAACTTCTACGCCGAGCCGACGCCGCAGGTCAGGATGCATGCGCCCGGCCTGCTGTTGCACGCCGGCAAGGTTTTGTACGAGAAATACTGGCTGTGGAGCCGGTTCTGAACGACTAAATGCGGCATCCATGCAAGCGAGCGCGCCATGACGAAATTTTCCCTGGTTGAATTTTCCATCCGCCGTCCGAAATGGGTGCTTCTGGCGGTAGGGCTCCTGACCCTGCTGTTTCTGACCCAGCTTCCGCAGCTACGCACCGACACCAATCCGAAGAACATGTTGCCGGAGACTTCCGGCGTGCGGGTCTGGAACGACGAGGTGGACAAGACCTTCGCGCTCTACGAGGACACCATCGTCGTCGGCATCCACAATGAAGCAGGAGTGCTGAACCGGGAAACCCTCGGACGCATCGCCCGCATCACCGACGCCATCCTGGCGCTCGAAGGCGTCGCCAGCCGTGACGTCAATGGCTTTACCACCATCACCAATGTCACCGCCGAGGCCGGCACCCTGAAAGTGGGGCCGCTCATGCCGGGTGCGCCGAAGACAGAGGCCGAGGTGGAGGCGTTGCGTGCTGCGCTGTTCGACAATCCGCTGCTACTCGAACGCGTCATCTCTCGGGACGGCAAGACCACTGCGATTTACGCGCCGCTGGAGAAGGGCGCCAACGGCGCCGAGATCGCGCAAAAGATTCGCGCCATCGTGGACCAGGAACCCGGCCCGGAGCGCTACTACATCGCTGGTGACCCGGTTGCCCGCGATACTTTCGGCGCCGAGATGTTCAAGCTGATGGGCATTTTCTCGCCCATCGCCGGCCTGATCATGTTCGCCGCCATCCAGCTAATGTTCCGCAATCTGGCGCTGTCCGCCGCCATGATGGCGGTGGCCATGGCCGCGATCCTCTGGAGCATGGGCCTGCTGATCGGCGCTGGCTTTCCGGTGCATATCATGAGCTCGATGGCGCCGGTCTTCCTGATGGCTATCGCCACCGACAGCATCCACATATTCAACGAGTTCTACTTTCGCTACCGCGAGCGGCATGACAAGTTGGCGGCGATCCGCGAAACCATGCAAGCGGTGAGCCGGCCGGTGCGCTACACGGCCCTCGCCACCACCGCCGGCTTCGCCGTGCTGCTGTTCATGGACATCGTGCCGGTACAGGTTTTCGGCGGCCTGATTGCCTTCGGTACGGTGGTGCTGCGCCTGTTCTCCTTCAGCCTGATCCCGGCCATTCTCACCTTCGTAAAGGAAGAAAATATCGTTCGTGCCGCCGAGCACGAAAGCATCGAGCTCGATCGCAGCGCCCGCTTCCTGCGCCGGGTCGGCGCAATTGGCACCGATCATCCGCGGGTGATCGCGCTGGTCGGTTTTTGCCTGCTGCTGACGGCCCTCGTCGGCACCTCGAAAATCCACGTCAATAACAATATGGTGGCCTGGTTCAAGCAGTCGAGCGAGATTCGCGTCGCTGACACGGCGATGAATACGGCGCTGGGCGGTACCTCACTCGGCTACCTAGTGGTGGAGTCCACGGCGGCGGATTTCATGAAACAGCCCGAGGCCATGCGTTGGCTGGCGGGTCTGCAGCGCCATCTGGAAACGCTGCCGACGGTCGGAAAAACCTTCTCGGTCGCCGACTACGTGAAGCGCATCAACCGGGTGCTACACGACGATGCATCCTTGTTCGACAGCGTGCCACCGACCCAGGACAGTATCGGCCAGTATCTCTTCCTGTTCAGCATGTCGGCCAAGGCTTCGGATCTCGACAACGTGGTGGATCCGGCTTTTCAGAAAGCAAATGTCTGGGTGCAATTGAAGACTTGGGATGCTGACGCCATGCGCCAGGTTATCGATGCGGCGGCAGCCTACCATCAGATGCATCCACTGGCCGCAACGGTCAAGCCGGCGGGCATCGCCTATTTCAACCTGGTGTGGAACGACGAGGTGCTGGGAGACATGGTACTCGGCCTGGGTTTGGCGCTGGTGCTGGTCTTCGTCATCCTCGCCCTGGCTTTCCGCTCGGCCCGCTGGGCGCTGGTCGGCTATATCCCGCTGCTATTTACCATCCTGCTCATCTACGGCGTGGTCGGCTTCATCGGCAAGGATTTTGACATGCCCCTGTCGGTACTGAGTTGCCTGTCCTTGGGCATGGCGGTGGACTTTGCCATTCATTTCGTCAGCCGCTTCCGCCAGCATCTGGCCGAGACCGGCGGCGATCTGCGCGAGGCCTTGTTGTGGACCGCGGCGCGGCCGGGCAAGGGTATCTTCCGCAATGCCCTGCTGTTTGCGGCCGCCTTCTCGGTCATGATGTTTGCCCCACTGACGCCCTATATCGCGGTGGGAGCTTTCATCGTCAGCATGATGCTGCTCTCGGCCCTGCTCACCGTTCTGTTCCTGCCCGCCTTGATCGTGTTGGGGCGTGGCTGGCTGTTCGATCAACCGCTGCCGGCCGCGACACTTGCCCCGGCACTTACGCAAGGAGATTGACATGAAACGTTGCTGGCTGTGGCTGATCGTTGGCCTGTTGCCCCTGCAGGCCCTGGCCCTGACCGGGGAAGAAGTGATGAAGAAATCCCAGGCGGCCTTTCTCTACCCGGGCAAGGATTTCAAGGCGCGGGTAGTGATGAAGCTCATCAACCGGGACGGCGCCGAGCGAATCCGCGAAATGACCATGCTGCGCAAGAATGGGGGTGAGTCCGGCGGCGAGCAGAAGTACTTCATGTATTTCTTCCAGCCAGCCGACGTCAAGGACATGAGCTTCATGATCTACAAGTACCCGGCCAAGGACGACGACCGCTGGATGTTCATTCCCGCCATTAACATGGTCAAGCGCATCGCCGCCCAGGACAAGCGCTCCAGCTTCGTCGGTTCGGATTTTACCTACGAGGACGTCTCCGGCCGCGACATTGAGGACGACTCGCATGCCATCGAGCGCGAGGAGAAGGTCGGCAGCCGCGACTGCTACGTGGTGAAGAGCACGCCCAAGAGTACGGATGCCGATTTCGGCTCCAAGGTGACGTGGGTGGACAAGGTGACCTTCCTGCCGCTCAAGGAGGACCAGTACGACAGGAAAGGTGCCCACTACAAGCAATTCACCGCCGATGAAGTGGCTGACGTGAAGGGATTGCCGACCGTGGTCAAGCGCACCATGAAGAACCTGCAGACCGGCCATCGCAGCGAGGTCGCCTACCTCAAGGTCGGCTACGATCTGGGGATCGAGGATAGCCTGTTCTCCGAACGCTTCCTGCGCCAGCCGCCACGCAAATGGGTTGACTGATGCTGCGCTTGGGCACGTTCTGTGCCGTCATCATTCTGGCGCTGCCGACGGCACGGGCTGAAGTGACGCTTTCCGGCTTCTTGCAACAGAACACAGCCTTCAACACCGTGACGACGAATCCGGACGGCCGCCATTACAAGTGGCTGGAAGAGCGGGCACAAATCAAGCTCGATGCTACCGGCGGCGCCTGGCGCCTGCTGGCCAAGGGCGACTTCGCTTACGACCACCTCGGCCGTCAGAACGAAGCCGAGTTGCGTGAGGGCTATGTCGATTACACGGCTGGCAACTGGGATATGCGTGTCGGTCGCCAAATCATCACCTGGGGCCTGGGCGATCTGGTGTTTGTCAACGATGTCTTTCCCAAGGACCACGAGGCACTTTTCGCCGGGCGTCCGCTGGAGTACCTCAAGCGCGGCGTGGATGCGGTGAAATTCGGCGTTTATCCGGAATTCGCCTCGGTCGAACTGGTGCTGGCACCGAACTTCCGCGAGAGTCATATTCCGGATGCGCGCCGCTTCCATCTCTTCGACCCCATGCCCGCGCTAACCAACCGCGAGACCGTCAAGCCGGACCAGGGCGAGGCCGGGCTGCGGATTTATCGCGATATCGCCGGCTTCGACGCCGCGCTTTATCTTTATCGCGGCTTCCAGCGCACGCCATCAATGCGGCCCGACAACATGACGGCGCCGACGCGAATTACCTATTTCCATCCCGCACTCTCGGTCTACGGTGCGAGCGTGTCCGGACGGGCGGGGAACGGGGTGCTGAGTGTTGAAGGAGCCTATTACGATTCGCGCGATGACCGCTCGGGCAACGACTTTGCCGTACCCAACTCACAGACCCGGCTGCTTGTCGGCTACCAAATTCAGCCGCTCGAAGATCTGTCGCTCGGCTTCCAGTATTACGTCGAATATATGCACGATTACGGCGCCTACCGAGCGGCATTGCCTGCCGGTTTTTCGGCAGACCATCGTTGGAACCAGACCGCAACGATGCGCTTGACGCAGTTTTTCCAGCACCAGACGCTACGGCTTTCTGCCTATGCTTCATACAACACCAGCAACGGCGACTACTTCGTGAATCCAGAGCTTCGCTACAGTTTCACCGACAAGGTGTGGGGCGCGCTCGGCGCCAATCTCTTCGGCGGTATGCGCTGGGGGCAGTTCGGACAGTTCGCGCACGACGACAATGTCTATCTACAAGTCCGTTATGAATTCTGAACTGGAGCCTTTTCCACTTTTTCCTGCTACGCACAACGCGCACATTACCGTTTAGTGGGCAACTGCCGATAGCGCTTTGGAGCTAGCGAAATTTAGAAGGGATAAAAAAATGGGATTAAACGAGATGCGCCGAGAAGCGGAAAATGCTCCGCCAGTTTGGCTTGCTCCCGACGGGTCAGCAGTGGCATGCGTCGAAAAAATCAAAGTTCTCAACGAAAACTTGACTGAATTCCGACAACTTGCGCAGGATCTGCTCGACGATGCTGTACTGATGGGGTGCTCCGAAAAGCAGATCACCGACACTCTGCAGCGCACGCTCGAAGCGCTTTCAAGCAATTACGCCTCTCTGCGCTGACGACTGACAGGCCAGTTGAATCAAGAATCGAGGATTGAGTGCCGAAAACGGCGACAGCTTCGATTTTCGGTTTTCCCTCCGGCGCATTATCGCTGAATCTTGTTGCTTGATTCGGCAGCGTGAATGCTCTGAACAGTGCCGCTGTGCAAGGCGCCAGCGGCATTCCTTCATAAGTCACACCGAAGAATGGAACGGTATTTTCTTGACGATCAATCCAATAGACGTTAGATTGATTACATGAAAGCCAAACCTACTAAGTCCTATCTCTACGAACATGTCGCCCGCATTGGCAAGTCGCTGTCCAGCCCGAAGCGGCTGGAACTGCTCGAACTGCTTGCCCAGGGCGAAAAAACCGTCGAAACCCTGGCCGCCCAGGCCGGCATCGACATGCGTCTGGCCAGCGCTCATCTCAAGTCGCTGCGCGAAGCCCGTCTGGTCGATACCCGGCGCGACGGCAAATACATCCACTACCGCCTGAGCGGCCCCGACGTCGCCCATCTGTGGGTCACGCTGCGCGAAACCGCCGAGGAACACCTCGTCGAACTGCGCGTTGCCCTTGAACAGATGACCAGCGCACCGGACAGCCTTTGTTCTGAGAGCCGGGAAAGCTTGTTGCAGAAGGCCAAACAGGGCGAGGTGATCGTCATCGACGTCCGGCCGCCGGCTGAATACGAAGCCGGCCACCTGCCATTTGCCCGTTCCATGCCTTTGGGCGAACTCGAAAAGCGCCTGGCCGATCTGCCGGCCGATTGCAGCATCGTTGCCTATTGTCGTGGCCCGTTTTGTTTGATGTCCGACGAGGCCGTTAAGCTGTTACGCGCCAAGGGATTCAGCGCCCAGAAAATTACCGATGGCGTCAGCGAATGGGCCGCTGGCGGTCTACCCATCGAAACCAGCAAAAACTGATACCTACCAACGGAGGAACCCCCATGAAATCATTGATCTCTGTCGTATCCGGCGTGCTCATCACATTTTCCGTCAGCGCTGCCGATGTCTCGATGGCCGTGCCTGGGGCCAAGGATGCCACCGGCCGTTCCGTGCTGACATTCATTGCCAAAGACCCGCCGGGCCAGCGTTGCAACGGCAATTTGCAGGTAGCCGCCGAGGTGGCCAATACCTATCGCGTACCGATCCAGTTGTTGCCATCCAGTCTGGCACCGGGATTGCCAGCCCCCGCCGTGTTCTATGGCACGCAGTTGATTGTCGCCGACGGCAAGGATTTCAATGGCGCGGCCAGTTTCCAGATCATCGCCGATGTGCTGGACATGGAAAGCGTACCCAAGCAGGGGAAATCGGGGTTGTTGCTCAACGACACCGTACGCAAAGATTTTGATGCCTTGAAAGCAACGATCAAGGCGGGTGGCAAATAGTTTTCCGTTTCATCAACCAGGGAGATAGACCATGAACACATTATTCATCCTCAACGATGCGCCCTATGGGACAGAGCGCAGCTACAACGCCCTGCGGCTGGCGCGTGCGCTGGCCAAGATGGACGGCCAGACGATTCGCCTCTTCCTGATGGGGGATGCGGTAGCCTGCGCCAAATCCGGCCAGAAGGTTCCTGAGGGCTATTACAACGCTGGCGACATGGTGCGCATGGTCGGCGGTGACGTCGGCCTGTGTGGCACCTGCATGGATGCTCGCGGCATGACGCCGGACCAGGTTGTCGAAGGCGCCCGGCGCAGCACCTTGAAGGAACTCGCCGAGTGGACTGCTGCGGCAGACAAGGTATTGGTTTTCTGATTGATCGATTAGGCAGTCTGGTCCGTAAAAGCGACCAAGACTGCCTTGGAAACAGGCGTTTTATGAAATTTACCCCCTTGAGATTTCAGTCGGCATTGGCGGCTGGTGGGCTGGCATTGATGCCTTTTGTGCTCATGCAATTCACCTTCCCACGGTATGGAAAGCTCATCAGTGTCGATGACTTGGCCGGTCGGTTCGATCTAGCGACACTGTTTTTGGTTGGGGTCATGCTGGTCAGTACCCTGTTGCATTTCTATCTGGTCGTTAAGGTGTCACGGGAGTTCATGCAATGGCGCAAATCCGGTGACGACATGCCGACATTCCTGGCTGACCCGGCAATCAATGTCGGCATTTTTTCGCCCGTCGTTGCGCTCGGCATGACAGTCAATGTTGTGCTCGGTCCGGTGGCTTTTTTCTTGCCAGACTTTTCAGCGGCAGTGCCTTCTTTGCTCAGCCTGGGCATCTACCCCTATGCCTTGCTTTTCCTGCTCCTCCTGTACATGACAGTCGCCCTCGGCAAGACTTGGCTATTTCGTGATGGCAAGCCGATCACCTTCAACTACAACTGGCTGCTCGACGTATTCGCCTGGGGGATGGTGGCACTGGCCGGGTCTGGCGTCACCATGACCGCCACTGACCCGCAAGTCACATTGGCCGGCAGCATCCTGACCTTATGCGCCATCAGCATTGGCCTCTTTATTTACGGGATCAAGGGTGTTTATCTGATTGTTGCCCAGATGACCCACGGTAATACCCCGGCCGACCCACTCAAACCGGCGCATTTCGTCGTCGTGCCGATTAACTGCCTGTTTGCGATCTCGATATACAAGATTGCGGCTTACACGAAGACCGCGCTGGGGATCGACATCACTTCGCTCGCCTTTGCCTCGGTGGTCATTCTGTTTTCCCTGTCGCTATTCTGGATCGCGCTGTGTAGCGTTGCCTTTCGGGATTGGTTTCGCTACCAATTCCCCAAGCCGGAGTTTTATCCGGCGCAGTGGGGCTTGGTTTGCGTCCTGGTTGGCTTGGAAGTGTTGGCGATTTACAGCCACGTCAGCTACTACCCGTCGATCCTGTTTCTTGGCTTCTCATACCTGAGCATTGCCGTGGCCTGTGCTGTTTATGCCTTTGTTTTTCTGAAATTTAGCGGCTTCATCAAACCAGCACCGGCTACTGCTTGAAGCAGCAGCCAAAGCTCAACGTACAAAACCACAAAGGAGACACAATACATGTCCAACAATAAGACTCATGGCCTCGCTACCCGAGCCATTCATGGCAGCACGGGCAAGGATGCGCATGGCAGTCCGCACACGCCAATTTACAACACCACAACCTTCGCCTTTCCCTCTACGGCGGATTTACTTTACGTTGTAGATGGGATGAAACCTGGTGCTCTATATACGCGGTATGGCCTTAATCCCACCATCTTCGCGTTGGAAGAAACTCTGGCCGGCCTTGAGGGAGCCGAGTTAGCCTTGGCTTTCTGCTCCGGCATGGCAGCGGAAACTGCCTTATTCCTGACCTATGGCTTGGACGGTATTGTCTGTATCGGTGACGCCTATGGCGGCACACTTGAACTGCTTGCTACCCAATTGCCCCTACTGGGCATCAAGACCCATTTTCTCCTTGGCAGCGAATTGAACCGCCTGGATCAGTTGCTTATCGATGGCCCGAAATTGGTCTTCTTTGAAACGCCGACTAATCCGACCCTTGAGTTGATTGATATTAGGGCCATCGCTGCCAAAGCTCATATATACGGCGCCAAGTTGGCCGTAGACAACACCTTCGCCTCGCCGGTCAATCAGCGACCACTGGAACTCGGGGCCGATTTCGTCGTACATAGCGCTACAAAGTATTTAGGAGGCCACAGCGACCTGACTGCCGGTGTTTTGATGGGCTCAAAAGCGCTGCTCATGCCAGTCTGGAATTGGCGGAAGAATCTAGGTTCAATGATTGCCCCGGAGATCGCCTCCTTGCTTTCCCGTAGTCTGCGTACTCTGGTTGTACGGGTGCGGCAGCAGAATGCCTCAGCCCAAACTGTGGCCGAAGCAATGGCTCGGCATCCCAAGGTTGCCCGCGTGTTTTACCCTGGCCTTCCGGATTTTCCCGGCCATGAATTGGCCAAGGATCAAATGCATGGTTTTGGCGGCATGGTGACCATCGAAGTGAGAGGTGATGGTGCTGACGCCACAGCGGTTGCCGACCGTTTGCGTCTATTTGCCCTGGCACCGAGTCTGGGCGGGGCCGAGAGCCTGGTGACTCAACCTTGCACAACGACACACCATGGACTAGCTCAGGAAGAGCGCCAACGGCGCGGCATCTCGGATGCCATGCTGCGTCTGTCCGTCGGCCTCGAAGATGCGGCCGACCTGATCGCCGATCTGGAACAGGCGCTGGGATGAAGGGGATGTCAGACGTGGCCGGGGGGAAATATGAAAGGACGTGAAAGCGGCATGCCGGAGGAAACTTACTGGGCAACATTCTTCGACCCGGAAGCGGCGCTCGACCGACTGTTGATCCTGGGCAACACCCGCGGCCACACCGTAGAGTTTGGTTGCGGCTTCGGCACCTTTACCCTGCCGGCGGCCCGGCGAACCACGGGCATCGTCACTGCCCTCGACATCGAACCGGAGATGGTCGCGGCAGTACGGCAGAAAGCCGATGTCGAGAAACTCAACAATATCCGGCCCGAAGTACGGGATTTCGTTGCCGACGGCACCGGGCTGGAAAGCGCTTCGCAAGCCCATGCCATGATTTTCAACCTGTTGCATCTGGAGAACCCTGTCGCCTTGCTGCGTGAAGCGCATCGCGTGCTTTGCTCAGGCGGCATGCTCTCCGTGATTCACTGGCGCAGCGACATTGCGACGCCGCGTGGACCATCACTGGAGATCCGGCCGACACCCGCACAATGCCAGGCCTGGATGCAGGAAGCCGGCTTCAAGGCGATCCAGAGCGTTGATCTGCAAGCCAGTTGCCCCTATCACTTCGGCTTGCTCGGCCGGCGCTGAATCAGCTTTCCCCCAACGTAATCCAAAAAGGAGACAAACCATGTCAATCAAGCTGCTCCGCGCCGGTCTGCTGGCGCTCGCCGTACTTTCTGCACCGGCCATGGCCGACAACCGTGAAGAAGCGGTCAAGGCAATGGAGGAATACCTAGATTTCGTCGATTACGGTGGCGCCACCATGTTCCCGGAGCAGATTCCGCGGGAAGACTGGAAACGCTTTCACGTCATCGATGCCCGCGACAAAGATCAATACGCGAAGGAGCACATTCCCGGCGCGGTCAATCTCGAATGGCGTCAGGTGATCGCGCAGCGTCAGTCGATTCCCAAGGACAAGCCGGTGCTGATTTACTGCAACACCGGCAGCCTGTCGGCCCAGGCCGGTTTTGCGCTACGTATTGCCGGTTACGACAATGTGCGGATTCTGCAGGGCGGCTTTGCCGAATGGAAAGCTAAGGGCGGGCTGGACGCTGCCAGCAAGGCGATGGGCGCCGCCAAGCACTGAGCAACTTGTTTCACCCCAAGGGGGCATGAGCCCAAGGCCCCGTTGCCCGCGGGGTGCGGTCAACGGTGATTTGAAGGCGAAATTCATGAACTTTGAACAATTCGTTCTGGCCAACGAACCCGCTATCCGGCTCGGCTTTTTTCTTGGGGTGTTCGCTGTGATTGCTAGTTGGGAGCTACTGGCCCCTCAGCGCGCCCTGACCGTATCGAAAACCTTGCGCTGGGCCAGCAACCTTGGCCTGGTGGTACTCAATACCGTTGTGCTGCGGCTGCTTTTTCCGCTCGCAGGAGCGGGAATGGCGCTGTTCTGTGCCGAGCAGGGCTGGGGGCTGCTCAACCATTTTCAGGTACCGATGCTCATCGCCATTCCGCTGGCCGTGATTGTCATGGATTTCATCATCTGGTTGCAGCACGTCATGGTCCATGCTGTACCGGCATTGTGGCGGCTGCATCGGGTGCATCATGCGGACCTTGATTACGATCTCACTACCGGTGCCCGTTTTCATCCCATCGAGATCATCCTGTCGATGCTGATCAAGTTTGCCACCATCGTCGTGCTGGGTGCCCCGGTGGTTGCCGTCGTAACTTTTGAAGTGATGCTCAACGCTACTGCCATGTTCAATCACGGCAATATTCGCCTGCCGGCAGCGCTGGACCGGGTACTGCGCTGGGTTTTTGTGACCCCGGACATGCATCGGGTGCATCACTCGATTGAAGATGATGAAACCAACTCCAATTTTGGTTTCAACCTGACCTGGTGGGACCGCCTGCTCGGCACCTACCGCGAACAGCCTCGTGCTGGTCAAATCGGTATGACCATTGGTATCCACGATCATCGGAACCCGCAGGAAGTGGCGCGTCTTGATGCGATGCTTTTGTTGCCTTTCCGTGGAGAGATCAAGAACTATGCGATCAATCATCGCAGCTTTATGGAGCCACCCCGCGAGGAATAGCGTCAGTTCTCAATTTGCTTAGGCGTTCGGTTTGAGTTCTAAGCGTGTCAGAAATTTTGTATTTTCGAACGGCTGGTTTGCCATCTCAAGCACTCTGAGACAAGGAGAAGTCAATCGCCAGTTATGGCCGAGGTGCGCCAGGTGCGCCTGGTGCTGTCACCGCTGGTCGCCCGGCGGTGTCATTTGTACTGCGATGCTGGCATTCAGTGATGTGGTTATGACACTGCCAATCAATTTGCACCTGTCCTTTTGCGAATCGCACCGATCTCTTCGCAGGGTAATGCCGCCTCATCCACGTCGATGAAAACACCCCAACGCCCGCCCGGCCAGCCCCCCGATCACCAGTGGCACGCACGGTAGCAGCAGCGGATGCAGCATCACTGGCAGCACGAAGCCGATAACCGTCGCGCAGAGGATCACGATCCCCAGGCAGGCGTACAGCGCGAACATTTCCGGATCGTGCTGAAGGAACTCCTTGGCCTTGATGAGCCGCGCGAATCCGCCGTCGACGACAGCAGCCAAGATGAAAGCCACCAGCCAGGGCAGCCATTCGAGCAGGGTGGACAGTCGATAGCTGGCGAGGAGGAGCAGCGCGTCGACGGCGCGGAAGTAGGCGTTGTTGAAGAGGCGCTGGTTGACCGTGGCCATCTCCCGGGACACCGCGCCGTTCACGCCCGCGGGCGAAGGCGCATCCTTCGCCGTAGGAATCGGCGTGGCCTGGGCCGTCGAATCTTGCATGCGCATCGCCCGATCCAGCATGCGGGTAGCCGGCTCGGCGCCCCAGTAGGCGGCGGCCACCTCATGCTCGGCGCGTAGTTGCGCGAGGAAGCGCTCCGGGGGGTGGGCCGACGGGACGTACAGTACCAGGATCAGCAGGAGGAGCAACGACAACACGGCGACGGCGCGAATCATGCGGCCGACTTTTCCGGGGCGCGGCACGAATCCCTATCGGGATCGAGGATCGGAAACCGCCCCTTGATGATTCGTCCGCCCGATACCGAGGCGAAGTACTGGAGGTTGGGCAGTTTGCCCAGCACATCGGCCGGCACCATTTCCTCGAAGCTCTCGGTGAGTTGGGTGGAATAGCTCGACGAGAAGTCGCCCAGGTGGGCATCCGATCCGTGGCTGAGGCCCACCCGCACCGTATGAATCGCCGTCTTGCCGAAGGTCTCGACCACGAAGTCCTGGGTCGGCCGGTCCTTGGTGCGCAGCGCGATCAGGTTGTTCAAGTTGCCCAGCGCCATGCGCGCCGCGTCCTCACTGCCCAGCCGCTTGGCCAGGTCGGCCAGGGTCTGCATCGCGCAGGTGGTGAAGATGCCGCCCTCGGCGCCCTTGTTGAGGATCTCGATCAGCGGCTGGTTGATGACGTTCGAGACCTCGTCGACGAACAGCGCGATGCGTCGGTAGCCGCCCAGGTTGTAGCGCATGCCGGCTCGCGCTGCCTGATCGGCCAGTGCCAAGGCGCCGATGGCCGAGGCGACCGACGGATCGGGCAGGGAATCCAGGCACATGTAGAGCACATGGCCGGCACGCTCGACCTTCTCGAAGTTCATGATGGGCCGCCTGTCGTCCGCATCGAAGGGGTCTGGCGAGAGACTCTTTCCCAGGTCGCCCGAAGTCAGCATCGACAGGATGGGCAGCAGGTTGGCGGTGATCTTCTGGTAGTGCTCGCGGTTGTGGCGGAAGGTCCGCACCTGGGCGTCGATCACCTTGTTGCGCTGGTTCTGGGCGATGTGGTGCTCGTAGTAGGCGACGAATGCCATCAGATCGGCGCTGGCCGCCTCTGACGGCCGCTTCAGATTGCCGCGGTGGGCGTCGCTGAGCAGCTTTTTCATGTCGGGCAGTTCACGCCAGCCCGCGCCGAGGGTCTGGTCGTAGTAGCGGCGCAGCGAGCCCTCCAGCACCGGTTCGATGCCGCCCTCGATGTACTTGGTGAGTTTCATCAGGTTGGGCCGTTCCTCGATCTCGACCAGGCCCTGCACCACGACGTTGACCGCATCCCAGCCGAAAGCCGAGAAGGCGCCCGCCGTATCGGGCGGCATGATGGACTGGATACGCGAGGCGATCTCGGTGGGTTTCTGCCAGTTGAAGGTGAAGTCCAGCCGTACCCCTCGTTCCGGAAAGGCTGGGTGGAATTCCATGAAGGTGTCCGGCTCGCGGTAGTCCGCGCAGGCGCGCTCTACGACCCGCTTCAGGCGCCGACTGTTCTTCGGGTCGATGACGATCACCACGTCGCCGCGCCGGATCGCTTGGGTGATCAGGTTGGCGAGTGCCACCCCCTTGCCGGACTGGGTGGTGCCGACCAGCAACGTGCCACCCTCAAAGTTCTGCAGCGGCCGGTGCAACGGGCCTTCCTTCGGTTCGACGCCATGAATATAGGGCAGACCGATCTCGGCGTCCGTCTGGGGCTTGCTGCCGTAGCTCAAAAGTTGCAGCAGGCGAGGCGATACGGCGAACTCGCGGTAGTCGATCTTGGACAGTTCGTAGAGCCGCTGCGAATGCACCGGCTGCCATTCGAAGCCGAAGCCCAGGAACACTAAGGCCGGATCCTGGCACCATTGAGCCAGGTCGTCTGTACCGACGACCTCAATGCCACGCCCGCCCAGCGACGCCCGCAAGACCAGCATGCGCAGGGCCTGGGTTACCCGCAACACGCCCATTGCGAAGCAGACGAGCGCCAGCGGCAGGGCCAGTTGCCGGGGGAGTGTGCCGGCTACGCCGACGCCAAGGAAATAGAGCAGCGCCAGCCACCAGGCGATGCCGGCATAGACTTCGTAGGCCCGACGCCAGGGCATCTCGTAGCGGCGTACCAGCATCTCAGCTTCCCTCCGCCGGTGGCGCGGCAAAGCCCGCCAGATCGAGTCCGCTCACGCAGCGTGGGTCGAGCACGATTCCGACGGTGGGGTTGCCGTTGAATTCGCGCGACAGTGTCGGCGGTCCGTTGCGGTTGGGCTTCATCAGCAGGTTCGCCTCGGTGAGGGCACGCATGGCAAGGGATGGTTGGACGCCGCGCCGCCCGAATTCCTCCAGCGGTACGAATACTCCCTGGGCGACGGTGCATACCGTGGGCGGACCCATGCCATCGTTCAGCGTGCAAACGGCCTCGGCCAGGGCGTCCCGCACCACCGGGTTGAGACGCATCGGGGCTTGCAAGGCGAAGGTTGCCGAAGGCCGTGTCGTTGTCGGTTCCGGCGAGGGTGATACGGGTGTTTCCGCGACCGGCGTCACGCGGACGTTACTCTCGGCGGGAGGCTCGGGCGGCGGAATGAGCGACAACTGGGTGCCGCTCTTCACCGGTGCAGGCGGTGGCATGGATGGAGACGTCTGCGGCGCAACTGGCGCAGACGCCGGTGCCGGCTTGAATTCCAGTGCCAGGGGCAAGGCGACGGGTGGAGGATCGATTCCCGCGAGAAGAATGGCCGGGGCCGAGAGTTTGACGGCTTCCAGCGCGGCCTTGGCACCGGGCGGCTGGATGGACCAAGTCGAGCGGCCCGCTGCCGCCGCTTCGAACACGCCAGCGGCCAGCAGCAGTTCCAGCATAGTCTCGGGCGCCTTGGGGATGCCGGCCAGTTGATCGGCTTCGAGTAGTTGCTGGACATCCTCGGCTGCGCCAGGCCAGACCAGGAACAGACCGTCCTGTCCGAACCACAGGCGCGACTTCTCGCGGTTGGCTATCCAGGCCGAGTTGCCACTGGTGAGCCGCCGCAGGGCGTCGACCAGGTAGCGCTCCAGGTGCGAGCCGTATTGCGGCGAACCGTAGCGGTCGGCGCTGGCGACCAGGTTGCGGTCGATGACGAGCGCCAGCGAGCGGCGGACCAGTTCGTCGAGGATGTTGTGGTCGCGATAGACCGGAATGCCGCCGATGCTGGCCAGCAGATGCGGCACGATGACGGCGTTGCCCTCAGAGAGGTCGGCCATCACCGCGGGCGGCACCACATGGGGCAGGGCGAACAGGCCCAGGCCGCGCGCCTCGACGGCTTGGGGCCGCCAGCGCAGGAAATAGCGCTCGCTGCCCCGGGTTGCCAGCCAGTCGGCCAGTGGCCGCAGGAAGGCCGGCCACGCCTCGCCGGCGGCATCGGTGACGATGATATGGCTCATCAGTCGGTGCAATTCGCAACACAGCCCGGCGATGAAGGTTGCATGGCGCCAGCGCGGTTCCAGTTGGCGGCGTGCCGAGATGCTCATCCGCCCCGAAAAAATGTGTGCGTCGGTGCCTTGCAGGCTGAAGAAAGCGGTCTCCAGGCCGAGCCGCAAGAGGCCGCCCGGCTTGCTGAAGTAGTTGTCGGCGGTCGCCGGCAGCAGATGCACGCAGGCGGCGTAGCGGCGCACCAGCATTAGGACATCGCGCTCGAAGCTGTCCCGGTCGATGCCGTAGCACAGTTTGATGCGTGCGATCAGGTCCGCTTCGCCGGCCAGCAGATCCTCGACCGGCACGGCGGCGAACCCTGGGTCGGAGGCGGGGTAGGAAGTGACAGGCGTTGGCGTGGCGGGCATGGCGGTACGGCGATGCCGAAAAGAATGCGAAGTAGGCATTCTTCGGCCGGCTATCTCGCTTGTCGCGCTGAAACGTGACCTATTCCGAGGGGCTATCGCCTTCGGCCTCGGGGCACAGTTTGTGAAAGAGAGCGAGCATGCCCAGTTGGCGCTCGGTCATGTCGAGGGCGGGGCGAGCCGGGTAAGACGCCTGGATGCGATGGTCCAGGTGAAAGCGTTCCAGCAGCTTGCAGAAGGAGCAAGGTTCGCCAGGGTGCGCCACGGTGCCGACCACGGCGATGAACTCGCAGCCACACCCAGGACAAGTCAGGACGGTCAGCGTTGGTGCGCTGGCCAGCCAGATGCCATCGATATAGGAGACAAGGTTGAAGGCCCTGTCCAGGCTGATCCGGTAAGGCGGCTGGGTGACCGATTGATAGGCGCGATACGCCAGGATCAAGGCTTCCGCGGCGGTCAGGCCATGGCTGCGCAATTGGTTGTACTTGGCGCCAATGAGGCAGGCATCGGTGCGCAGAATGAGGTTGGCACCGTGGTACCACTCGGCCGAGTCCGGGGCTCGGCCACGGGGAATCGTGTGTGCGTCGGGGAAGAAAAGGCTCTGTACCTGGCGCGGTGGCATGCCGGTCATGATGTGAATCGTTTTCAAGCGCGCGCCAAGTGCAGCCAGTTCCTTTGCCTGTTGCATTGCGTGCAAGTGCCGGTCGCCTCGGGTCGGCATATCCGGTTTTCCTAGCGCCGATTTTCCATTGGAACGGGCGGGTGAATAATGGCCATGGGACCTGCCAGGGCTCGTGGCGTACTTAGCAGCGTCAGCAGATCTGCACGCGGTGGGAACAGGGTCGTGTCGCCGACATGGAGCACCAGGGACCACAGTTCATCGAGGCTCAAGCCCTTAAGGTGGTCGGCCAGTTTTGTATCGAGTGAGAATTTGCAACAGGTTGAAGCCCGATCATGTTGTAGACCAGCGTGAATGACGGCAAGCACATTCAGGTTGATCCATTCGACATCGCTAAGCGTCACATGACTCATGGTCCTGTTCTCCGGTTGGCCCTGTTGGGGGCTCAGGCGTTGGAGACGGAAACCTTCGTAAGCGATCCGGCGCACCGGCCTGGTCAAGGCAAGTGGGCAGTCTATTTATAATCGAAGTGAAATGGCAATAGCATTTACGGAAATGCTTGAAGGGTGACGTTCTTGCCATACTCAAGGGCTGATTGATACTGTCGCTTGGTGAGTGGTGCGGTGCAGGATGGACTATCGCGTGACGTCGGAGAGGCAAAAAAGACAGTGGTGTCACAGTGCTCTTGAGTGGTTGAATGCCGGCCCGGGGCAAATGTCCCGGCCGGCTTTCAAGATGCTCCTGGATCAGGCCGCTTCGGCCAATCCTTTCCACTCATGGGCCGACAAGTCGATTAGCCGACCGCCCAAGGCTTCGAACTCCGTCGCGCGGTCATAGTCTTCAATTTCCTGGCTGTAGTGTGTCACCGCATTGACCAGACCGTAGCCCGACAACGCGCCCTCGGCGATCAAATGGCGCAAGACGCCGGCCCGTTCGCCGTCGTTTAGGGTGAAGCGCTGGGCCAGCACCTCTACGGTCTTCACCGGGTCGCCCACCAAGGGAATGTTGAGCGCTTTATGCATCTTCTGCGCTGTCTGACGGAAGGTGGCTTCCGATACTGCCGCCTGCACGACGTCGCGCACCTTGAGGAAGAAGGCCTTGTCGTCGGCACGTAGGGTGTCGTCCTGATAGACCTGGATGCGTTCATCTTCGCCGCCGAGCGCGCGACCGACGTGGGTTTTGCGCAATGAGCGATCCGGGACGATCAGGCCGTTGCTGCACACCAGCCGGAATAGCAGCGGCTGCACCGACAGTGTGCCCTGGCCGACCTCCGAATTCGAGATGACGACGCCGGCTTGCACTACGTCGCCGGGTGCCATCTCGTACTTTAGGCGCGGCGTGATGCACTTCAGGTACATTTTCGTTTCGGTCAGTTCCACCGACTCGAAGCGCACTTCTGGCAACTGCTGCAGGATGGGTAGCACGCTTTCGGCCAGGTCGAAGTTGTCGAGGCGGCGGTAGCGATCCGACAACACGGCGCGCACCTGACCATCCAGGGTGCGCAGCATGCGACGGTCTTCATCGCTCTGCAGCCAGGTGTTCACGTTGCGATCAAGCAGGGCAGGCTGGTCTTCACGCATGCGCTCGAAATAGGCATACGGGATCTTCAGCTTGTCCGCCAGTTGGCGGCGCGCCAGCGGCGTGACGCCATACTGCATCGGGCTGCTGCCTTCCTCGATGATGAGACGAGTCTCACCTTGATCATCGGTGGCATGGCGAACCAGTGCCGAGGGCACGATCAGGTCCTTCTTCGAATGCAGTTGGCGCTCCAGTTCCTGAGCCAGGCTGACGAGAGAACGTCCGTTTTTCATAGCAATCTCCTTGTCGGAAAAGAAAAAGCGGAGACGGCATCGCCCATGGGTGGGGATGTGCATCCCCGCCAGGGTTGATGACGGACCGGCGCATGCCGGTCCGGATAAGGTGCGAAGTGAATCGCGCCGGAATTCCAGGGCTGTCTTCGCGATACCGTTGGGTATCGCCTGGTATGACAACTACCAGTCGGGCAAATGACCTTTTCACTGGCACCGCATGGCGCGGCAGTGCCGCTGAAAAGGTGGGTGCGCGCGCCTTGCGGCGGCGCACACCCGGGTTGCTCAAGCGGCCTGTGCAGACAAGGCCTGCACGCGGCGTAGCCACAGATCGCTCCAGTCCACGCCAGCGTCCTTGGGCACGAACACCTGCACGTCACGACTGCCCGTACGATGCGCTTCGCGCTTCAGGCGCCGGGCCAGTACGAAGGCGCCGGCCTGGCCGGCGAAGTCGCCGTCGGCATCGTTGTCGGCGTAGATCCAGACCCGGCGAACCGAGTCGGGAATCCACAGCTTCTCCAGATTGCCGGCGTTCAAGCCGGCCCAGAAGGGCCGTCCCGTCGCGAGATACAGCGCGATGCTCTTCTCGATACCTTCGCTGATCCCCAGGTCCTCGGTCGCCTCGAAGAGACGAACCGCGGCCCCATTGATGCCGGAAGACAGCACCTTCTTCGCATCCGGTACGGCCAATTTGGCGCCATCCTGGAGGTAGGTCCGGTGCAGGGTGACCGCATGACCATCCTCGCCCTGGATGCAGGCCAGCATGGCTGGATACTCGGCGACCATGTGCGACTTGCCGTCGGCATCCTTCTGGTAGTAGCCCAGCGCAGGATGGAAACGCAGCACCTTCGGATAGACCGGCAGCGCCACGCCCCGGCTGGTCAGGTAGCGATCGACTTCATCGCCTGCCGTGACGGGCTTCGCTTCGCTCCAGATCCGTTGCGCCAATTTCTGCATGCGCTCGGCGGAAGGTTCGTTGGCCCGGACTGGCACCATCACTGGCATCATCCCCAGGCAACGCTCGACATCACGCAATGCCGTGTTGAAATCGATGCCGAGGACTGCCTGCAGCAACTTGAAACCGCCGCCTGGGCCGCAACTGCGACAGTGATAGTTTCCTTCACCGAACTTGTCGGTGTACTGGAAGCGATCCGTGCCGCCGCACAAGGGGCAGGGGAGATTGCGCCGCTTGAGGATGCGTTCATCGACACCGAGGGTCGCCAGTATTTCAGTCCACCGGCCATGGGCTCGCTGCTTGACCGCTTCGATACGGGCCTCGTACTCACGATTCTGCATGGCATGCTCCTTTTTCGGTGATCAGGGCTACCGAATAGCTGGGGGCGATGCCCACGCCGACGGTGACCTGGAAAGCCTTGCCATGGAGCAAGGGATAGCGGCCCAGCCGCAACTCCTGCAACAGCGAGTCCAATGTCTGCACGGGATCGACCGAACGCATGCGACGGATCAGGTCGGCTAACGCATCGCGGTCGGCGTCCAGGTCCGAAGACATGAACTGGTCGTTCTCGTCGATGAAAGACGAGGCCTGCCGTACCGGCTGGCCGGATGTCTCACCCACCGGGATGTAGATCACATCCTCGTGGCAGACACCCGCATCGGTGATTTCAGCCACATCCTTGGCGCTACGCAGGATCACCGAGTCGCACAGGACTACGGTGGGCCATACCCAGCGTCCTTCCAACTGGACGCGGATCTGCTCGGACACCGCTTCGACGTGAACCGTTTCCTGGTCCAGAAAACGCACGTAGCGCCATGCCCAATGATTGGAGCTCAGGCCGATCCAGTCGAAGATCAGATAGCCTTTGGCCCGGGCGAGCATCCAGCGCGCCGCGTTGTCGTCGCCCAACCAGTCGAGTGAAACCAGGGTCACTTCACCGCTCTCGACGGCTTGCCGAGTGGGCGCTACGGCAACTTGTCGGACATAGCTGCGGTCATCGTCCTGGATCGGATAGTCGACGATTTCGTCGAATAACTCGGCCGGCAGCAAGTCGAGGTCGTTGAGCAGGTCCAACTGTCCCCAGGCGCGCATCGCTGCGTAGTAAATCGCGACAAAGCGCTCGGGCGAAAGCTGGGTCTTGGCGACCTCCAGCGTCTGCCGCCAGCAGGCGGCCAACTCGGCGTCAATGCGCTTTTTCTGGACGTCCTCGTCGATCAGTTTGTCGCGATCCGGCAGGCGCGCCATGAATTGGCGAGAATCCAGGTGTACGACATTGACCTCGTCGAACGAGCCGTAGTTGGGCTTCATGACACAGAAACCCTGCAAGAATGCAAATGTGTTGTAGCTGAACTTGCCGTCCCGCGTCCCCGTGAGATGGACCGTGCCCATCGGGCTGGCCATCGTTGCTAGGTTCGCGGCGGCAAATGGCCGCGCCAGCGGCTGGCCGTTGAGCAGCACATCAACCGGAAAACCCAGGCACAAGGTCTCGATACGGCTGCCCAAATCGGGCAGATCGACCCCGTGCAGTTCTATCCGGGTGCCGGTCACTGCCTCGGCCAAAGACTCGACGTCAATAGCTGCCTTGGCCAGTGCCGCCGTAGTGTCGATATCGACTCGCTGATGGCGTGAGGCGACGATGCAGCGCGTGGCGGCATAGAGGCACTTCGAGAAGCCGACCCCGAAAGGGCGCTCCTCGGCACTGGTGGCATCATCCCAGCCCGATTCGTGGAAACTCAGAAGTTTCTGGAAATCGTCGAGACCACCGCCATTATCCTGGACCATCAGGATCTGCGTGCCGGCATCGTAGTCGACTTCGATGTGCGTCGCCCCGGCACGGCGGGCGTTTTGCAACAACTCGGAGATGAGCGTGAAGCGGTCGGTGAACGCATAGCGCTGGTTGCGCAAGGCGCCTTCCTCGTTGATTCGAACCTGTATCTGCATGATGTTCTCCATGAATGCAGGCGGCACCGGTCCCGGCGGGACCGGCCCGCCAAGGGGGAATGACCGTTCAGCCGAGAGGGCAGAGCGGCGGGGTGAACAACTGGCCTGCAGCCAGGGCCTCAATCAGGTTGTTTCGACGGAACTCCCTGGGTAGCAGGTGCAGCGTACTCAGGACCTGACCGGTAGCGTCGAGACGCTCCACCTTCAGGCCGATAGGGTGCCAGTGCACCCGGTAGGCCAGCCAGTCGGCGCCGGCGATGACGAAGGTACGACCAGATTGGCCGGTGAGGACTTCGCATTCCTTGATGAGGAACTCGATGTCTTCGGTGGCCTGGACGGTCAGCAGGGCCGTCGCGCGTCCGGCGAGATGCGTTGCGGTATACATACGCTTTCCTTAAAGCACGGACGGGGAGCAGGGCAGGCCATCGGCAGTCAGTCCGGCATCCTTGTCCTTGCTCGCCGGATCGAGGCGTTGGTCGTTGATCCGTGCCAGGGCATCGTGGTCCGCCGGCGGGTCCATCAGGCAAGCGGCATGCAGCCGTTCCTGGCGGATCTGTTCCAGCCCGACCGCGTCTTCATAATCCAGACGTCCGGAGATGCCATAGAGGACGAAGATCGCCAGCAGGCAAAGGACATCCTTGAAAGTGCTCATGATGATTCCTTCGAATAGGGTGGGCTTGCGCGTTGGCAGCAAGCCCGAAAAGTTGGATGGGATTAGGCGAACAGGTCGCCATGCACGGACATCCGCTTGATCTGCTCGTTGATCCACTGAGGGTTCTTGGCCAGCCTTGCTTCGATCCAGGCGGGGTTGTGGACGACGGCGTCGCGCACCCAGTCGGGGTAACGTTCAAGCGACGCGTTGAACCAGGCTTTGAGGCTGTGGCGGATGTGCTCGCGGATTTCTTCGGCGTCGACCAATCCGCAAAAGGCAATGGGCGACAGCGGGTTGCAACCGACCACGCGCAGGCAACTGGCGAAGGAGAACGGCAGACCGTCCTTTTCACGCTCGCTGAATACCCAGCGCAGGGTGTCGAACTTCTCTTCGAGCGGCGTTGCGGGGTCGGCCAGGTGGCTGACTTCCTCAAGCAGGCGCCAATGCAGGAAAACGATGTCTTCCTCGCTCCATTCGACAGGTGCCTCCGCATCGTCGAGCATCTGCTCGAGCGCGGCGTGATCGGGAATCGCCGCCGGGCGGTGACGCGAGGTGGCCGCCCAAGAGGAAAAGATGGGCGGGAATACGGGACCCACGGGCGTGGGATGGGAAACTTTGGGGGATACGCTCTGATTCAGCATCGTTGGCTCCAGGAAAAAGGAGGCAACGCGCACCGCGGATGGGGGCGGATGCCCCCGTGGGGTGAGGATCGACCGGCCGGTCTGGGGCGGTCGGTGTTAAGGGAATGAACTCCAGGGCTGGCTTGAACGGGCGGTACGAACCGCCGTGATCGGTATGCCAGCGACCGATCGAGGAAGGCTTTCGGGGGAAGGGCGTCAGGGAAACGGGAACAGAGACGTCGCGCCCTGCCTCGAAAACTTTCCGCGATGGCATGGGTGTGATCGGCAGCGGAATCACCACCGGCAGGACTGACGTGTGCCGCACCGGCGAAACTCAACGGTGCGCAACAAACGAATAACTCCAAGGCTTGCCTTGTTTGAATGCAGGGCCAGCTACTGCATGACGTAAAGGTAGTGGCCCGAATTGCCCCGGTCAATCCTGAAAACTCACCCAAATTGACCCCGATGCCGAAAGGCCCCTCAAGCGTCGGCCATTTCCGGTGGCGAATGAATTGCCCTCTGCGGAAGATTGCTGCGAATGCGGTATTTCGAGGAGCGCGGCATGTCGGAGATCCAGATCGTCAAGATAGATGAGGGTGGCGTTAACGCCCGCATCCTCGCCAAGGAGGCCAAGGCTGATTTTCGGCGCGTTGAAGCCGCTAGCCTGAAAATGCCCACGCGTTTCGCTAGCGCCGAGGGCAAGCGTTTCTTCGCACGGCTGTTTAATACCCTGCAACTCAACACGCACTTCATCTCGGTGATTGCTCGTACTCGGCTGGACCATGAGGACGTGGCCAAGATCGAGGACATCATCCGTGCCCAGATGGACACGGTAAGCGAGAATTTGAACAAGGCGATTGATGGCGCCGAAGCCCTGTTCAAGGCGCATGCCATCACCAGTACGGCGACCTATGACACTGTGCCGCTGGATGTCGAAGTTCATGTGCTGTCGTCGAGTGGCCGCCGCTTTCTCGAGGTGCTGGGGAAACTCGACCAGTTGATGCCATTGTTGCAGACTCTGGAAATCCATGAGGTGATCACCACCCAGGCAGTGGATATCCAGCGAGCAAGCCTCAAACGGCAGGTGCGCGACATCGCTAATGGTGCGCGCAATTTCGCCATGGGGCTGCGGCGGCGAATGAACGCCATGGGGGGGCGCGATGGCGAGGACAGAAGCATGGATGCCCGGCAGGAGGCCGTTGCGGTTGATAGCACGGACAAACCTGGGGAAGAAGGCGGTGGGGAGGTCGAACCGGCAGTGATGAACTCCGACACACGATTATTCGAATCCGAGGAAAGTGACCACCCTTCGGTTGGCGACTAGCATCAGTGTTTGTTATTCGCTCCCATTGCCGTTTCCCCTGAGATGAAGTCAACAACTATGTAGGTGTAAGTAACGACATAAGACACCCTGTTTCGACGCTTCGGAGACCGTCATTCTTGTCGATTAAAAGGACAACATGATGGCGGTAAAGAAGAAAGACTCCGCTGCTCTGGCGAAGCACCTTGGGGGCAACCTATGCAAGCGGCGCAAACAGTTGGGATGGACACAGGAAACAGTTGCGGAGCGGGTCGGCGTGGATGTCGAAACCGTATCCCGCATTGAGCGCGGAGCACATCTGCCATCGCTGCCTACGCTAGACAGGCTTGCGGTTGCGCTGCGCTGTTCTGCTGGCGACCTGTTGTCGAAAGAAGGACCCGTCGAGGCCAGCGAAACTGCGACCTTTGGCGCATGGATCTCCGAATTGGGACCCGATGATCGGGCATTCGTTATGTCGGTAGTGCGGAATTGTTGTGAACACTTGGGGCAACGCTCGAAGTAGCAAGTATTCCTGCCGACAGGAGGAATACAAGGTTCTCAATGGCGTATGTGACGCACTTTAAGAGGCTCTTGTGAGATGTCGCCAGCACAAATCATGGCCCTTTCCGCCAAGGCAAGCTTGATCCTGGCTGGATTTACCCGCGATCCGGTTTTCGTGCCGCAACCTTGATCTCGGTGAGTCGGAATGGGTTTGCTACCTGTGCCATCTCCAATCGCTGGCTGGCGCGGCCTCTTTAGGCGGGCAGGTTTCGGAACTTCTTGCGTCCGCCCACGGCCGCCCATATTGTTTAGCCAGGTTCCACGTCAGCCAACTCCGACGTCTTGGGCACCTTTACCGCATTCATGGCGGCGTTGCAGTCGATACCTGCCTGTTGCTCGACGATCCGCTGTCGCGTGTTCTGCGCGGCGCAGTGGTGGATCGGCTGATTTTTCCCGACCCGGACGCCCTTGGCAGTCATTGGATCGAATTTACTTTCTTGCTCATCCTTCCATGCTGTGCGACCGGGGCGCCGGCAGCATGCTGTCGAGTCCAGCGTTCCCTATCGGCTCGCGCCATCCTGACCTAGCGCGGCCACTACAGAGCAGGTCATATCCTTTAACAGCGTCAGCTGCAACGAGGTTCGATCATGCCAAAAATCCGTTCCAGGGTCTCCGCTGCGACGGCGACTTCCAACCCTCTTTCTATTACACCAGTCATGCCGACTGCGATCCTGACGCTCCCCGAGACCGGGTTCCTTCGTCAGCCCCAAGTGCTGGCTTTCGTTCCTATTTCCAAATCGACCCTCTGGCGGCGCATCCAGGCGCGTACTTTTCCGGATCCGGTCAAGCTCTCGGAGCGAGTGACCGTCTGGCGCGCCGAAGATATTCGCCGCTGGATCGCGCAACAAGGGGCGCCGGTCTGATATCCGAATCAAATATGGGAGATTGGCTCGTAGCGGCTTCGTTTGCGCCGCAACCGGGCCGCTACCGATCCACTGCGCAATGCGTGCATACCGTCTTCGATCAGGGGGGCTCTACCGAGCATGGCGCCCTTGATCTGATGACGAAATCCCGCACCTTTCCCGGCGATTTCTGCTGGCGATGGGTGCGTCGACGCTTGAGTATTCGGAAAGATGTCGGTCGACATATGATGGGAGAAGCAGGTCATGCAAGACAGCCAGGAGGTCAGCAAGCACCACGAAAATGCATTGCAATCGGTTGAGATGCTGCGTGCCGTCATCGGCGGCGATACCTACGAGACGGTAGCCGTGCGCTTCGGTATCTCGCGTACGGCAGTTGAGCGGCGCATCAAGTCAGTCGCCGTCCAACTCACCCAGGTAGTGGGTGTGGACGGTCTCAAGGAAGAGGGCGCTGCATTTGTGCGGCGGCTGCGCCTGCATCGCGAGGCCATCTTGGTCGCGCTGGCCGGATTCGTGCCGCTGCCGCCGGTCGGTGCCCGCCCGGCGCGCGTATTGTCGGCAGCGGAGGTGGCCCAGGGTGCGGTGCGCATCAAGGGCCGCACCAGTCGCACCTGGCACGACCTTGCCCTCTACTACATGCTGTTTGCCACCGGCCTGCGCCCTCTCGAAATCGCCCGGCTTGAGGTGCGCGACTACCTGCATGCCGATGGCAGTGTCTGCCGTGAATCGGAATTACGTGCCGAGGCGGCGATCAACGGAAAATTGAGGCCGCTCTATTTCAGTAGTTGCCGGCTCGATGATGCGCTGACGGCCTATTTCCGGGAGCGCTGCGAGTGCGGGCACGGCGTCGGGGCACCAGACTGCTACCGTGGATTACGTGCGGACAGCCGCTTGTTTCTGTCGCCTTGTGGCGAGCCCTACCGAATCGCTTCAAACAATGGCGAGCCAGGGCAGAATCGCTTTGTATGCCGGGCTCTGCTGGAGATTTACCGCAAGTTGTTCCGCTACGCCGAACTCAAGGGCCTGAGCGCCCAGTCGGCACGTCTGACGGTGATCTCGCGGATGTATGAGCGCGGTGCCGACGAGGATCAGGTCGGTGCCATCCTGGGTATCGGCGAGCGCAGCGCGGTGCGGGAACTGCTACCCCGGCCGAAGCCGACACTGGCTGAACTGCTCGACGAACTGGTTTAGGTCTGGCGCTGCCACTATGGACCCCCAGCGCTTTGCCATCAAAGGCCGCGTAATTGGCGCCGATGATCCGCAGTTACAGGAGGCTTTGGCCCAGGTTCATGACAGCCTCGAACGGCCACGCTGTCTGTGCATGCCGGGTGGGGTGGAAATGTACGTAGCGCGCCACAGCCTGTTCGTGGTTAAGCGCATGCCGGATAGCGGCAGCACCCACCATCCCGGTTGTCCTTCCTACGAGCCGGAAGCCCGGCAATCGGGCTTGGGCGAACTGGTGGGCGAAGCCGTGCTTGAGTCCGAGCCGGGGCGGGTCGAACTGCGCGTGGATTTTCCGTGGACGCGGGTGATCGGGCAAAGTGTGCCGCGCGGCGAAGCGCAGGACGTGGCAGAGGTCGGTGTGCCACGGCGGCGCATGTCGCTACGTGCCTTGATGCACTTTCTGTTCGAGCGCAGCGGCTTCAACCGCTGGAGCCCGGCCATGGCCGGCAAGCGCAACCAGGGAGTGCTGCGTAAATATCTGCTGGAGGCGGCCGAGGAAATTACGGTCAAGGGCGTGCCGCTGGCCGAGCGCTTGTATATCCCCGAACCTTTCAGTGAAAACAGCAAGGTCGAAGCTGCCCAGCGCCGACGCGAGAAACTGGCGGTGTTACGCCCGCGCGACGGCCAGACGCCACTAGCCATCGTCATCGGCGAATACAAGATCAGCGAGGCAACGGCCCAGGGGCACCGGGTTTGGATTCGTCACATGCCGGATGCGCCCTTGCTGATCGCCGGCCGCGCTTGGGAACGCATAGAACGGGTCTTCGCACCGCTGTTCGAGGCACGCGATGCCGACATTGGCCACTCGGTGAGGCTGGTCATCGCCGCACTGATCTGTGCCCGCCGTGAATACACCTACGAGATTGATTCAGTGAGCCTGATGCTGACCAGCGAGCAGTGGATACCGATCGAGGGTGTGCATGAACTTCCCCTTGTCGATGCCTTGGTCGCGCAGCAGCGCCGCTTCGTCAAGCCGCTACGCTACGATGCGCACAGTGCCGCACCATTTCCGAACGCGCTACTGCTGGATGCCGGCCCGTCACCCGTGCCACTGCATGTGCTGAGCCAATTCATGAATCCCAAGGAGCGGGCGGCGAAAGAGAAAGCGATTGCGAGGGCGGGAGAGATCGCCTGGGTATGGTCGACAGATCAGGCGATGCCATCCTTGAAAAGCATTTCAGATTCACGCTGACGAGTGCCGGTAATTGCGCCATAGACGGGCAGATCGATCAGCAAGCGTTGAGAAGAAGTTGTCGCCATCACGCGTTCACGCAATTCCTTCCCGGCCTTGAAGGCGGGGACCCATTTTGCCGGTACCGCTACTGACTCACCGGTTTTGGGGTTGCGTGCCTGGCGGGGCGTGCGGTGGTTCAGGTAGAAAACGCCGAACCCGCGAATCTCAACCCGATCACCGTGAATCAGCGCCGCATGGATGGCCCCGAGAATCTCCGTTACCGCCATTTCAGCATCTTTCTGCACCAGTTGAGGAAAGCGTTCGGCGAGTTGGGCGATGAGTTCGGAGCGGGTCATGGCGATATTTTAAGACTGAGATGACCGTCGGCCAAGGGGATGCTTTTGCCGGGAGTGTTTCCGTTGGGCTTGAAACGGAGGGAAGTCGCGAGAGCATGAATTGTCGAAATATCCCGACCTTCATGGAGGAACGCCATCATGGCCCATCTCAACCCTCATCCAGCGATTGCCATACAGAGTGGCGGCATCACCCCAACCCTGCTCGGGCATAGCACAGCCCGCATTCCGACCGGCGGCAAAATCCGCGCCGGTATCAAGGTGCTGACGAAGAAAGCTGCCGAGCAGCCCAAGGCCAAGGCGATCTACGATCAGGGGGTAGCCGCTGGCCAGTCCTTCGAGCAGATCGAACGGGCTATCGCCGAGGTGCTGCCCGCCCTCAAGACGCCATTGATACCGCGCAACGTGCCGTGGTTCACCGTGCGGGGCCAGGACTTTCCCCATCCTGAAATCGCCGCGCAAATTCTGGCGGCCTACAGCGAAGACCGGGGTGAGGGGCGGCACCTGTATCGCTTTCCCGTGGTATTTCCTTCCGACTACTGGCAGACCGTGATGCCGCACGAACTGGCGGCCTGGGGTATGCACGACAAGCACTACTGGTCGCAATACTCGGCTGATGGTCGGGTGCGCCATTGCATGTGCCATGCGCCGGTGCCGGTGGACGATACGGGGCGGCGCACGATTCGCCTTTTCGGGGGGCGCAAGACGATGGTCCGCGAGGAGAACAATGGCCTGTGCGAACCGGAGGCTTGCCGCGAATACCAAGCGCGACAGTGCAACCTGACCGGGCGCTTTCTGTTTTTCATACCCGGCATCCGCTCGATCAGCGCCTTTGAACTGCACACCAACAGTTTTTACGCGATGAATGCGGCGATCCAGAAGTTCGAGACGGTGGGCTTTCTGCGCGGCGGACGCATCTCCGGCTTCCTGGATCGGCAACGCACGCCTTTCTATCTGACCAAGAGGTTGATGGAGGTAGCCCATATCGACGAACAGGGCAGGGCAGTACGTGTACCGCAGTGGATCATCGATCTCGAGGCGCCGGTGGATGTCACCGCCTTGCTGCGCGACAACGAGGACACCGAGAAGGCCGTGGTGCAGGCACAACTGGCGACGCAGGTGCTGCAAGGCAGTACGGGCGAGTCCTTTGCCGAGCCCGTGCAATCTGCTGCGGGCGAGGTCCGGTCATCCCCAGTGGTCGACGTCTCGGC